>Ga0209599_10001587_pt1 | contig 10511 bp, 10 predicted proteins | sample Shrwel_input2_FT_FD_187534 | JGI IMG/M metagenome (GOLD analysis project Ga0209599, IMG submission 187534) | Subsurface microbial communities from deep shales in Ohio, USA - Utica-3 well 1 S input2 FT (SPAdes) (version 2) ... | reverse complement strand
GACCGTCACATCAGGTTTGAACGGAGCCACTCGCACAACCGACAATGCTACCGCTGGAGGCTCGTCGGAAGACGTGATTTCTGGTGGTGCTGGAGCCGATGATGATGTGGGCGCACTGCCCAGCGGCAGCACAGCAACCAATGGTGCATTGACGCAAACCGGCAATGCAACGGCAGGCAATGGCGTGGTGATCAACCCAATTGACGCTGGTGGCCCCAACACATCGATAACCACCAATGCTGCAACAGGCGCGGCGGACACCGAGTGGGGTGATCTACAGGGCGCTCAAAACGCAGCGACGGCACGCAGCACCGGCACCGCGCAAGCAACAGACGCGCAAATGAGAGCAGCCGCTTTGGAGGGCGAGATCTCTAGTGCTCCATCACGAAGCGAAGCGTTCAAAATTGCCCGTGCAGGTGGTTTGGGAGCAAACGACACCTTCACATGGAATGGAAAGTCGTACAGCGCAGCAACGGCCGAAGAGCGGCCAGATTTGGCTGGGACAAAAACAACCACCGCTTCTTCGTTCACGCCTACCGTCAGCAATTACGTGTCTGACAAGCTGTCGCAAAGCCTGAACGACCCCAACTTCAATCCTGCTGACTTGACTAAGTCAGAGATGACGCAGTTCGTTTCCACCTATGCAAATGCCACACCTGCGCAGCAGCAAGCAATGCTTAGAGGTGCGGATCAGGCCACGTTCAGGGTCATTGACTCGATGCTGAGGGAGACGTCAGCGGTTAACCCAGCAGGCAGGGTCACAAATGTCGCCCCGGCTGGTTCAACCGACCTGAAGGCGTATGACAAGCCATTCTTGGCAACTGCTCTTGATGTGGGCAAGGGTGCTGCAGGTGCTGTGGCAACCGACATTGCCGGTCTTGGTGTGCGTGGCGCTCAATTCCTTGGTGACTTGATGGGTCAAGATACCGATGCTCTGGCTGGTGTCCAAAATCTTTTGGCTGACGGGAAAGACACAGCGATGTCAAGACTTGTCGGCAACGAGAAAGTTGTTGCTGGCGGTATCGCCTCGGGCGTTCAGTCTGCGATGTCATGGGCTCTTGGTGGCCCACTTGCTTCGGTGGCATTGAATGCAGCCACGGTTGCAAACAACACATGGGTCGAAGGCGCAAACAAGTGGATCAGCGACAAAGGCGATGTGTTCTCCAGCAAAGAAGAGGCTCGTTCGCAAGGCGTCACTGATGTTCGTCAACTGACACCGCAAGAAAACGGTATGCGGACGGCGGCAATGACGGCTTTGGAGACGGTCGGCGAGATGCTGGGCATTCCGGGCATGAAAGTCATCATGAAGGGGATACCAATTAGCGGATCTCCGGGGCAAATTGTCAACTCCGTTAAAAACGCAGCTGCTGGTTTGGGTAGCGAACAGCTGTCGGAACTGGCCACCACTGTCGCTCAGTTCTCTGTAGACAAGTTTGCCAACTTCGGCCTGAGCCAAAACGCTTCGTTTGATGATTTCAAGCAGGCTTTGCAAGACACCGTGTTGGCAACCACTGCAGCTGTTGGCTCTTCCAGCGGTATCGCTACGGCATACAACTCGGCGGCAGGCAAAAACACTGGCGCAATCACTGAAGCTGACCGCACAGCAGTGTCGCCTGATCTCAACACATCTTTGCTGACTCGCGGCGCTGACTTTGGCGCTAAGGCTGGAGACACATCCAACCAAGGTTTGAATCCAATCAGCAGTGAGGCTGTTGATTTCCTTTCTCAAGACCCTGACAGCCAAAGAACCATTTTGGATGGGATCAAAAATCAGTATGCTTCAGCTGCGCTTGCCACATCTATGGCACTGGGCAGTGGCGCGAGTGCCGCAGACACAACATCGGTGTCTTCGCCTGCCACGACAACTGCAACAGTCTCTTCGCCAGCGAACAACGTATCGAACATTGTTTCCAACTCGTTGAATGGTGGCGTTAGCGCTGATGTAGCAATATCTAATGCCATAAACAACTCCGCTCAAGCGGGTGGAAACGTGGCCGCTGCGGTGGCTCCAGCCGTAACCTCAGCCATCAATTCTGGTGTTAGCCAAACAGCGGCAATTGACGCTGCAGTGAGGGTTTCTGTTGCAAACGGAATGAATGTTGCTGATGCGACCAACATTGCGGTTCAGGCTGCAACTGCTGCAAAGACACCGACCACAACAAACGTAGCCGCTGCAACGCCAACAAACATTGCTACGCCAACCAATGTGGCAACACCGACCAATGTGGCCACGCCTACAAACGTCGCAACACCCACGAACGTCGCAACGCCAACCAATATTTCACCACTGACTACGGTTGCTCCGACTACTGTTGTTCCAACTACGACTGTGGCACCTCCGCTGACGACGGTTACGCAACCAGTTGAGGTTGTTCAGTCACCATTGGACGCAGTAACTCCAGCAGTTGTTACAACAGACACGGTTACTCCTCCGGTGGTTCCAGCTGTTGTTACTCCTCCAGTGGTGCCGACCGTTGTCAATCCACCTGTTGTGAAGCCACCGGTGGTCAAGTCAACTGTTGCAAAGAAACCCGCCACACCGAGAAAGGCCTCACTGGGCTCTGGCGAGGCGGAAATCACCACAACACCTCAATTCCTTCGGGGTGCTCCAAAGGAAAAGGCCATGCAACTGGCGGCACTGCGCCAGCTGTACGATTCGCTCACACCAGAGATGCAAGAGATCTTTGCCGAGCGCGGCATCACCATGCCTGAGGACGACACTGACAAGAAGTCCGAAAAAGATTCGGATGCCTCAAAAGAGGATAAAGATTACAAAAACCGCAGCAAGAAGGATGAAGACTTGACATACGAAGAATGGCTGGCCAAGCAAGACTCCTACTTGACGCCTGATCAGTTGGCTGCAAAGTACAGCACCAGATCAAACGAAGACAGCATCACCACAAGGTTTGCTGCCACAGGCGGGACGATCACTGAGCTGCAGGGCATGAAGGACAGGTTCAACCCGAACCTCAGAACAACCCCCAGCATGCTTGCTGCTGCTCCGATTGACCCCAAAGAGCCTCCTTTAAAGCTTGCGGGTTTGCGCCACCTCCGGCAAGGCATCGCAAAGGCACCTAGGCCGATGTCTGAGCTTGCCCAAGGGGGGTTGCCCCAGAAATATGCGGAAGCGGCTCCTGAAGGCCATAAACCAGAGTTCATCACCGGTTTGACGGGTTACTACGCTTCGGGCAAGGGAACCGGCCAGTCTGATGACATCCCGGCCATGCTCCACGATGGTGACTATGTGATCGACGCTGATGCTGTGGCGGCTTTGGGCGATGGGTCCAGCAAGGCCGGTGCTCAGGCTCTGTCTCAGTTCCAGTCCAAAGTCCCTCACAAGATGAGCACAGGCGGCAAGGCTGTGCCAGCAAAAATTGCTGATGGCGAATACGTTTACCCAGAAGCTTTTGTAACCGCTCTTGGTGGCGGAAGCAACGAAAAGGGGGCGCAAATGCTTGACGCAATGCGCGAAGAGCTAAGAGCTCACAAAAGATCCGCTCCTACCAGTAAAATCCCTCCAAAGGCGAAAAGTCCTCTGGACTACCTCAGAATGGCGAAAGGCTGACCATGGCTAACTTACTCCAATCCTCGCAAACGCAAGCCAGTTCGGCTCCGGCTTTTTACACGGATTACCTGAGCAATATTGCGACTCAGGGTGCCAAACAAGTTGATCCCACGACAGGGGCTCAATACGTTGGTCCGCAGGCTTTGCAAGAGACCGCCTTCAAAAATGTCGAGGCTGCTGCTGGCAAGTACGGTGACACGCTGACGAGCGCAGGACAAACACTGGGTAGCGCCGTAAGCGCAGACAGTCCACTGTCTGCAGCTACCTCGTACTTGACGAGTGCAGGAGCAAACCCGGCAACATCGGCTGCGGGTTACATGAGCCCATACACCACTGGTGTGGTCAATCAGATCGGCAACCTCGGTCAACGCAACATCATGCAGAACTTGGCTCCATCGGCCACTGCTGGCGCTGTGGGGTCCGGCCAGTACGGCTCCAAGCGTGGTGCAGAGGTTTTGGGCCAAACGGTACAGAACGCCAACCGTGACATCCTGAGTGCCCAAGCAACTGCTTTGGAGAAGGGTTACCAGTCAGCGCTTGATACAGCCCTCAAGCAAAACCAGATCAACGCTCAGTTGGGTCAGACGGCTGGTACTTTGGCCTCTCAAGGTCAGCAAAACTTGATCAATGCAGGCGCTCAACAGGGCCAGCTGGCATCAACAAATCAAGCCCTGAATTTGGGTGAGATCAATGCCTTGGCCACACTGGGTGAGCAGCAGCGCACACTGAAGCAAAACGAAGAGTTGTTCCCCTTGAGCAACTTGTCCACGCTGTCAGGAATGCTGCGCGGCTACAACGTGCCAATGTCCACAAAAACAACCGCAGAAATGTCTCCGCTGTCTGCGTTGGCTGGTGTTGGTGCAGGCGGCATTGGCCTGATAACACCCGGTGTTGGCGGTAAGAGCCCATTGGACAACCTCAAGGGCTTGTTTGGTGGCTCTGGTGGTGTTTTGGATCTTGGTGGAGGCCTCAAGATCAATGCTGATGGCTCGATCTCGGGTGGCTCCGCAAACGTAGATTCGGGTTTGTCCAATGACGACATCTACGCCCAGACTTTGGGCTATGAAAACTATGCGGACTTCTTGGGTCAAGGCGGCGATTTTTATACGAGCAACGACTTTGCAGGCGAAGAGTAAAGGATAAAAAATGGCAACAGCACCCTTATCACTGGCCACTGATCCTTCCAAGATCAACCCTGCTGGCGCTTCGCAAGAAGATCTAAACGAATACCAGAAATCGCTCGATGCGCAGATCAAAGCGCTTGAGCAGCGGTACGCCAACCCCAACTACTTCAAAGTTGCTGCAGGCTTTTTGAAGCCCCAGCTGGGTGGCTTCTTTGCGTCCTTGGGGTCCGCCTCTGAGGCCATGGGTGAGAACGTCGAGTTGCAGCGTGCGGCAGAGCTGCCAATCGCTCAAATGCGCTCTCAGTTGGCACAGTCCAAGATCCTGACAGGCCAGAACAAGACTGTTGCTGACATGGTTGCTGAGTACCAAGCATCAGGCCAACCATTGACACCTGAGTTTGTTGCCAAGGTGAATGCAATTGCACCTGACTCTCCTTCTGCCAAATCGTTGGTGGCACAGCTTGCTGCAGCCCAGAAGCAACGTGAGTTGGCCAACAGTGAGCAGGCAAATGCAATGCAGCGTATTACGCTGGCACGCTCCATGGGCCGTGAGCCAAATCCTGCTGACTTGGCTTTGGTGGCAGCAGCTTCGCCGACCTCTCCAAATCAGGTCACGAAGACGCCAACCGACATGCCGAGTGCCCCTGCAGCCACTACGGCTCCTGCGCAGGACAACAGCCGTCTGGTGCGTGACAAAGAGTCTCTTGAGAAAGAGCTGAGTCGCATTCCAAGCGACCCAGTGAATGCAGAACGTCGTCGCATCATCCAGTCTGAATTGGACAAGGTGAACAGCCAACTTGGAGAGTCTGCTCCTGCTGCAAAACCACGCGATACGGGTTTCCTTCCAATGACCGTGGCGCTCCCCAAGATGTCTGACGTGACGGACCCTGCGCGTCAAAAACTTATTGCCGAGCAAACACAAGCAAGAGCGCAAGATTTTGAAAAGGGCAGCACTGAGCGCTTCAACAACCTCAAAACCCTTGCTGCTCCAGAAAACTTGACGCCTGTTAGGTCCGCCACAGAAAACGCTATTTCGTTGATGGACCAGCGCCCAGATCTAGCTCACAAGGTGTTGAACTTGGTTCGCTCCAGCGGCCCACTTGCTGCTGCGATGGACGCAGGTGTAAGCGCACAGCTGAACTCTTCTGCCGGTTCGTTTGGCGGTGCAGTTCAATTCCCTGTTGAAGCGTACCTAGCAGCCAAGCTAACGCCTCAAGAGCAGGCCTACGCCGACGCATTGCTGAACTCGGTTGCGGCCATGAGGGCTTACTCGATCAAGATGGGTGGTGTTAGCCCAACATCGCTGGTCAATCACCCTGCTGGATTGTCGTTTACGCAGTCGATCAATCTTGAGCGTAGCCAGACGCCTGCGGCCTTCTACAACAGCGCCAAGCACTTCCAGATGAACGTGGACTTCTTGAACGACTACAACACCGCACTCAATCAAGAGTTTGCTCGTGTCGATCCTGCCAGCTTGACGCGCATGACGGATGCCTTCAATTCTCCAAACCTGAAGGAAATTGCCAACAGATATTCAAAGGTCCGCAACGCATACGATGCTCAGTACAGAAAACAAGCATTCGGAAAGAAGGATTGATTTATGACTGAAAAAGCCAAAGACGATCTCACGGATGAGTTGATGCGTCGGTACGGGATCAAACCCGACGACGACAAAGTTGAATTCAAGCCACCCAAGCCTCCATCCGAAGCGGCTGCAAGCGACCCTTTTTATTCGTCACCCTCTCCTGCTTCAACCCAAGAGACAGGGGCTGCTGTAAACCCTCTTTTGCAGGTGCAAGAGGATGAGGAAAAGAAGAAAAAAGAAGCGCCCACGCAAAACGTATTGCAGCGCAACGAAAGCCTTGCCGAGCTTGGCGCTTTGCTGGGTGCTGGTGCGCAATACAAGGGTATTGGCCAGAATCTTTTGAAGCCAGCCATGGACCTGTTCTCTCCAAGCGGTGCAAGCGTTCCCGGCCAAGTGGCTGATGCGATTCCAACCGTACCCATGACTGACGTTGAGCACACAATGCAAAGCGGCCAAGGTCAGCGACCCGGCGAGACTGGTCGTCAGCGTGAGAACACCCACAATCAGGAAACACAGCGCCAAGCTCTGGCGGCAAAGCAAAATCTGCAGTTGCCCGGTGCGGCCAACGTCATCGTGAATGCTGGACCGATGTACACCACCGAAAGTGGCTTGTCGATTCCAAAGAGCACTGCCGTTAAGTTGGAGCAAGAGCTCCAAGCAAAGCAGGCGGCTGAAGCAGAGCAGCGTCGTCAATTGTTGGAGCGGCAAGCAATTGAGCAGCGTCGGATTCAACAACAACAAGCCAATCGCGCAAAAATTCTTGGTGCAGCAACCGGTACTAGGCAACTTGGCCAAGGTGTTGTCGGTGGTGGACTGGCTGCGCCGCAGCTGTACGAGTATGGCCGCGATGTTGTCAGGAATGACAAGACCAAGCCTGCGGACACCACTCAGGGTATCAGTGGTGCTGGTGCCCTCATGATGGCCCTAGGAAAGGGCAAAGCAGGCGCTGCAGGGGCTTTGGCGCAGCTGCCATACATGATCAAGCACCGCAGGGAATTGGCCGCAAGTATGGGCATGAGTGACATCAACCCAACTGCGTTCATGGGCATGCCTGATGAATTCAATCCAGCGTTCCCTCAGTTGCGTCCACGTCCTATTGATTTGACAGATCCCGGACCACCACGGCAACTGCCCCCATAAACAAAAACCCCGCCATTACAGCGGGGTTTTTTTATGTGCCTTGGTTAAGGATTGCCCACAAGATCATCGCGACAAAAACAATCGGGAAAATCTGCATGAGCTTTCTCATTCCTTGCCCCTGATTTGCTCGATGCGCTCGGCCACCAAGTGGTTGACTGCGCGTGCCACCTTGATGCACTCAGTGCGCTCGACCTTTGCGATCATGGGGGCCGCAGCCTTCACGAATGCATTGGCCAAGGCCACCAAGTCCTCTTCAAGGAAGTTGTAGTTCTCCTCCAGCATGATGGTGCGGAAGGCCTCACCGACTTGCTCGGGTGTCAGAGTGATTTCTTCGTTCATGAAAATGCTCCAAACCAGACGCCCGTGCCATGCACACAGCCGATGGGGAAGAAAACCGCGCCAGCCAGCAGGAAAAGCCACTTAGATGCTGCGATGCATGTGATCACATGGGTCAGCCATGCAAGGCCAACCCACACCATGAGGATTAAGGGAAGTGCGTTGGCCATGGATTACTCCATACCGGGCAGGCCATGCTGCTCAGGGGCCTTGAGGGCTTCCACGGTGATGCCTTTGGCCAGCAACTCCACCAGATCCTTTTGAGATGCCACATGGGCGTTGATGGTGCTGTTTGCAACGTGCGCGATGGCTTGTTGCTTTGTGGTTGCGTCAACCAAACGAATGCCGGTGGGGCCACCGACGACATAAATACGAGTTGCCATTTTTACTCTCCAAATTTGTTTTTCAATTGCCAAAAGTTCAGCAGGGCTTGGAACATCGCCCAGCCGCGCCGCAGGTCTTCTTCACTCCACTCCTTGATCTTCACAAGGCCGGGGTGTGACACAGAAGCAAAGACGTTTGCACACCGTGCATGGGGCATACCCACACCGATTCGATAAGCGGCAAGCTGCATCAGGTGCTCGTCATACGCAGGGACTTCGTCGTCAGGGCCAAACTCTTTTGTTTTGGCGTCCAACATGATGCCCACAGGCGCAGATTCGTCAGGGCGGGTGAACAGGTCAGTCTTCCCACCGAAACCCAGAGGATGGGAGAACGAGACCTCTGTCTCCCACTTCTGGAACGGGTGCGTCTTGAAGTGCTCAAACACGGCCTCCTCGACCCCTTTGGCGATGTCGTCGTGCTCCACAGGGCGGACACCCTGATACCACGCTTCAATCGACTCATGGACACGGGTGCCACGCTCTGCAGCGGCTTTGGCGGTGGCTTTGGAGTCCATCACCACACGGGCAATGAATTCCTTTTCCGTCTCGCCATCGACGCGAGGAAGGGTGAGCGCAGCCAAAAGCAATTGCTCGTTCTTCCAGACGTCCAAACCGGGCTTTGCAGCGATTTTCATGACTGTGGTGACCGAGGGCACCAGATTCAGTTTGCGTGCGTCCCTGAGGGTCGTAGGACGGTCTGAACCATCCTTTGCCTTCACGGTGTACTGTGGCTGGCCATCTTCACTGCGATACCAGTGGACGGACTCAGCAGCGCGAACAATGATCGTCATGCAGCCACCTGCTGTGCTTTTTCCGCTTTCTTCCGTGCGTTGTAGGCACGAACGTATGCGCGTTGCCGTTCCCTTTGCTCGGGCGTCAGAATCCTTTTGACTTTCTCTGGCTTTAAAAGAGACTGACTCAGCTTACCAAGCTTGCTTTCCACATGGCGGCAGTGGGCTTCCCAGAGTCTTACCCGCGACTCCAACTCATCCAGCCTTGTCACAGCGTCGGTAAACGCCGCATTCATCGAAGAAATCTGGTCTTTGATGTCTTTTTTCTCGTTGTACGAAATAAACATGGTTGTCTCCTTAGAAAGGGATATCGCCGTCTTCGTCCATCGCGGGTGCGGCTGGAGCGGATGACTTTGGAGCGGCTGCTTTGTTGTTGAGCTTCTCCCACTCGGGTGTGCCCATGATCTTCTTCTTCAGGTTGTCGCTGAAGGTGTTGAACATGTCCATGTCTGGCTCGTCCAAGGTGAACACTTCGTTCTGGTTGATGGCAGTGGGCAAGCCAGCCTGCTTGATCATGGATGGAACCGGTGTGATGCCGTCCACGTTGACGTAGTTCTTGCCGTCGTTGCCTTGCTTCTCGATCACGTTCAGCATGCACCAGACACCCAAGATGGTCTTCAGGTCAAAGCGCTTGAGTTCGTCTGTCGTGAATGGTCGGCCACGCCACGCCTGAAGGTCGGCACGCAAGTTGGCTTTGTCGTTCCACGATTTCGTGTAGTTCTTGAACATGGCAAACGGGCGACCGTCCTTCATCTTCAATGGCTTGCCTGCATCATCTTGGCCATGGATCTCCCAGCCCAACATGATCTTCGGCAAGTACTTGACTTGGCCAAGGTACTCTGTCTTTTGCGTGCCCAAATCAATGATTCGGTAGCAGCGTGCCAAGTGCAGGCCAGAGGGTGTGGACTCAAACGATCCACCTTTGTCTTCAACGATAAAACTCATTAAGGTCTCCAAATAAAAACGTCCATCAGGACAACGATCAAACCGAGAATACAGACCACGATCAGCACTCTGTCGTGAAACAAATCGTCCATTCCAGACTCCTAAAACCGGCAACATTGCCGTGAACGAACTATAACACAGAATTAAAGTTTGTTCGTCAACAACAAGATATTTCTTTGTAACCCCGAGTTACGGTATAGTAGGGCGCATGACACTTACCGAATATTTTTTGACCGAACCACGGGGAGCCAAAACAGAGATGGCTGAGTATTTGCGCATCTCTCCGACGTGGCTGTCCTTGATCATGAAGGGGAGCCGACGTGCGTCCCCAGAGCTGTCGCTGAAGATTGAAAAGGCTACGCAGGGCCTCGTGACCCGCGAGGAATTGCGCCCGGATATTTTCTTGTGATACGATAAAACCATCGCTTGGCGGCGATTCTTGAGTAAGCCCTAGACGGGACTCTGCCACTGCTCAGTGGTCCGCCAACATCGAAAGATGAGAGTTCCGCCTAGGGCTTTTTTTTTCACCGGAGAACAACATGAATTACCAGCAGCACCCTCTCAGCGCGGCATTCCCACCGATGACGCCAGAGGAGTTTCAAAGCCTGAAGGACAGCGTCAATGAGAATGGCGTCCTGAACC
>Ga0209599_10001585_pt1 | contig 10533 bp, 10 predicted proteins | sample Shrwel_input2_FT_FD_187534 | JGI IMG/M metagenome (GOLD analysis project Ga0209599, IMG submission 187534) | Subsurface microbial communities from deep shales in Ohio, USA - Utica-3 well 1 S input2 FT (SPAdes) (version 2) ... | reverse complement strand
TATATATCCTGAACCTGATAAGTTATTACGTGTAATATATGTTGACTGAGTAGTAGTGCCTGGTGGAGTATATTTCACTATATCACCAATTTTGTATATAATACTATTATCATATAATAAAGGATCCGAAACAGTTACACTAGTTCCACTGGAGCATAATTTTTGATTAGCGCCAGCAGAGAGTTCCGTCCAGTAATCCTCCCTTTGTTGCCAGTTTGATTCAGGGCCAAAATCACCAGCATTACCGATTCTTTTTGCCAGCACATACTTTTTCTTATTTGAACCCATTACAACATCACCTGATTCATATATCTTTCCTTGATTAAAAACACCGGGTTTACAAAAATCAATCGTCTTTGATTCTAATACATACCAGGGAGGTGTTCGGTCAAGCGGATACCCTTTCCAAGTTCTGGCAAGACCTGGGCCTCCTATATATAAAAACACAGCGCCATCATCGTTTACTTTTTTTACTATATCGCCCATAAAATAGTCCTTATTAATATCAAATACATCAGGAGAAACACTAAATGCCTCTTCTTTTGAATAAATTACACGAGCAACAAAAAGAACCGCTAATACAAAAATAATGACAAATATACTTATTAAATGCGTTTCGCGCATATCTAATTTGCTGCGAGAATTTTATCTAAGATACAATCCATACGGTATATAAGTTGAAATGGATACTACTTCATCATCCGCTAAAGGCTTCGCCTTTGAACGGCGTGTAGGTGTTCTCCTAGATCAGGTGAAAGACGGCCTCGTAAATTCATCCGAAGGCTGGGTCTTCATTATACACAGTGAGCAAGGAATCCGTGACTTCTTCAAGGAACAGAGTCTCAATGGCGTAGATCATATGATTCAGATCCAGGATCCAAAAGGTAAACAGCATGTCTTTTTCATCCAAGAGAAATGGAAGTTAGTCACGAGTCAGCGCGAGGTATCCCAGTTCTTAGATTGCTGTGCCCGCATTTTAGCGAGAATGCCAGATTACAAGGGCTCCATCCATCGCCTTTGGTCCTCCCGGACAGTTCCATCTCTTAATGGTGAGAAGTCTCTACAGGAGGGCCAGTGTATCATAGTCCAGACGTGTACATCTCAGAGTATCTTAGCCTTCAATACGATCCTTGTTATCTGTGAGATTCTGGGCCAGCGGCATCTAGCTATAGAAATCCTGAAGGGGCTCGGGTCCCTCCTACCGAGCGCCGAGGAGGCTATTCAGGATCCTAAGACCTTGGAAGAGGCTCCGAAAACCGTGTTTGAGCCAGTGAGTGACTTCGGGGAGAAGCGGGTCCTGCCAATCACGAATAAGACGGTTGTTTTAGTCAAGAAGGTTATCTGAAGATACACGGTAGCAAAAAATTGACCTATCATTTACGTGTTATATATAGCACGCAAATGGCATTTCATGCAATATCGCTCTTCTCAGGTTGTGGTGGGGATACTCTTGGTCTTGAGACTGCTGGTTTCAAGGTAGTAGCCTTCTCCGAACTCAAGCCTACGATAGCCAAGTCGCATCTAGCGAATTTCCCAGATTCGGCTCATATTAAAGATTCCAAGGGCAAGACTGGCGACATCACCAAGATCGAGGATGGGCAGTTCAGTAAATACAAGGGTCTTCCTGTAGACCTTGTATTTGCCGGCTTCCCTTGCCAGGGGTTCTCTAGAGCGGGTAAGAAGTTGGAAACAGATCCCAGAAATCAGATGTTCAGACAGTTCGTCCGTGTGACCAAGGAGGTCAGGCCGCTCTTTGTAATAGGTGAGAATGTGGTAGGTCTGGAAAAGTTTAAGAGTGGTCCCAACGTGGGTGACCCGCTCATGATTGACTGTATCAAGGCCGCTTTCTCGGAGATCGGCTACACGCTTATCTACAAAGTCCATGAGGCCACAGCCTTCGGTGTTCCCCAGAAGCGGAAGCGACTTCTCATTGTGGGCTGGGATACTACAAGGCTACCCGAGTTCAAGGCAAAGGAAGCAGCCCTGTGGACTACTATTGCGAGGCTGGGGGCTTTAAAACAGATGATCCTACCGAGGTCATTCATATCCAATACAATGGAAGGCGCCTATCTGATTCCTCAAGCATCTGTGCCTGACGGCTTTGATGCCTATGCCCTAGCAGTCGCCGAGGATGCCGAACCCGTCGGTGTAGCGCATCCCTACGTAGTCTTGAAGGTGGGTCAGAATCTTCTCAGTTGCACGAAGCGGGATTCACCAGTCCACAGTGAAATCGTGAACTTGGATGCCCCGATGAAGACTATCATTTGCACGTATGGCCACCAGCCACGGCTCCTAGTTGGCTTGAGGAAGCCATCTGGGGCCTCGTATGCCAGATGTCTGACACCGGATGAACTGAAGCAGGTCCAGGGCTTCCCTTCCTCATATAAGTTGGAGGGATCAACTGGCGAAAAAATTATTCAGATTGGCAATGCCGTGCCGCCACCTATGATCGAGTGTGTCGCTAAGGCACTCAAGGCAGTGGCAGTGGAATTACTCGCTTAACCTTTAGTTTAGGCAATGCATGTATTGCCACGCGAGCAAACTGTGGTGGATGCGTATCAACAAACGACACCGATTTTTCAGACACTTTTTGTGTTTGTGTTTCAACACTGATCTTGTCGCTAAGAGGCACTTGTTGTCTTGGTGCACTTATAGGGAGGACAGGTGCCCTAGTATTTATATGGTTATGAATGGGTCTATCTGATAAATTATATTCAATAATTGACCAGATACACCCCATTATCAATATTAAACCAGCACCCACCATTATTACGATGAACTCTTTAGAGTTGATAACCTGTAAAGTATATGAATAATTAGCATTGCTCATTGACTGCCCAGTTGTATCTCCTATAACTTGAGACGCAGGTGCTGGTAAGAGTATAAGTCCCACAATCAATAATACTAAGCCTATTAATATACATATAATAAATACATTGTGAGTTCTTGTAGATGGCATTTTAGTTACATTATATAGGGGTCAATAGTATTTCATTTTTTTGCGTTGCGTAAAGTAGTTAATTCATCTGCTATTATTTTTACAGGTCCATATTTACAGCACACCTTACACTCATATATCATCTCGTTGGCATCTAGAACTTTAGCGTGGCGATGTTTACATATCCAATTAGGCCTATCATTGTCAACCGGGTATAGTATAGACATTGGATTCACAATTACTGCTGTTTTACTTTTTTCTGGGATGCTCATTCTAAGCTGTTTTTACGCAATATAATTTACTCAGACCCTCCAATCCATCATGGCCAAGAGACGATTGGAGGCGACCTGATTCTGAGTCCAGTGTGATCCATCGTGGACCGTGTGAACATAGGAGAGGCTAGGCTCTACAGATAGTGTAAACCCGGCTTGAATCGCCTGACGCATTGCCAGAATACTATCCGTGCCTACAACGCGCTCCTCAGGAATGATAGGCATATGCTTTACAAATTCCTTTGGCCAGACGGCATTGCCGTCATTCAGCAAAAAGTTCCAGCCAGTAGTCTGTAAGACTGAGTTCCAATTATTACGGTCAATCCGTTTTCCGCTGAAGTGCTTGATTTTGTTTTCGATGGCGCCCGTGTCTAAAAATAGGCGCTCATTTCCCGCGGCGGCATACACGGTCTTTTTGGCTTCAAGGCCGTCACGCTCAATACAGCGTAAGACCTCATCAAAATATGCCGCGTCAAAGAAATTATCGCTGTCTAGAACCGCCACAAACTCAGTCGGTGCTTTTAGGAGGCACTGGCGCTTGTTACCATAGACGCCGAGTATTGACTCATTTTGATAGAGGCGCAACTTTGGATTTTCCTCTAGCCCTACTTCACAAATGGCATCAATATCATGACCATTCTCATCGCAGATTACAACACACTCAATCTTAGTAGACTCTAGATATAAGGGTAATTGCCTTTTCAAGAACTGGTCCCAGCGATCCATTGTGGGTATAGCGACTGTTAAAGACATCTTATCTAAGAGTTATTGACTGAAGTTTAGACCTCATTGGTTTAAACCTCATTGGTTTAAACCTCATTGGTTTAAACCTCATTTGATTTAAACCTCCTTTTATTTAGATACGATAATTCCTCCACATGAAGTAAGAAGCAGATGAGTGCCGCCGGTGTAAAACAAATGGGCAATGAAAAGCGGGCGAACGTTCTACCTGTTGGCACGGCCTCCGGTCCAGGCTTTCTTGGCCCGTCCTACAATCCCGCCGATCAGATGTTACCACCGGCGCAAATCGGCGTTCGCAGAGGTGGCGACTTGGGCGACGTGGTTGGAGCCGTGAAAGGCGTGATTTACTATGGCGATATGATTGGATTCGGCGCACCGTCCTCTAGATTTACACAGGGTATGCCGGGTTTGAATCCTCTTGGTGTGAATTACTTTATCAACTCAGGCCTCACCTGTAGTAATGGAGCGCCGATGTGGGAGTTTGTCCAGACGATTCCTGATGGTTCAGCACTCGGTCAGAAAGTGAAGGATGCCCTGGCTGGCGTGGGTCTTCCTGGTCTCCGAGGTATGGCGCCTGGTATGTTAGAGGACGTGAAATTCGCCTTGGACCCTTTTCCCGTTATTAACGCCGTGGTAGGCAGTGGTTATCCCAAGTGCAATCTGGTAAAGAAGATGGTTGGTGATGCGGATGGAAATATTCAGAATGTGGATGGAGAGTTGTTAGTGGATCCAGTCGGATTAATTCTGGGTAATGATGGCAAATACTATCAGGAGCGTTGGATTCAGGCAAAATATCCGATCAAAAAACGTAGACCTGGTGAAAGCCAGGAAACTGCCGAAGCCAGAGCGGAACCCATTCAGTTGTCATATGAGGACTGGCAAAAGGAGCCTAAGATCTATCAGGAGAATGGCTGTCGTATAGACCCGAAGGGCACCGAGGCCCAACCCAAATTCTGTAATCCCTCAACTGGTTCCAAGACAATTACACTGGATGATGGGACAACGATTATGGCATATTCAGATGGCTTTCAAGACTATGATGAAAAAAGGGTTGTAATGATGAAAAAGGGTCCTCAGGCGCTCTTGTCATTGAGCGTGGCTGTCATTTCCGTGATGTGCCTGATGTCATTTTGGAGTTATAGGGGGCGATAGAGTAGTAGGCGATAGAGTAGCAGGAGATAGACTAGCAGGAGATACAGCAGAAGGAGATGATGAGAGAATCTTACGGACTTCTGGAGAATAATACGATGGATACTTACACAGGCTCTGTTTTACATTATATACGATATTGGACATAATATCCCCACGAGTGATATTTGCTGTCCAGACACGCCTAGATGTAGTATCTTCTATGGATCTGGGATTGAACTTCCTGTCGTTAAATATCTTTGGATTATCGGACATTCGTGTATTATATACACATATACCTGATATGGAAATGTTCAATTTTTATTCAGTTGTTGATTCGCTAGTTAGAGGCGCTGCATATAAGGCATTGGAGCAAGAACGACCATGCTGACCAGAATTAGCCTTACAAGTTATGCAGCAATAGAGACCGCCATTATTAGCAACATTTGTATTCTTAATACGCTGGCACCCAGCGCTTTCGCACTTGCCACTGGGTATAGATCCTGCAGGCGTAGGGCCTGTAGGACCAGTAGCATTCGCAGTAGGGCCCACGCGCCCTCTAGACGCTGTAAATATACCGCCAGCCAATGATCTCGCTCCTAGCAAATTCGCTGTAAAGTTACCAGCATTCGAGGACATTCTACTATATTATAATACTCTGCTATAAAAATAAATACCCACTAATATCTGATATCGTATTCAATACTTTTTCTGTATGACTTGCGCTAGCAGCTTACGCTAAAGCCTGGTATGCATACCACGCTGAAGTGGCGCCCGCGAACTGGGCGATCGTGTAAGTTACGAACTCCGTCGGAGAGATCGCGCCCTTCACCAACATCGCGATAGACACCGCCGGGTTCACGTGAGAGCCAGAGATGCCGCCTAGAAGGAACACGTTGAGGGCGAGTGTGCCACCAATAACGAGAGCATTACCCGTCGCAAAGATAGACATCAGCAGCAAAAAAGTCCCGAAAAACTCAGCAATTAGAGGAAGCACGCCAATCATTTCTACCATTACTCAGCGATTTTTGCTAGGGCCGAAGAGACCTGATTCTGGTTCTGATCATGATCCTGAATAGCCGATCCATTGACCGCCCCTTGAGTGAAGATTCGCGATCCAATATTCATCGTCTCCAACTCCTGCACCAGTAGTTTATAAGCATACGGGATGTGAATGGCTGCGAACTCCGTAGTGTTCTGGCAGCCCTTACACAGCCAGATATTGGCATCCGGGTTGGCAATCGCCAGAAGACCACACTTTCGGCACGTGTAGCACTTGAATCCGTCACTACACTCCATGAAGCGCTCCTTCGTGAATTCCATGACACCGTGCGCCGCCACGCAATCACGTTCCATCTCGCCGAACCGGAGACCACCTTCCCGGGCACGCCCCTCAGCCGGCTGTCTGGTGAGCATCACTAAAGGCCCACAGGCACGTGAATGGAGTTTATCTGCCGCGCAGTGCCTCAGACGCTGATAGAAGCACGGACCCATAAAGATCTTCGTCTCCATCTGTCGTCCCGTCAGACCATTATACATCACCTCGTTGCCATAGGGCTCCAAGCCCATGTCATCGCGGAGAACCTTCGCCAGACCATCCAGTGTCATATTCTTGTTGAAGGGCGTCCCATCACCCAGACAGCCCGTGTGACAGCCGATCTTGCCCAGGAGCGTCTCCATGAGTTGGGCAATCGTCATACGGCTAGGAATGCAGTGTGGATTGATGATGATATCCGGAATAATGCCTGAGGCCGTCTGCGGCATATCCTCCGGCTCAAGCAACATACCCACAGTTCCCTTCTGGCCGTGGCGACTGGAGAACTTATCGCCAATCTCCGGCGTTCTCAGTTCGCGCATCCGGATCTTCACAAAGGAATAGCCCTCGCCATTCCGATTCTTGAAGATCTTATCCACGAAGCCGCTTTCATTGTTCCGCGGAGTTCTGGAAACATCCCGGAACCGCTTCGCCCCCGCGGGCAGAACCATTCCAGTTGGAACTCGGAGGGGAACAACTTTCCCAACCAAGATATCATCCGAATTCACGAAAGTGTTTTCGGGAACAAATCCATCCGCCCCCAACTTTCCATAGTTTCCATTTCTCAGTTGCCGGGTCATCTCGGGATCCGGGCGGCCGAAGCGTTCCTCCTCGCCGGAACTCTGGTTCTTCTTCTCCTCGTCCTTGTAAGTCCTGAAGAAGACTGACTGGAAGAGACCACGATCAATGGAGCCCTTATTGATCATGATGGAGTCCTCCTGGTTGTAGCCGCCGTAGGCCATGATCGCCACCACAATGTTGCGGCCGGAAGGCATGGAGTAGGCACCGTAATACTTGCCCATTCTCGGGGATACGAGCGGCAGATTGGGATACATAAGCATGTGGGCGAGAGCGTCGAAGCGCTCCTTGTAGTTGTGGGCGAAGACGCCCATGGCCTGCTTGCCCATCGCACACTGGTAGGCGTTTCTCGGAGACTGATTGTGGTCAGGGAAGGGGATCGTGGATGCGAGACTCCCCAGAATCACGCAGGGGTGAATCTCAGCGTGGCTATAGGCTGCTGCATCCTCCACTGACTTCTGAATGAGTTCCTCAGGATCCATGGCAATCATCGCTTGCTCCGTCTCGCCAGCATCCAGATACTCCATGAGATGGTGGCCCTCCGGCGTCTCCCAACGCAGCAACTCATCCCAAGTCTTGCACGAGTTGATCTCGGCCAGCATCTTGGCCTTGTCAGGTAAAGGAGCCCTCGCAATGTCCAGCAGTGCCGGGGCATAGTATAGGGGCCGCACCAGACGCCCTGCCTCCGTGGACAGCCACAGTTCCTTCACGGTCGGCTTCCAGACAATGGCGATCTGCCGCTGGATGAATCCGGACCGCTTCGCCTTTCGGAGCCGCTTGATACAGTCCAGGGCTGAGGCTGGAGGGAACATGCCGATCCACTTCCCGTTGATGAAGATGCGGGCGCCCTCAAAGAGTTGGTGGACCGGGAGACCCTTGATCGGCTGGAACTCCGGCATCGCCTTGATGAAGTCCGTAACCACTCCCCGGTTACACGACTGGGTGATACAGGCCGTTGACGCCAGGTTCTTCACTACACCAACTGAGTGGCCCTCTGGAGTCTCATTCGGACAGATGAAGCCCCACTGGGTATTGTGGAGCTTACGGGGCGCGATGAGTTTCCCGGCAGTCTTCTCAATCGGCGTGGAGATGCGGCGCAAGTGTGAGAGGGACGACACATAGTTGAGACGGCCGAGCACCTGCGAGACGCCGATCTTGGGAGGTCCACCGACCTTCGCGGATCCGAAGTTGCCCGTGGACAGAGCGGACTTGAGACCGACCTCAATGATGGTAGACTTGATGATCTTGTATAAGTTGCTCATATTCAGGATCTCCTGGAAAGAGCCAGTCGCCCGCCAGGAACCGCTGTGGATCTCCTTGGCGATGGAGGCCTTCATGTCCTTGAGCATCTTGACCTGGAAGAATGTGCGTAGGAGGTTCCCTAGCAAGAAGCCGGGAGAGTCCACGCGCTTATTGGGATAGGAGTCCCGGTCGTCGTTGCTGATACGCTTATAGGCCACCCAGAGCAGTTTCCGGGTCATGTGGGCCAGGAAACACGCCTTCTCGTAGGCCTCCTCTAGACCGCCGATATGCGGATAGAGTTCATCGCGGAGCAGGTCCTCCACGGTGGTAGTGCGTGTGGGCTTCCCCGTCCACACGTTGATGTGGCGCTTCATCCACAGTAGGGCCTCATCCTGCGTCCGAATGGAAGAAGCCTCGCCAATAGACTCGGTGATGAGGGACTCAAACATCTGGTCGTGATCATTGCCTAGGATCATCTTTACGATCGTCTCATCGTCTAGGACGCCGAGGGCGCGAAACAGGATGAAGAGAGGGATCTCGGATTTCATCCTGGGAATCGTGGCACGGAGATACATGATTTGCTGGTTCTTGGGATGATACTGGATCCGGACGGAGTTGGATTTCGGCACCTGCTCATTCATAGGGCCAATAGACTTCACCTCAATCACCTCCCACTCCTTCGCCTGGTTGCGGTTATTGCGGAAGACCACTGGCCTATTCTCAGACATCCGCTCCTGGGAGATGATCGCACGCTCACCACCGCCGACAATGAAGTAGCCGCCGACGTCCTCGGGACACTCACCGAGGTCCATAGGGTGAACATGCTTCTGGTCCTTGAGAAGGCAGAGGCGACTGCCGACCATCACCGGGATCTTACCCAGATGGGCATTGGGGAAGATGCGCTGGTGGCTGACTTTCTGGCCGGTCTTATTGTCTGTTCTGATGATCGTGACTTTCACATCCACCGTGAGAGGGGATGCGTAGGTCAGATTGCGCAGCCGGGCGTCATTCGGGAGCATCGGGAGAACCGCGCCGTTATTCTCAAAGATTGTCGGCTTTCTCAGTTGCGGCTTCTCAAACTCCACCTGGACCTCATACTCGTAGTGGACACTGGCTCTGGCTACAGCGAGAGCGGCTGCAGCCTCAGCGGCGGCCGCTACAGCCGCTGCCGACGTATCTACCGCCTGGTGTCCCATAAGAGCGGCTGCGGCCGATGAAGAGAGCCCCGTCGCGGAGGCGAGGGCAGACCTGGGCCCAGAAAGAGGGATCTCAGGACTGCCTTTGACGATGACAGGGTTGACGGCCTGTAGGATCTCGGGCACGTCATGTAGGATGAAGTGATTGAACGACTCAATCTGATGGGCGATGACCTGCTTGCCCTCCATCTGACGGAAATACGTGTCGAGTATCTTCATATTATCTGGAATTGACATTGTGGAACGGTGTGCCTTATTTTAGAATATGTTGGTAGTCAATTTTTACAGTTTGATTAAATAGCCAGTCCACAATTTTCTCTTTATGCTTAAATACTTGATAACCGGTATATGCCGATGGAAATATTAGTATTATGGGTATATGAATATACTTACTATCTTGAATGGCGTAGCATAGGGCCGCTCCTGCCAATAAATTCCGTGTCGCGCCAAATACATGTAAACGATGTGTAATAGGTTCCATGTTGGATAGCATTAGATAGTAAATGTATGTAACCCTTTATATCAAATGAAATACGCTAAATTGGAGTTCATAAAAGGTTCTACTACGATAAGATGGATGCGTCCGTAAAAAATTTGACAATTACTGGATCTGCCGCCATAATGAAAGGCGATCCAACGAAACCCCGGCGCGGCCCTGGCGCCAGTTCTGCTGCTGGTTCTGCTGTATCTAGAAAAAAGCGCGTTGTTCACGAACAGGATGTGGATGAAGAACCAGTGCCAGAAACTAATAAACGCGTTGGCTTTGGCTTCAGTGAACCGGTTCTTACTCAAAAGCCTGCCGTATCACTGGCTGCCGCATTAGCAGCACCAGTAGTGGCTGCTCCTGAGCCAGCAACTATACAAAGAATACAGCCAGTAGCAGCCACTACTGTATCCAAACCC
>Ga0209599_10001582_pt1 | contig 10545 bp, 8 predicted proteins | sample Shrwel_input2_FT_FD_187534 | JGI IMG/M metagenome (GOLD analysis project Ga0209599, IMG submission 187534) | Subsurface microbial communities from deep shales in Ohio, USA - Utica-3 well 1 S input2 FT (SPAdes) (version 2) ... | reverse complement strand
GCTGCGACAGTTGCACCGCAAAATAACGATCGATTAAATTTTTATTCAGCTTGGCCTCGGTCATGCGCAAATCACTCTGCGCCTCGCTGACTTTGGCCTGTGCTTGCGCTTGCGTCGCAGCAATCTTGCCTCCCGTACCCAACGGCCACGTCACATTCAGCTGACTGCGAATCCCCTCGCGCTGGATGTCTAAGCTCAGTGGCACAGGCACGGGTAAATCCTGTCCAATGTCGATCTGTTTACCGTAGGCAATTCCCGCCACCGTGATGTCGATGCGTGGCAAACCGAGCGAACTGGTCGCAGCAGCTTGTTGTTGCCATGCCTGCGTTTCGAATTGGTGGGCTTTTAGATCCCAAGATTGGCTCTGGAGCTGTTGCTGCGCTTGCGGCAAGCTCAAGGCAAAACTGGGACTGCCAGACAACAAACCCAGACTCAACAACGCCAGACTCAATAGGTTAGGCGGGCAAACCCGACGCAACACGGCAGTTTCAGATAAACGATTCGATAGCGGCATGTGAAGATCCTTGCGTGACGTCACGCATCAAAGGACTGGCACGAACCGCAACATTCACGGATCGGCACAGCAATACACTGCTTGCGAGTTATATTGTAAGTTTTACCATGCCGCCGCGTATAAGCCTATCAATACCTTTGGGATCACACAGACCGATTGCCAATTTGAACCAAAAATGTCCTTGTATAATTTTTAATTTAAAATCAAATCACTATCGTAAACGATCGACCAGTGCATTCGCCCATATCGTATAAGCAGCGGCGGCAGGATGAAAACCGTCTTGTGCCATATATTCAGGCTGCATCGGTAAGTTTAAGGTCACTTGCTGACAGTGCGGCTGCTCGGCAGTCAATTGTGCCAAGGCTTGATTGAGTTGTTTGGCGTGTTGCCCGAGATACCAGCGCAGCGGTTGCGGCAAGGCGGGAAACAGATGCATTGGCGGTACGCTGGTGAGTAGGATTTGTTGTGGCTGAAATTTTTCGGTGAGCCGTTCAATCAATTGTTGTTTTTGTTTGATCCAGCGTTTGGCCGATAGTCCTGCGGTGACATCATTGACGCCAGTTGAGGTGACGATCAGGTCAAAGGTTTGGCTGGGCAGTTGTTCAACTGTTGCCAACACTTGCGCAGTGGTGTGGCCGGTGGTGGCGTGTAGTTGCCAGTCGACCTGATATGACTGTGACAACAGCGCGATCAGTTGACCGGATAGTGCGTCTTGTTGGGTGCTGACCCCGACTCCGGCCGCCGCTGAATCCCCGACGATCAGTAGGCGTAGGGGTTGTCCACTGCCCGCTTGGCCTGCGCGTGCACCGTCAGGTTCGGGTAGACGTGGGGTGACGCGGCGTACATGACGGCCTTGCAGGATTAAAAATGGTGCAATGCTCAGGGTGATCAGAGTGTTGGGCATATTTAATCCGTTGCTAGCGTAGTGAGTTTTTGGAACGAAGTGCCGAAGGTCGTGGTGTAAAAAACACCCACTGTATACATGCAATTATTAGGGCTCACCAGCTAGTAATTCCCAACCACTATGCCATTTCTTCACAGACTTACCTGTTTTACTGAGCTCGATTGGCGTGAATTTTTTCTTATATTGAGAGCCATTATAAGTAACGATGTCTTTGCTTTGAGCAGTAGGAAATTTTTGATTGAGAGTTTCTTCTAAAAGCTCGTGATCGGAATATGGAATGAGGCCATTTTTCTTCAGATATACTTCTATTTCTCGCAGCTTTTTCGTTGCAGCCTTTGCAGCTTCACTGTACGGATTTGTTCCTTTAGGAGAATAACTATCACTCCAAAGTTCGGCGATCCGAGCGTGCTCGATTTTTTGCTCTTCAAAATCTTCAACCGAATACATGTGATTATCCATAGCGAACTCTAACTACTCGCGTAAGGCGCAAGCACCCTACAGAAAAATAAGCGAAAACTTGGTAACAACTGAATTCAAAAATTACTCCGTAGTCGGCTGGGTGCTTGTCGCACTTGACGCAGAAGTTAGAGTGATTACTGGCGTATGCTGCTGAATAAAAACAGCCCATTTTCTCCAAGAGAAAAATGAGCTTGGATGCCTAATAAAAGCTATTTTTATTGTTCTCTCATTGATATTTAACGTAATAATTCTAGGTGTATTTTTTCCAATTTTCAGGAACGTCTGCACCTCGAATTTATAATTACCCAAACCTGCAACGTCTTTAAACGCTTGAATTTTCTTATCTTCCAAGCCATAGCACACACACTGGTCTACGTTTAATAGCTCAAAAAGCTTAAATGTTTCATGCCAGCCAGCAACATAGTCATCATATTTCGGGCGTGATTTCAGGTTCTTCATACAACGTAGAACCAAGTTATGATAGACAACGGAATGCCAAAGTTCTTTAGCTTTTAAGGGTGTTAACTTCTTAGTGTTAAAAGTTGCTCGCTCAAAGTTCCGTGCGTATTTTGATTGACCTTTAAATTTTATAGCATTATTTTGGTGTATCAACCTTAAATGGTCATTTTTCTTAATGCGCTCTTGCACTGTTTCACTAGACGGACTCCAGTTGTAAGTGCTTTCGCCCAAAACCAATGTACGAGGATTTGCAGACTGAAAGTTGACCCCGACCCAAGGCAACCAAGTCAGCTTTTCATTTTCCAAAAACTTGTCATCAAAAGACAAATCCAGATTTTCTAAATCTAGTTCCAACAAGACCTTCTCCCTGATGAAAATCAAAAATAAAGATTTCAGTTAATTTCAAACACTATTTTTCGACCATAATGAGCATCCCAACCTAAACACCCAAAAGGCTCAACCATACATCCTTCATTGATAACAAGAAACGGCTGGAAGCAACCAGAGTCGTCTGTGTAGTACGGCTCTTGTTTAATCACAGACTGCTCAAACTTCTCACCAATGACTAAAAAGAATCGACCACTCCATAAGCCAACATTACCATTTCGTCCCCTCCCTACATACCATGTGTCAACCTTCAAGTCTTCAAGAGGAATTACTTCTTCGGCAAATAACTCCATACAGACTCTCCTTGTATTGCATAGATAAATGCAAAATTCTAACTAATGATATACGGTGTTCTTGACACATAAGCTGGTGTCAGCATGACGTACATCCTAATCATACTTGATTCGAACAGCAATATTTTTACCGCCAGCATTCACTTAAATGTAGCATATTTTTCCGTTTTAGCTGTGGCAGCGCCTGATCACCCCAACGCCGCCTCAACCAAGCGCCGCGTGTAATCAGTCCTCGGCTCACGGAATAACGCCTCCGTCGCCTGAATCTCCATCACCTCACCGCCATTGAGCACCAGCACGCGCTGACACAACGCCCGCACCACCGCAAGATCATGACTAATAAACAAATAACTCAGATTTTCCTCGACTTGCAGCTTGCGCAATAACGCCACCATCGCCCGTTGTGTGGTGCGATCGAGCGCCGAGGTTGGCTCATCCAAAATCAACAGCTTCGGCTGCATGATCAACGCCCGCGCTAACGCCACCCGCTGCCGTTGCCCACCGGATAGCTCATGCGGATAGCGATCAATAAAGCTACTCGGTAGCTCGACTTTGGCGAGCGCATCCAGTACCGCTTGGCGACGCTCAGTACGATTCGGCAAGCGGCTTTCCACCCCTTCACCAATCAGTTGCTCTAGGGTAAAACGGGGATTCAAGCTACCAAACGGATCTTGAAACACCATCTGAAACTGACTGCGCAGCGGACGCAATTGTTTTTCGGGCACATGATCCAGCTGTGTGCCGTCCAAGGTAATCTGTCCGGTACTGCTGATCAGCCGCGCCAACGCCAACGCCATCGAAGTCTTGCCTGAGCCACTCTCGCCGACAATCCCGACTGACTCACCGCGATACACAGTGAGATCCAGCGGCTGCAACGCATGTACATGATCAGTGACGCGATTCAGTAAGCCCGACTTGATCGGAAAGCTGACTGCGAGTTTTTTGAGGTGTAATAATGGCGGCGCATCGATCTGCATCGGCAACGGCTGACCAAAATCATGATTTAATAAATCAATGGTATAGGCGTGTTGCGGATTGGCAAACAGCGCTTCAGTCGCACCACGCTCGCGCACTTGTCCGGCTTGCAACACAATCACCTGATTACTGTAACGCCGTACTAGATTCAGATCATGACTGATCAACAGCAGCGCCATGTCGCGTTCAGCTTTTAAGCGCTGTAACAGGTCTAAAATCTGCGCCTGCAAAGTCACATCTAAGGCAGTGGTCGGCTCATCGGCGATCAACACATCAGGATCAAGCGCCAACGCCATCGCAATCATCACCCGCTGCCGCTGTCCACCGGACAACTCATGCGGATAGGCATTCAGTTTTTTTTCAGGCTCTCGAATGCCGACTTGCTGCAACAGATCCAGCACTTTGGCGCGGGTTTGCGGTTTGGACAGACCGGAGAGCAGCAGCATTTCGCCGATCTGTTGACCGATCCGATGCAATGGATTTAAAGCCGTCATCGGCTCTTGAAACACCATCGCCACCCGCTGACCACGAATCTGCCGCCAGTGTTTGGCCTGTGCGCGACTGGCGCTACTCAGCACTTGACCGTCCAACTGAATCTGACCACGCTGGGTCAAACCCGTAGGCAGCAAGCCCAAAATCGCCAACGAACTGAGCGATTTACCCGAGCCACTTTCGCCGACAATCGCCAAGGTCTGGCCGCGCACCAGCTCGAACGACAAATCCTCGACCAAGATTTTTTCACTGGCAGCAATATGCAGGTGTTGTACGCTCAGAATCGGTTGCATGGCTGTTTGCATTGCTTTTTGCGTAGACATCATCGGGCGCTCAGCAGAATTAACGTCTTGGGTCGAAGGCATCACGCGCCGCCTCCCCAATAAAAATCAACAGTGACAGCAAAATCGACAGCGAAAAAAACGCCGACCATGCCAACCAAGGCGAATCCAAATTATTTTTGGCTTGCGTCATCAACTCACCCAACGATGGCGAACCAGGCGGCAAGCCATAACCGAGGAAATCCAACGCGGTCAGCGCCGTGATATTCGCAGTCAAAATAAATGGTAACTGTGACAAGCTTGAGGCCAGCGCGTTCGGCAAAATATGCCGAAAAATAATCTGCCGATCGGGTGTACCCATCGCCCGCGCCGCCCGCACATAATCAAAATTACGCGCCCGTAAAAACTCCGCCCGCACCAAGCCAACCAAACTCATCCAGCCAAACAACAACATCACCGCAAACAACCAGCCGATGCTGGGGCTAAACATACTGACCAAAATAATGATCATAAACAACATCGGCAGCCCGCCCCACACCTCCAGCACCCGCTGACCGAGCAGGTCAACCCAACCGCCGTAATAGCCTTGCAACGCACCGACCGTGACCCCAATCGCCGCGCCTGCGATGGTCAAGCCTAGCCCAAATAAAATCGACAGCCGCAACCCGTATAAAATCCGCGCCAGCACATCGCGGCCTTGATCGTCCGTACCGAGCCAGTTTTGCGCAGATGGTGGTGCAGGCACCGGCACAGCCAAGTCAAAATTCACGGTTTGATCGGCAAAACGCACCACCGGCCACAGCATCCAGCCGTCTTGTTCGATCAGTTGCCGCACCACCGGATCACGATATTCGGTTTCGGTTTCAAACACCCCGCCGAAGGTGGTTTCGGGATAAGTCTTAAACACCGGCGCATACAAGTTACCCTGATGACTGACCAACAGCGGTTTGTCGTTGGCGATCAGGTTTGCGCCCATCGACAGCACAAACATCAGCAAAAACAACCACAGCGACACCCAGCCGAGTCGATGGGCTTTAAATCGACGCACCCGCGCCTGCATCACCGGACTCATGCTTCGAATAATAGTTTGGCTCATAGCTGCCCCCGCTGACTAAAATCAATCCGAGGATCAATCACTTGATACAGCACGTCACTGACCAACTGTAAGAGCAGCCCAACCAAAGTAAATAAAAACAATGTGCCAAAAATTACCGGATAGTCGCGCTGTTGCACCGCCTCAAACCCCAGCAAGCCCAAGCCATCTAAATTAAAAATAATCTCGATCAAAAAATTACTCGCCAAAAAAATCCCGACCAAGGCAGCTGGCATGCCCGCGATAATCACCAGCATGGCATTGCGAAATACATGCCCGTACAGCACGCGACGCTCGACCAGACCTTTGGCGCGTGCAGTCAATACATACTGCTTACCCAGTTCTTCCATAAAGGAAAATTTGGTCAAATAGGCCAATCCGGCAAACCCACCAATCGTCACCGCCGTCAATGGCAAAGCCAAATGCCAAAAATAATCTTTGATTTTGTCGATCACGCTCAGGTCAGCAAAACCTTCTGAGGTCAGCCCTTGCAGCGGAAAAATCTGCCAATAACTGCCACCAGCAAACAGCACGATCAGCAACACCGCAAAAATAAAGGTCGGAATCGCATAACCGACCACCAGCAGCACCGCAGTCGCCCGATCAAAAAAACCATTGTGTTTAATCGCTTTTTGGATACCGAGTGGAATCGCAATCAGATAAATCAGCAAGGTACTCCACAGTCCCAGTGATACAGTGACTGGCATTTTTTCGACCAGCAGTTCGGTCACCGATTTACCCTTAAAAAAACTTTCACCAAAATCAAAAGTCAAATAACCCTTCAGCATCAGCCAAAAGCGCTCATGCGCCGGTTTATCAAAGCCGTATTGTTGTTTGATTTGTTCGACCATCTCTGGCGACAGGCCACGACTGCCCTGATAACGATCCCCACTACTGGCGGCAGCAGCACCGTCACCTGTACCCATGCCCGTCGCACCAGCTTCGGCCTGATGAATCGCCTGCTCGACAGGACCACCAGGGGCGGCTTGGATAATCACAAAATTGGTCAGCAAAATCAGAAATAAAGTGGGAATAATCAGCAACAAGCGACGAACAATATATGCACCCATCGAGGATTCCTTTGCAACAGAACTCCCCTTTCTCAAGGGGGCTGGGGGGATTTATTTGAGATTAATAAACTGCTCAACACGCGCACGGCCAGCCGGATCACTCCACCAAAAATCCGTGTCATAACTGTAACGTGGCTGACGTTTGGGCTGGCCAAATTCATCCCAATAGGCCAACCAATAACTTGACGTCCCATACATCGGAATCGAGTAATAGCCCGCGCGTAGTACGCGATCTAACGCCTGTGTTGCCGTGATCAGTTGTGGGCGATTTGGCGCACGGGTCAGACGCTCGAGTAGCGCATCCACCACCGGCTCACGAATTCCCATGCTATTGCGACTGCCCATCTCGCTGGCAGCTGCACTTCCCCAATAATTGAGCTGCTCCATCCCTGGCGACAACGACTGGGCAAACCCATCAATGGTCATGTCAAAATCATGCGAGCGCCGCCGCTCAATATACTGCGGTGCATCCAGACTGCGAATCTGAACATCCACGCCCAAGCGCCGCACATTGCGCACAAACGGCAGCAACACCCGCTCAATCGCCGCGTCTTGATTGAGGATTTCGATCTTAAACGGTTGGCCTTTGGGATCAAGCAAGCGACCATCGACATAGCGATAACCGGCGGCAAGTAACAGTTGCCGTGCCTTTAGAAGATTATTGCGATTAAAACCACTGCCATCGCTGACCGGCGCACGCCATTCATTTAACACTGCTTGCCGCTGAATCGGCGAAAGCTTAGGCAACAATGGCGTCAATAACGCCAACTCAGCCGTGCTCGGCGTAGCAGTCGCCGCCAGTTCGCTATTGTGAAAATAGCTTTGTAGCCGCTCATATTGACCATTAAAAATCGCTTTATTCATCCATTCAAAATCAAACGCATAGGTCAGCGCTTGCCGAACGCGAATGTCTTGAAACTTGGGCTGCCGCTGATTAAACACCAATGCTTGCATGCGGACTGGATTGTCATGTTTAAATGGCGCTTGTTTGACTAGACCTTGCTTCACCGCAGGGAAGTTGTAATTGACCACCCAATACCGCGCCCGATTTTCTTGTCTAAACCGATATTGACCGGCTTTAAAACCCTCAAAGGCAATCTCGGTGCTTTGATAATACACATATTTGACTTGATCAAAGTTGTACTTGCCACGATTGGTCGGTAAATCTGCGCCCCAGTAATTCGGATCACGCTGATAGGTCACTTGGCGGCCAACATCGAAACGCGCGACTTTATACGGGCCACTGCCGACTGGCGGCGTCAGGGTCACCGCATTAAAGGTTTTGCCACGCCAATCGGCTCGCGACAAAATCGGCACTTCGCCGACGGTCAGACCGATTTCGAGGTTTTCTTTGTGCTTAAAGTTAAAGCGCACGGTGTGTTTATTGAGGGCTTGCACCGAAGCAATATCACTAAAATAACTGCGCAACGGCGTTGCGCCTTCTTTTAATAAAATATCAAAGGTAAACACCACATCATCGGCGGTCACTGGTAAACCGGAGTGAAACTTGGCTTTGGGATTCAGCTGATACTCAATCCAACTCGGATCGGTCGGGTCATGACGCAGGCGCTCGGCCAAACGCGGATAACGCGCAAACGGCTCATCTAGCGAGGCCACCGTCAAGGTGTCGAACATGAGTTCAGTACCTAGCGCGGCTTGGCCTTTATCGATCCAAGGATTAAAACTGTCAAAGCGCCCTTGCGCCATCATGCTGATCTGGCCACCACGCGGCGCAGCCGGATTGGCATACGGAAAGTGCGTCAGGCCTTCGTATAGCGGCTGATCGTTTAAGGCAATCGCTTGCCGTGTCACCGGTGCAGCCTGTAGCGACGCGACCGCACAACTGAGGCTTAGCAACCCAACCGATACGCGAACACGCCAGCTTTTTTGCGCACTACACTGATCGCCGTGCTGCATCAACGATCACCGCTTGCAGGTACGCTTAAGGTGCTGCCGATTTGCAGGGGTGCACTGATCGACAGCTCATTGATTTCGGCCAATTGCGCGAGCGTAATGCCATGCTTGTTGGCGATGCGTGCCAATGTATCGCCGGAGCGTACCCGATAATCGGCCATTTTGGGCGCAGTATCCGGCACTTTAAGGGTCTGTCCGGCTTGCAGCATGGCCTTACTAGTCAAGCCGTTCATTTTGGCAAGGCTGTCGATGTCGATGTTGTAGGTTCCTGCCAAACCGATCAGGCTGTCGCCGCGCTTGACCGTATACGACTGCGTCGGCAGGCTGTTGTCGCCGCGACCATTGCGGGCTTGACGGGTTGCACGGCTCTCGTCGCGGGTATCACCACGAGTATTGGAGCGTGCTTCAGTGCTATTAGGGGTGTCGGCTTTGTCTGTGGCTGGCACGGTTAAGCGCTCGCCTTGCATCAGCATGCGACTGGTTGGCATGTTGTTCATGGCGGCTAACTCGCTTAGGCTCACACCATAACGGGTGGCTAATTTGCCCAGTGTGTCACCGCTTTTGGTTCGGTATTCTGTCACGTTGCTTGCGGTGGCAGTGTTTTTGGTGCTTTGCTCAGGCACTTTTAGACGCTGACCGGCTTGCAGTGTGGCCGTGGCGGCGAGCTTGTTAAACTTAGCCAACTCTTCCGCATCTACGCCATACTCCGCCGCCAAGCCAATCAAGGTGTCGCCACGTTTGACTTGATAGCTGGTGGTGTTTTTGGCGGTCAACTCGACGCTGCGTGTGCTGCTGGTCGCGCTCGATTTGGTCGGGTTGTCGTCTTTTGTGTTGCTTGGTTTGTTTGCTGTACTGGCGCTACGACTTTGTAGTGGCTCGATGTTGGGCACGTTGATCCGCTCACCAACTTGTAGCATGCGACTAGCGGAGGTGTTGTTGAGCTCGGCCAAAGCTTCAGCACTGATGTCGTAACGGGTCGCCAACTGAATCAGGCTATCACCGCGCTGCACGGTATAGTCTGCTGTCTTGGGTGCGACTTCTGGCACGCGCAGGCGCTGACCGAGTTGTACCAAATAATCTGCCGAAACATCGTTTAACTTGGCCAGTAGCTGTACGTCGGTTTCATGCGCAGTCGCGATACTGATCAGGGTATCCCCTCGTTTGACCGTATAACTGTCGGTTTTGCTGTTACTGCTACGGGCGCTGCTATTGCTACGAACTGCCGATACCTCTGCTACTGCGGCAGTATTGGGGCTATTGGATGCTGGATTGCTACGTTTTGCGGGCTCAACCAACGATAATTTAATCCCAGCAAACAGATTACTGGTCGGCGCGAGGTCGTTATAACTAGCCAACTGTTGATTGGTGAGCCCAAAGCGACTGGCCAGCCCACTCAGCGTATCGCCTGCTTGTACTCGATAGCTGGTCGGCTTTTCGACAGGTGCGGCGACGCCATATAAATACAACGATGTGCCCGCCATCAGATTGGCACGCGCTGACATTTGGTTCCATTCGGCGATTTGCGCCACATCCAGCTTAAAGCGACTGGCCAGCGCAGTTAAATTATCACCGGCTTGTACGGTGTAGACGGTACGACTGCCTTTGGGGCGGGCGGGTTTGCTGACCGTAAGCGTCGGGGCTGCTGTGGCGGATCCGGTAGGACGCGCTGTGCTGCTGGCGCTGATTTTACCCGTATTGCTACGG
>Ga0209599_10001579_pt1 | contig 10552 bp, 10 predicted proteins | sample Shrwel_input2_FT_FD_187534 | JGI IMG/M metagenome (GOLD analysis project Ga0209599, IMG submission 187534) | Subsurface microbial communities from deep shales in Ohio, USA - Utica-3 well 1 S input2 FT (SPAdes) (version 2) ... | reverse complement strand
ACGACACCATCCCCGCCCCCGCCCAGCCGGCGAACCAGCTTTGATGACGCGCTTTCGCCCAGCCGGCGAACCAGCTTTGATGACGGGCTTTCGACTGGCCGGGGAGGGCTGAGGTTCTCACGGCCAAGCCGGGGCCGTGGGTATTTACGGCCCGGAATAAACGCGAGATGATCGAAAGAATGGCGTGCACGCAGCACGCAGGAGACTACGTACTGATAGCGGAGACGCCCGCGCTGCACGCGAGCCAGAGCGTCGCCCGGTTCATAGAGCAGGAGGTGGTCCGCCCCAGCAAGCAGTGGATCTGCCACATCATCGACGGCACGCAGGAGAAGGAGGAGGTCATCTACCGCAACCACGCGTTCGTCCTGCTGCCGGACACGGAGCGCGTGAACCGGTACTGGCGCGTCCCCCCGAGCGCCGCCGCCTGCTACGCCGGGGGCACCCGCCCGCGCGCCCCGAAGCGCGTGCTCAACTGGCTCGCCATCGCGCACGACCGCGAGCTGCGCACGCTGCGCGACCTGAGGGGAAAGCACGTCCCCATGCTCAGGCAGATGCTGGACGCCTGCCTGCAGGCCGTCGAGTCCGAGACCAGCATCAGGCGGGACCAGGTCATGGCCTACGTCCACTACCCCCCGAGCGTGTACCAGCTGCACGTGCACTTCTCGTACCCGTACGGGCAGTACTGCCACCGCGACGCCTACCGCGTGCACAACCTCGCCTCCATCATCAACAACCTCGAGATCGACCCGGAGTACTACGCCAAGGCCACGCTGCACATGGCCATCTACCGGCAGTCCCTGCACTACGCCGCCCTCACCGAGCCGCACCGGCACGGCCTCGCCGACTCGCCGGTCACGGGTCCCGTCGACTCGCCGGTCACGGGTCCCGTCGACGAGCCCGGAGACCTCGAGCCGGGCGACATCAAGCTCGACCCCGGTCACGGCGAAAACAGCGACATCAAGCTCGACCCCTGTCACGGCGAAAACAGCGACATCAAGCTCGACCCCGGTCACGGCGAAAACAGTGGCCGCGAGCCCCCCACAAAAAAGGAAGGCCCCAACCCCGGTATGGCGCAAGGGCAGCACATAAAAGCGCCAGAGCCCCCGCGCTGAGCCACCGACCCCCCGAACCATGCCCGTCGTCCGCGTCCCTCTCCCGTGTGTGGTCTACACCAGGCTCGTCCCGGGAGGAGCGTACACCTTCAGCCATTTCTGCGACCAGTCCGCGCTCAAGTGCTTCCCGCAGTCGCTGCGCGCGTCGGACCTGCGCCAGCACGACCCCCAGCAGAACCTGGCCGCGCTGCACAGGGCCTGCTTCCTCGTGCTCGTGGCGGGCGACGTGGCCCAGTGCGTGAGCGTCTCCTCGTCGGCGGCGGGCAAGCGCCACGCCCCGTTCCTGTACCACGGATCGTCCTACGCCAGGGACATCAGCAGGGACGGCATGCACTCGGAGCTCAACGAAAACTACGTCTCGCTGCACTTCCACGGGACGATGGCCGCGTTCGACCGGGTCGCCCGCCTCTCCACCGTCATCCCCCTGGAGAGCGGGATATCGCTGTTCCCCAGGCAGATACGGGAGGGGGACATCCCGCTCCTGACGCGCTGGGTCGCCGCCTGCATGCTCCGCTCAACCCAGTCGAGCGTGTGGGTCGCTTCCTCGGGCGACAGCTACAACGAGCACACGATGGAGTGGAGGCCGCGAATAAAGTGCAATAGATTTTAATCACAGGGGCGGCGCTCGCGTCTGGCAAATCTAGACCTTGATCACCCTCTTGAGGCGATTCTCGAATCCACCAACACCAGAGTCCAAGCCTGAAAACAGCGACTTTAGCATACCCTTCACGTGAGCTGCCGATGCCCCAACGAAGACTTGCTTCTTCGCCATCTGAGCGGCTTCATACCCACCCAGATCAGCCACAAGCTTGTAGAAATGATGTACCATGACTGCACTGAGGCTCCTATGCTCGCTCACTGCAATGCGCGCCTCCAGCTCCACCACGAACAGGATAAAATCCCGCCTGAAGTAATCAAACGCGTTCGAGGATGCTTTGGTCGAATCTGCAACCATCTGCCCAAGTACATCACCGAGAGCGGTGGCTCCAGACATCTCTAACGCGAGAGTAATAAACTGGTCAACGGGAAACTTCGAGAGCACAATCATGGGGTCCCGAAGGGGGTTGGAAGCACACTCACTCTGAATATGGACTGGAGCCACAACGGCTTGCTTCCACTCACCAGACACATTTTGCACACCATCAACCAAGGCTTCCAGTTGGGCAGGATCACCCCGCTTTGAAACAGTGAAATCAGTCCCGTCGACATCAACGAGATAAACATTAGAAGGCACCTCGATCCCCGATGGATTGGGGTGGACTTCATCGCCGAAACAAACACAGTCTACGAAAAAGCCCAAAACATAAACATAAAACTCTTCAGGAGTCATGGTTGGCATGGCGAGAGAGCTCAATGCCAAAGATACCGCTCCAGGCACGAAGCCGTTTAAATACAACGCCGTGGGTTGGGAAACGGCGGGGTCCGTCAAGCCCCCACGAAACAGCCGTCGGGTCGCAGGAAGAGGTCCCCGCGCGTCTTGGGGAGCCGGATCCGCTCCAGCGTGGACACCCGATGGGTCACACGCGTGTCGTTGAGGCAGTACTCCCCGAGCCGGGACCAGTCCCCGTCGCGCGCCAGCTGGATCGCGTCGGCGCCGGAGCCCGTTTTCCCGGGGAGGTCGTTGAGCTCCAGCAGGGCCTTGAGCGAGAAGGTGACGTTGAGCGCGAGCTTGCACGCCTCGAAGACGTCGTGGAGCTTCAGGCGCCACCGCATGACACGCCCCGGCGCGGCGCCCAGCTGGTGCTGGAGGAACGGGAGGTCGAAGCGCGCCCCGTTGAACGCGCACAGCCGGTCCGCCGCGTCGAGGAGGGTCATGAACTCCTCCGCGCGGTCCAGCTTGGGGACGAGCTCCCTCGTGCGCTCGTCCAGCTGGGCAAAGTAGAAGATCTGCTCGACCCCCGCGTCGGGGTCGTGCACGGCCGCGCAGGTGATCAGGCTGGTCGCGGGGTCCAGGCCGGTGGTCTCCAGGTCGAACGTCAGCATTATCCCCCCGCTTGGAGCCAGGCGGGATCAGCGCGTCCCCACGCCCGGGATGGCGTGCTTCTTTTTTTTTTCGTCCTTCTCCTTCTCGGGTGTGCGGTCAGAGGCTTTGATCCAGGCGGAGCGCGCAGGCCCGCAGGTAGAACTCCACGCCCTTGGCCTGCCGCGCGTCCACGGCTCGCAGATGGTCCCCCAGGGTGAGGCCCTCCCCCTCCAGGCGGCTGCTCTCCCGGATCATGCACACCAGCTCGCGGCTCACCGGCAGAGGCTTCCGCTCGGGCATGCTGGCGGAGTGCTGGAAACGTTCCCCCCTCCACCCCCTTTTTGACGTGTTTTTTTTCCCGATTTTCTGAAGAGGCGCGTGTCTTTTCGACGAAAAAAAAAATCCGAAAATAGCGAAAATAAAGGATAAAACCAGGGCGGCTCGTGCCAGCACAGAAAAAACGGTGAGAGTGGCACGCTGATGGGGGTTTGGCATGTCGTGCTGCCTGTTTTGGAATTCGCGATCGAGTATTTAAGACATGCGAGGGTGTGGCAGGTACTTTCTTCTTGTCTTGTTCTAGCAAGATGCCAGCGAAGAAGGTTCATACAGCTACAAGCTCTAGACGAGCCCCAGCTGCGAAACCGGTCGTCCCAAGCGGATTTTACTTCTTGAACAACAAACAAGGAGATTTCGACTTCAACGCGTTCGTCAGTAAAAAACACGCGGAAGGAACCAAAGGACTCACGAATTTGACAATTGAGCAGCTCAAAGAGTGCATCGTGAAAGCCGAATGGGATATTGACTTTTGGAGAAACCGCAGGACTCTCAGAGGTTACTGGGAGTCAAGCAATGATCCTACCAGTCCGCATCCATGGAGCGAAGAGTACAAAAAACTCATGAAGACAAACACGAGAAGGTTCGACGACGAGGCCCTCGAAAATCACGAAGAGGCCTTGAAGGAGGAACGGAAGAATATACAGGACAATCGCGTCAACGGCAGGATCGATGAAATCACCTCTTACGTCCCGGCAACCCCCAGGGAGGAGCGCGAGGACGAGGACGAGGACGAGGACGACGGCGGGCAGGGCGGAGCAGGTCCTGCCCCCCGCAGGCGTCGAGCCCAAGCGGACAAGTCCAGCGAAAGCGAGGACGAAGTTCAGGGTGGCGTCGCCGGTTCAAGCGATGAGGATTACTCAGCGAACCCATACGGAAAGGGTTCCAGCTGGAGAAACAACGCCAGCGGGAAGCTCGCTCGCGGCGGGAAGATGAACCGCGGCGGGAAGCAGCCGGCTGGCGGAGGTCGTCGCATGGGCGGCTCCATTGACGAAGCCCCCCCACCTGCGAAGTCCCGCAAACCCAGGCACGACGCAAAAGCGGAACACGTCGTCAGGCACAAGTTCGACGAAAACAGAGCAGTTTTTGTAGTCTTCGACGAAAGGTCCAAGGAGTGGATCTACTTCTCAGTGGACGCCGACATGCCAGCACGCATCGAGCTCGCCAAAGGTGTCCCATGCAACATCTCGTTCGAGGAGGTCGCCAAACACCTCGTGATGGAGGATGTTGTAGGCATCTTTGGTCCTGATGGGATAGCCAATGACGGACTCGAGTACTACCAAATGTCGTTGAACGGCGAGGTGATCGAGACTATCCAGCCAAGCGACGTCCTGGGGGAGTTGAAAGAAGCAGTCGTCCCAAAAATGGCCCTCGAGAAAAAGGCCGAGAGCGTACTCTATACCCTCCGCATCAAAGGCGAACAATCCAACCACGACAAAGTCAAGACTGTCACTGGTTTCTTCTTCAGTCCCGCCAACCTCGCTCAATATCAGGCAGACAGGAAAGCCGAAAGATTGCTCCAACAAAAGGTAAGGATGCTCAAGTCTAGAATAGCAAACAACAAGTTCCCCACTCCAGACGAGAGAGAATCATACCTGACGGAATACGAACTCGTAAAACATGTATTCCCAGAGAAAGATTTCAAGGAAATTCTCCAAAAACAGTTTGATTTTGCCAAGAGCTCAGGATCATTTACCAGTGGCAAAACGACCGGTGAGGATTCGGAAGATTACGTCAAGCGTCTTCGATTTTACATGAAGATACTCGGATCGTTCACAGAGCAAGATCTCAAAGAGCACATAAAAAGAATCAATGAGCTCGTTCCCTTCTTCAACCTCCTCAAAAATGCTAGAGCCTTAAAGGATGCTGCTGCATATGAAAAGGAACATGGAAAGGGATCCATCCAAAAGGAATTCTTTCGCGACGGCGATCGCTTCGCAGAAATGTGGAAAGTATTGGACGGTAACTACACTGTCCTCTCCACGACCCAAGAACTAGGAGAAAAACTAGGCCAGGAACTTGCTGAAGAGCAGATCAAGAAGTTCAAGGCCGACAACCCAGCACCCGCCCCCGGTCCCGCCCCGAAGGCAGACGAGCAGGAGCTCACGTTGGTAGACCGCATCATGCGGATGCCCACGTCGGAACAAATCATGCGCGAGTGTCGGCAAGCCATGCAAGAACACGAAAATTCGTTTGGCGAAGAAAAATCACCGTATATGTTCTGGGACGATCTACTAAACTTTATCGACGTAGGAACATGGCCCCTCTACATGCGGACCACTGCACGACCAGCTTCGGACGATCCCGCCGATGTCACTGCTCACAAAGAAGCGGTCATAGCAATCGAAACCCAGAAAAAACATTGGGAGGAAGCTAGAAACATCTACAAGAAACGCCGAGACGAGCTCATGAAGGACGCAGTCTCGGTCGTGGACCTGCTTTCCGGTGCTCCGTTCACGGACAGAAGGCCTCGCCCCAAAGGCTTTGAGCTCAAAGCGGAAACACCGGTAGGCATTCTACTCGACCAGCAAGGGAACCTAACGGCCATCGGGAAGGCACTTCATGATTGGATCTTCAAGAGCCAACCAGCGGCCAAACGGATAGCTACGTTCGAGGTCATTATTAGTTGTGAACTCGACGAGGCAGCGGAAAAGATGATGCAACTTTTCAGAGACACTGGATGCATCACCGAGGAGATGCTCAGGACCTCGGACACCGAACGGCAGGCACGCAATGAAAAGCGCGCTGCCGAAGGAAAGGAGCCAGAGGCCTGCGCCGACCTCCTCGGGTGCACCGCCAGGACGGTCATGGCGTACATCTTCGTGGAAGGAAAACATACCCTCGCGAAGGACGAGGACAAGGACAAGGGCTACACGCTCGAGGCCGTGTGCAAGAGCACCGGCTGGGAGATGTACCAGATACTCATTCAGCCCAAGGATAGCTCGAAGACAGAATTCATCGACTTGGCAAGCGACAGGCAAATTGTACCACTCACAGAACAGGAGTGCAATGCATTCGTTGAGGCGGTATACCTTCACGCAGCACCAATCGGGATGGAAAAGGACCAAAAATATAGCGATGCGTTGGTCGAGAAAATCATTGAAACGGCCAAGTTGGTTCGCAAGACGACGCTAGGCCCGGTCCAGATGAACTGGGATGCAATCGCTAAGTTGGACTACACACTGGTTAGAACCCATGGGGCGACTGAATTCCGGAACGTCCAGGACAGACCTGCCAGCGACGCAGAAAAAAAGGTAAGCATCATGGCGTCTATGAGGAACAACTTCCGATCAGAAGTCAGGACCGCCTTGTCCAGGACCAACGACCTCCCAGACGCCATGCAGCCCCCGTCCGCACCAACGTCCGCCGGCGCCACAGGCAAGCGCAGTGCTCGCGAGCAGAGCCCAGCGCCACCGCCACCGTCCGCCGGCGCCACAGGCAAGCGCAGTGCTCGCGAGCAGAGCCCAGCGCCACCGCCACCGCCACCGTCCGCCGGCGCCACAGGCAAGCGCAGTGCTCGCGAGCTGAGCCCAGCGCCACCACCCGCCAACCCGCCGCGCAGCAAAGCACGCACCTCCGACTCCGTACAGGCAATCCCCCGCACGATGCTCGCCAGCCCGTCCCCTGAACCCGAAGACACGGGGCGCGTGGTACGAGCGGGCAGCGTCGGGCCGAGGGGCCGCAGCCGAGCGGGCAGTCGTGCTCCCTCCCGCGAACCTGAACGCTCTCCCAGCGTATCAATCGTCGGCGAAGGAGGTCGTCCAATCAGACACAAGACTCCCATCGAGCGCCACAGGGCCAACACTCCCACCGGACACGGGATGCGTGCCCACAAGGCCAAGTAGAATCGCCACCAGCCCTCGCGGCACCCCCCGTCAAATCACATCGAGGACGGGGAGAGCCGCTTGGATGCAGGAGGCAAGGTCAATGCCCGTAGGGGGCGACGGTATCGCGGGGGCACGCGCGGCTGCAGTCTAGCCGCCGACCCCCCCCGTTCGACACACGCACACACACCCTGCGCGTTCACGCGCGTGGGGCGCGGTGCCATCGTATTAAAACCGTCTACAAAAACCCCCTGTGTCACTCTCGTTATGCGCGCGCTGTGTCTGCTGCTCGTGCTGGCGTGCGATCACTGCGATGCCGCGCCCGCCTACTTTGCGTCGGTCGCGAACCAGGCTCTGAGGCTGAAGGGGGGCGCGAGCATCGGGCCCGAGCTGAGCCTGCGCGCGGTGGTGGAGCTGGAGCAGCAGGTGAAGCGGGTGATGGGGGCGGACCCGGCGCTGGACCTCAACGTGAGCGCCCTGCGGGACCGGGCCGACCCGGAGCTGCTGCGGATCCTGTTTCTGGCGGTGCTGGGGAACTTCACGAGCGCGGCGGGCAGCGGGTGGCAGCGGCCGTGCAGCCTGGCGGTGGACCCGCGGACCGGGCTGGTGAGCCTGGAGGACGCGCCCGCGCTGGCGTCGCTCGCGCAGAAGGTGGTCCTGATGCTGCTGGTGGCCGTGCAGTTCAAGCAGTGGGTCGAGGAGGTGCGCGCGCAGAGGCAGGCCGAGCAGCGGAAGAAGGAGGGGATCTGATATATATCAGGCCGCAACAGGGCGGCGGGGAGAGAGGGCCGGGGATGAGCAAGAAGAAGAAGCCGGCCGAGGAGAAGACGCCTGAAGAACTGGACGAGGAGGAGCTGCGGGAGGTGGAGGCGAAGATGAAGGAGGTGCTGGAGCTCATGACGGGGCGGCACCACAGGGACCGGTCGGACGACCAGCTGGAGACGGCGCGGGCGAGGCGGGACGAGCACGCCGAGAACCGGCAGCTGGTGTACCATCACAGCGCCGGAGGGGTCCACGCGGCGACGACGATGAAGACCAAGACGACGCTGGACCTGGCCGAGCAGCTCAAGCTGCGGATCCAGCTGGGCAAGTACGCCAAGGAGCTCGACGACTCGCTGGAGCGGCTGAGCGTGCGGCAGGTGGAGGTCCTGGAGCGGATGCTCGGGCGGTCGAGGTACTGATCGGCGTCGGTATAAAACGCGCCGGGGAGGCGTGCCCCACACCCGGAGATGCGCATACCCCTGACCCCCGGGCAGGCGGTGTCGATTCACGGGTGGCTGCGCGCGCGGCAGACGCTGGCGTGGGGGGACGTGCTGGCCAACGCAGGGCTGGATTTCCCCAAGCTGCTTTCATTCAACCTGGGGGAGCAGGACCTGTACGTGCTGCAGCCGGACCTGCAGGCGTGGGTGCGGGCGGGCAAGGCGGCGCTGGCCGACTGCCCGCGGATGAAGGCGTGGGACGCGCACCCCATCAAGGACTTCAAGGCGGACCTGGCGGACATTGTGGGCACGCACTGGCCGCACGACGCGCTGATCCGGATGGGGGTGACGTACGACGACCTGCTGGGGCTGGGGCTCACGCCGGAGACCATGAACCTCTTTGGGTACACGCTGATGATGTGGGCGTCGACGGGGTTCCGGCGGTCGCACGCGGAGGGGATCCCCCACAACACGCTGTTCCGCATGTTCGGCATGCCCAAGCCCGACGTGCTGGCGTCGCTGCGTTGAACTGTTTGTTTGTTTGTTTTTGTATCGCGCATGCTTACTTGGGGCCCTTGAGGCGGAGGAGGAGCTCGAGGGTCTTTTCGATGGGGTAGCCGAGGCACAGGCCGGTGATGGGGAGGCGGGTCTCGGTGGGCAGGTCCCCGCCCACGAGCGGGCGCGCAAAGACCTCCAGCGGGGTGTCGAAGAGCTCGCGGTCGAGGGTGACGCCCGCCGCCTTGTACCGCGCGACGACCTCGTCGGGGTCGTAGTAATGGGCGAGCGTGGCGTCCTTTTGGAACACGACCGCCTCCTTGCGCCCGCCCTTCACGAAGAAGACCAGATACTTGAGCCCAAAGGCCTTGACGGCGCCGCCGAGGGTGCGCTCCGTGACGCGGTTGTCCCGGAGCAGGCGCAGGACCACGGTGCCCATGGGCTTGACCCCCATGCGGACGCGCTGCACCAGCTCCACTGGGTCGTCGTAGCCTTCGTCGGTGTCGTCGTCGCGGAAGCGGTAGTTGAGGCGGGTCTCCTCCGGCGTGAGGCGCCCGGGTGGGTCGGGCTTCGGGATGAGCGCCGCCGGCACCTTCTGCCAGAGGTCGCGCAGACCCTGGTTCGCGCTCTTGCGGCTGGTCATTCGCGTGGCTTTTTTTTTCGCGCGCGGCATCGCACCAGCGTGCGAACGAGGGCTTTTTTTTGGGGGGCTTCATTCATCACATGCTCTGGCGCGCGATCTTGATGTCGCACATCTCGTTGGGCCGCGCGCTGGCGATGGCCACGCCAAAGACGCGGTACCAGTCCATGAGGCGGGGGTTCGCGTCGTCGCGGAAGTAGGGCTTGATCTTGGCCACGATCTTCTGCTTGTCCGCCCGCTGGCCGTACGAGAGGTTGTAGTGCGCCTGGCGGATCTGGGCGTCGTTTGGGGTGCTCCAGGTGGGCTGGATCTCCTGGCCGGCCGCGTTGCGCTTGCGCCCCGTGGTCTGCGCCCCGACGGTGAAGGACGGGTCGACGTTGTTGGGCCTGCCATTCGCCTCCCAGATGTCCAGGTAGGGCTTGCGCCGCCCGTCCTGCTCGAAGTCGTCCCGCTCAAAGGTCCAGTAGAACTGGACGAGGTCGCCCGCGAAGATCTCAAAGTCCCCGTTCATGACCGTGCGCAGGCCGCCGATCATGACCGAGGTCATGGTGTCCCCCGTGTTGGCGTGGGCGTACCCCAGCGTGTTGGCGAAGCCCACCGTGAAGTAGTCGTACATGTAGCGCATGTGCTTGGCCGTCTGCAGGCGCTGCCCCCCCTCGTTCCGGAAGGCCTCAGCACCAGGGGTCTGGACCGCCACTCGGACGACGGGGGGAACCGCTCCTGCGGCAGGAGCAGGACCAGCCGCCAGTATGGTTTGATAGAACATGGCGGGCGCGTAGACGTCGTCCTTAAAGTACTGGATGATGGCCTGCCGCTCCGGGATGCTGCGCGCAAAGTGGTTCATGAACCGGATCATGTGGATGGCGACCCGCGTGTCCCCCCGGTCCATGAGCCCACCCAGGTTGCTGATGACCTTGGGGTAGGCCGAGTTGGACGTGCGCTTCACCACCGTGCCCGTGTCCCTGCCACCCCCCCCCCCCCCCCCC
>Ga0209599_10001578_pt1 | contig 10561 bp, 7 predicted proteins | sample Shrwel_input2_FT_FD_187534 | JGI IMG/M metagenome (GOLD analysis project Ga0209599, IMG submission 187534) | Subsurface microbial communities from deep shales in Ohio, USA - Utica-3 well 1 S input2 FT (SPAdes) (version 2) ... | reverse complement strand
AATCTATTGTGTTACTTGGTAAACCAATGCAAGTGCTGGCAGCCCCTTTACCCGGTGAGTTTTTACTCGTCACAGCGATTGAAGAAGACGCCTTACTGGGCGATGACAAGTATCTGCCTTTGCTACTATTTTGTTCCAGTTTATTCTTTGCCTTAGGGTTACCACTGCTTTGTTACTGGTTGCTGGTCAAGTATATTTTTGAACCGATTAAAGTCCTGACTGAAGCCAAAACGGCGGTAGGTCGTGGTGATCTCAGTACCTTATTGACCGTCACCAAGCAAGACGAACTGGGTGAAATGTTTGCGGCTTTTAATGTGATGGTTCGTCAACTCAGGGTCTACCGCGAACGGGAGCTGGCCAATAAACAATCGCTGGAAGATAAAGTTTCGCAGCGGACTCAAGATTTGGCCAGGGCCAATGATGATCTGGCGAGAGCGAACCAGGAGCTGATCCAGGCGCGGGAAACTGCAGAGCAGGCCAATAGACTGAAAAGTGTGTTTCTGGCCAATATGAGTCATGAAATCCGTACCCCATTAACCGCCATCATTGGCTTTAGTGAGCAGGCACTGATCGAACAGCAACCTGAGGTTCTGGCTGATTATTTGCAAAGGGTGCTACGAAGTGGTGACCATTTGTTGAATCTTATCAATGATATACTTGACTTGTCGAAAATCGAAGCTGAAAAGCTGGAACTGTCGAAGCAAAAATTTAACCTGTTGCATATGCTGGATGATATTTATCAGCAAACCAAAAATCAGGCCCAATCTAAGCAATTAAATTGTCTACTGGAACTGCAATTTCCATTACCGGAGTTTTTGTTTGCGGATGAGTTGCGCTTTCGGCAGGTGTTACTCAATCTGACCAGTAACGCCTTAAAATTTACCCAACGCGGCAAGGTGATTATTCATGTCAGTTATCTGGTTGGTGCTGAGCAGTTGCTGATTAAAATTAAAGATACTGGAATCGGCATGTCGAGTGACGAGCTGAGCAAACTATTTCAGCCTTTTGTACAAGCGGATGCCACGGTCACCCGTAATTTTGGCGGCACTGGCCTGGGGCTGGTGATTTCGAAAAAACTGATGCAACAAATGCAGGGCGATATCCGGGTCGAAAGTGTAAAAGGCATTGGCAGCTGTTTTGAATTAGTCGTCAATTGTGAAACTCAGCATCTGAGTCTGGTCAATAGTTATCAGCAACAAGCCTTACCGGTGCAAGCCGATCCGCAATTCAAACCGCAGCAACTGCGGATTTTATTAGCAGAAGATAATGTCGATAACCAGTTGTTAGTGTCGGTGTTATTACAAAAAATTCAGGCTGAATTTGTCATCGTTGCCAATGGGCGGGACGCGGTGCAACAGCTGCTGGATCGCGAATTTGACCTGGTGTTTATGGATATGCAAATGCCGGAAATGGGCGGTGAAGAAGCCACAAGGTTGCTCCGTCATGCCGGTATTGAGGTGCCTGTGATCGCGCTGACAGCCAATGTCATGCGGGAAGACAAACAACGTTATCTGCAAGCCGGTTGTCAGGCTTTGCTTGCCAAACCTATAGTGCAAAAAGATTTTTATGACATGATCCAGCAATACACCCAAAAAGAACGTTCGTTGGAAGCGGCACTGGCACTGCGTCTGGAGCAAGATCCGGCCATAATTGCGTTAAAACAGGAATTTGCTCAGCGCTTACCGGACTTACTGGCAGAGTTTGACGGCTATTGGCAACAACAGGATTTAGCCAAGCTGCAGTATGAAGCCCATAGCCTGAAAGGTTGTGCCGGCAGCATGGGATTTCCCGGCATTACGCAGTTGGCGGCAGAATTAGAGCTGGCAGCCCGTAGTCAGGATAGTAAAGTATGTCAGTTGATCCTATTGCGGATGCAGCAGGAACTGGCCAGCCGGCCAGCAGGAATCACCACAGAGTAAAGATGATGCATACAGAGTTTCAGTTACACCCACAATTAGCCCAGGATTCCATCTGGCTGGCGGATTGGCCGTTATGCCAGCTACGTTTAAGCCTGGACGCCAACTATCCTTGGTTTCTTCTGATCCCAAGAAGAAACAATATACGTGAAATTATTGACTTAACAGCTGAAGAACAACAACAGCTTTGGCAGGAGAGTGCTTGTCTCAGTCGTTGGTTACAACAGCAGTTTCAGGGCGACAAACTCAATATTGCCGCCCTTGGTAATATGGTGCCGCAACTTCATCTGCATCATATTGTCAGGTTCAGCACAGATCCGGCCTGGCCGGCGCCGGTTTGGGGCAAAGTTGCAGCCAGTTGTTATACCGAGGCTCAGTTACAACAGTTGGTGCAGGCTGCCCCTGCATTTGCATAAGGATATCAAATGTCAGCCGAACAAGCGTTATTAACCCTCCTGATGGAAAAACTCAGCAATAACCTGCTGGTGTTACCAACCTTGCCTGAAATTGCCGTACGGGTCAGGCAGGCGGCCGATGATCCGAAGATTAACCTTGGCAGCATGTCGGAAGTGATAGCGCTGGATACCGCCCTGGCGGCCCGCATCATTAAAATTGCCAACAGTGCCTTTATCGGCCGCAGCGTCAAAGTCACTACCCTGAATCAGGCAGTGACCCGCATTGGCTTAAGTCAGGTAAAAAATATCGCCACAGCGATGGCATTAGAGCAGCTTTTTGTCAGTCACAGCCCGGATATCGAAAGCCGGATGAACCAACTGTGGCGCGAAACTGTGAAGGTCACTGCGGTCGCGATGGCTTGCCTGAAGTTTTATCTGCAAAAGCATAAACATGATGGGCTGAATCTGGACACTCTGACCTTGGCTGGACTGGTGCATCAGATTGGTATGTTGCCCATTCTGGCTGAGGCGGAAAAATATCCGGATACCTTTGGCGACGCTGTTTTTTTGCAAAAAGCGCTGCAAGATTACAGCGCGCCAATCGGCACCGCCATTATGACCTACTGGGATTTTGCCGATACCTTTGCCGATGTGGTCAAACATTGTCGCTCGGGACAACAGCGCGATAGCGTCAGTTATACCGATTTTATCCGGATTGGTCGCATCAGTAGCGGTTTATGGTCTGATCCGCAGTCGGCCGAACTGCTGATGAATGCCTGGTTACAACTTGGCTTGATCCCAAAGAAAGATCCATTACAGGATGTCACTATTGCCAGTTGGACCGAAGAGGCAAAAGCTTTATTCAGTTAACGGTTGGCTGATTGCGCCGCCTGTCAGCACTGACAGACGGCTTGAACGGCTATCTGGTCCTCTGCTAGCCGTTTAGGGCTGACCAACTGCCTGACGCAGTGACTGCAACAAGATGGCGACTTCATTGGCCATCACCAGTAAATCGGCGTCCAGTCGTAATACCATATCATCCCAGCCTAATTCATCATTCTGATTGGCCAGCATTTCATGGAACCGTAATTTTTTCAGACTGCCATCATCGCAAACCATAAAGCTGACCTGACCTTCCAGCGCAAACTCCAGCTTAGTGACCAGTTTGTCTTCCAGATGGCTTTGTACTTCATCTGCAGTCAGCAGGTGGTTGCTGAACTTCACTTTGGCGCCTTCTTCATCGGGTGCTTTCAGCTCGGCTTCATGACCTAAGCTAAATCCGGCCGGCAAGTTTTGATTGGTCAGCCATTGTTGCATCGCCATATTCAACTGATTGTTATCAATCCATGGCATGGCAGGTAATGAGCCCAGCGCTTTACGCACTAAACTCAGCACTTCTTCTGCCCGACTGGCCGAGCTGGTGTTGACAATAAACCACTGGTTTTGTTCATCATACAGCGCTGTGGTGACCGTAGAGCGGCTAAAAGCCCGTGGCAGTAAAGTCTGGATCAGCTCTTCTTTTAGCGCTTGTTTTTCTTTGCGGCCCAGTGGCCGGCCTTTTTCGATTTCCAGTGCATCAATTTTCGGTTGCAGCTCTTCATTGATCACGGCTGCCGGCAACACTTTTTCCTGCCGTTTCACGGCAAACAAATGTAAGTGCTGCTGTTGGTGATGATATTCTTTAATGCTGTGATGCAAAGGATAAGTAAACCCCATCTTCACAGCGTCCTGACCGGTACATGGGCTGAACTTATGTTCCGCTAAGGCGCGGCCAAGCGCTTCAGGTGCCAGATCAAGCGGTTCGGTAATTTGGTAAATACGCAGGTTTTTAAACCACATAAGGGCTCACTTTTTCTTGCCGTCGCATGGCAACGGCGCAGTTATCAGAATGACCCCAAGTATACCGGTAAAGCTGGCGGGCACAACCTGCCTGACACTGAGGGTCAGGCAGTTGCAGCATTTTTAATCAGCGTTTAAGCACTTTCGGAAAACGGATATGGTAGGACAAGCCATGGCCTGGTTCACTTTTCACCTGAATACTGCCGCCCAGCGTTTGCCGCACCAGGTTGTAGCTGATATGAGTGCCAAGACCACTGCCGCCCTGATCGCGTTTGGTGGTGAAAAACGGATGGAACAGTTTTTCCAGTTGTTCTGCAGTCAAACCTTTGCCGTCATCACTGTAATTAATATCCACTATATTGCCTTCATCCACCACAGTGATATGAATATGGCCTTCTTCGATATCTTCAAAACCATGAATTAATGAATTCATCAGTAAGTTGGTAAAAATCTGCGAAATAGCGCCGGCCGGACAGCTAAGAGTCATATTTTCCGGACAATTGACTTCGATATGGTGGCGGGTCTTCTTAAAGTGGGGCTGCAGACTGCGGATGATTTCATTCAAATATTCATGGAGCTGAATAGTGCGGATCGCTTCGCTGGTCTGATCGACGGCAATTTGTTTAAAGCTGGCAATCAGTTCTGATGCCCGGATCAGATTGGTATTGAGCAGCTCAGTGCCTTGCTTGGCTTCTTCGATAAAATGTTCCAGCGCCTTGGGCGAGAGCGTTTTTTCCTGATAAGAATGTTCCAGCACAGCCAGTTTCTCCGCCAGAAAACTGGTCGCGGTCACCCCAATCCCGACCGGGGTATTCACTTCATGGGTGATACCCGCTACCAGACCGCCCAGAGCGGCCATTTTCTCCGACTGCACCAGCCGATCCTGCGCCTGACGTAAATCACTGACCAGTTTTTCCAGTTCAGTTTGTTTGCTGCGCAGCGCATCTTCGGTATGACGCCGGCGTTCAATTTCTTCCCGCAAGGCTTGTTGTTTAACTTCAAGCTCTTGTTTTTGTTGCTGTAAATCCATCATCGCCTGACTGAGACCTGAGGTCTTCCGGGCCACTTCCTGCTCCAGAATTAAATTATGCTGATCAAGCTTTTCATTCGATTGCAGGAGCTGGCGTTGGGTATTTTCCAACTGGCCTTTGTAATCCTGCACTCTGGCAATTAAACGGTTAAAGGCATCTGCCATCACGCTCAGCTCGTTGGTATCGCCATGCTGGATTTCGACTTTGGTGTTATCCAGGTTATCCAACTCCAGTTCTTCAATTTGTTGCGTTAGCTCAGCCAGTGGCAAGGTCAGTTGTTTCCGAAAGGCGATTAAAAACAGAATGATCAGAAATGTGGTTTTCAGTAAGGCGTTACCGATCAGGAAATAAATCCCGACTTTAATCCGATCCAGCACAATATTCCGGCTGGAAAACAAGGTGACATCGCCGACTTGGGTCGCCCGACCGGAAAATTCGAAAATCAGTGGAAAGGTATAACCAAATAAACCAGATTGTTGTTCAGTCAGCCGCACGCCTTCTTTGACCAGCTGATTACTGTAACGCTCATTGATATCAATGTATTGGCCAAGCTGAGTGATCACGGCGCCGCTGTCATCCCGTACTATGATGCCCTCAATGGAAGGGATCGCCAGCAAGCCATCGGCAATAATCAGTGCCTGTGCTGTGTTCAGCTCCCAGATGGCGCGGGTCAGACTGCCGGAAATGGTTTGTTGCAAAGTGGAAAGTTCGCCATTGATATGGTTTTTGGTATTAAAGTACTCGGCGACTATCTGTCCCAAGGTCACGACAAAGGTCAAAATAAAATAGACTGACAATACCTTGGTCAGCAGTTTTCGGGATAAACTTTTTTGCTGCATCTGACTACCTGTGTTCAGTCTTATATTTACGGCGGATGGAATAAAATTAGCTAAAAAAAACAATAATTAAAATAGCAAAGTGCGATTAAATTCCAGTAATTAGCGCTCGCTGTCAATCCAGACCGGTATTTTATTTTTCAATCGTCATCTTGATGTTGCAACTATAGCTGACAATTGTGTCAGCTGAAAATCTCGGCATCGATGTAAATGTATCTTCAACCATTCTGTGAATTTAAGGTAAGCTGTTGCATTCATTGGGTCAACTGGTTATATTTTGCCCGTAACTTCGCAGAATTATTAGAATTATTGAGGCTGTACCGAATGGCTTTGCCAGTGCTTATTTGTGACGATTCATTGTTGGCGCGAAAACAGGTTCGAAAAAGTTTACCTGACAGTTTTGACGCTGAATTTCAAACGGCCGGAAACGGGTTGGAAGCCCTGTCTATTCTGCGACAACAGGAAATTGGTTTGGTGTTTTTAGATCTGACCATGCCAGAACTGGATGGTATCGGCGTGCTTGAAGCGATCAAAGCCGAACGGATAGATTGTTTTGTCATTGTGATCTCTGCCGATATTCAGCCTGAAATGCAAAAGCGGGTGATGGAGCTTGGTGCTCTGGCATTTGTGCAGAAACCTGTGAGCGAGGACAAGCTCAGTGGCATTCTCAAACAATACGGACTGATATGACCAGCATAGGTTTTAGTGACGAACAACGCGATTGTTTGCAGGAAATCATTAATGTCGCGATGGGCTTGGCCAGTGATAAACTGGCCAGGTTTCTCAATACTTTTGTCCATTTGCAGGTCCCTTCGATTGCTTTAGTCGGGGCCAGCCATCTGCCGGCAGAATTTGAGCACCGTTATCAGGATGCTGAAGTGGCGCTTGTTAGTCAGGGTTTTTTTGGCGATGAAGGCCTGCGTGGTGAAGCCATCGTGCTGTACCAGATGGAAAATGCCCATAAGATTGCCGCTTTATTAGGCTATGACGTGGGGGATGTGTCAGAAATTGAAATGCTGACCGATATCAGTTCTATTCTGACCACTACTTTTTTAAACGGCCTCGCCAGTCAGATTGAAAACAGTCTGTCTTACAGCGCACCACGTATTCTGTCATCGCGCCAGGGCGAAGTGACCAGTATGCTGGAAAACACTTCGTTTCATTGGGAACATGCATTGAAAGTCGATATCAGCTACCAGCTGATCGATCATTCTTTTAACTGCGATATGATTTTATTGATCCCGGGTGAAGCCGTGATGAACATCAAACATATTCTCGATCGGATCCTGGAGGCATACTGATGCCACACGCCTGGTTAAGCAGTCCTATCCTGGCGCAGCTCAATTGTGGGGTCATCGTGGTCGATGACGCCTATCAAATCCATTATCTGAATGCTTTTATTGAACGCCATGCCAATGTGCAGCTATCGGCGGCGCTTGGCCAGTCGTTGTTCCGGGTGTTTCAGGATTTACCTGAAGCCTGGTTAAAACGTAAACTGATGAGTGTGCTGGATCTGAAAACGCCGGCGTTCAGTAGTTGGGAGCAACGGCAATATATCTTTAAATTACCGCATTTAAGACCTGTGACCAGCAGCAGTCAGTATATGGCACAAAATTGCACTATGGTGCCGCTCAGCACCCCGCAACATGAACAACCTCTGGTGTGTATTCTGATTGAAGACGCCACTGATGCTTTTGTCTATCAGCAACATTTAAGTAAAACCTTGATTGAACTGGAAAGGGCAAACCGGCAGGATGGCCTGACCAAAGTGCTAAACCGGCGCTATTGGGAAGAACAGCTGAAACAGGAAATTCACCGGGCGCAGCGTTATCGCCATCCGTTGTCGCTGATGCTGTTTGATTTAGACAAATTCAAAGATTTAAATGACAAATATGGTCATCTGGGTGGCGATTTTGTGTTGATCGAGTTGGCGTCTTTTATTGGTAGTTTGCTGCGCGATTCAGATTTGCTTGGCCGTTACGGTGGCGAGGAATTTGGCATTATTTTGCCTGATACTGAACTGGAAGGGGCGGTTGAAGTGGCGGAGCGGATTTGTGCTGCAGTGGCAGAACATCCGATGTTATTTAACCAGCAGACCATTAGAGCCAGTGTCAGTATCGGTGTCGCGGCTTTTCAACCGACCCAGCATTTGCTGCATGATGATTTAATCCGTTGTGCTGATATGGCGCTTTATAACGCCAAGCGCAATGGTCGTAACCGGGTCTGCAGTTTTTTATCCGGCGAAACCAGTTACCAGAAAAAAACCAATTAATTTCCTTTAAAAGGAAATTGGTAATTTAATTACACATTTAGATTGACAGACGTCTAAAACTTTGAGCATATAGACTGCATGAAAACTATCCATATCAATACCACCACCACGATTATTACCACCAGCCCTGCGGGGTAGGAGGTCGGCGGCGTATTGTCCTGAAAAAGGCCCGTGACCTCACCAGTCACGGGCCTTTTGCGTTTAAAAAGGAGTAAACCTATGAAGGTGCTGAAGTTTGGTGGTTCGTCGTTAGCGTCAGTTGAGCGGTTTTTGGAAGTGGCTGGCATTGTAAAACAACAAGTTAGCGCTGAACCTATAGGTTTAGTGTTATCGGCGCCGCAAGGCGTGACCAATTTGCTGGTGGAACTGACTGATCTGGCTTATCTCGGTGCAGACTATCGTCTGCTGTTGCAGCAATGGGTCGATCGGCTGGCACAGTTACAGTTGCAAGCTGAAACCAGGTTAACTGCGGCAGATCAGTTGCGGCTGACCGAGGTCAGGCAACAGCAGTACCAGCAACTGAGTAATCAGCTGTCAGGTGTAACTTTATTACGATATTGTCCTGATCATATCAAAGCGCAAATTCTGGGCTTAGGTGAGCAATTCAGTGTAGTGCTGATGCGTGCTTTACTGAGTAGCCTGCAACTGCAGGTGCTGGCGCTGGATTCAGTGCAATGCGTGAAAAGTCAGGGCGATTATTTAAATGCGGTGGCTGATATTCCAGCTTCGGAACAAGCGTTAGCGGCCGCGTTAGCCGGTCAGAATGCACAGGTGTATGTGATGGCTGGTTTTGTCTCCAGCAACGCGCAGGGCGAACTCTGTTTATTGGGTCGCAATGGTTCTGATTATTCGGCGGCTATTGTCGCGGCCAGCGTACGGGCCAGTGTTTGTGAAATCTGGACTGATGTCGATGGCGTGTACAGTGCCGATCCACGTCAGGTGAAGCAGGCACAGCTGATTGATCATTTGTCCTATGACGAAGCTATGGAGCTGTCCTATTTTGGCGCTAAGGTGCTGCATCCAAAAACGATTGGGCCGCTGGCGCGTTATCAAATCCCTTGTTACATCAAAAATACCCTCAATCCGGCCGCGCCAGGCACTTGTATTGATGCCAATAACAACGGTGACAGTCTGGTGAAGGGGATCTCCAGCCTGGAACATTTGGCTTTGATCACGGTGTCGGGCCCTGGTCTGAAAGGGGTGGTTGGCATGGCATCGCGGGTGTTTGCCACTATGGCGCGCGAACAAGTGTCGGTGAGTTTAATCACGCAGTCTTCCAGTGAATTCAGCATCAGTTTTTGTGTTGGCCAACTGGATTTAGCAGTGGCGAAAAAAGCGCTGGAAACCGAGTTTGAACTGGAGTTACACGGCAAGTTGTTGCGGCCGCTGGTGATCCAGCCTGATATGGCGATTGTCAGTTTAGTCGGCGATGGCATGCGTCAACATCGGGGTGTGGCGGCGAAGTTTTTTGCTTCTTTATCACAGGCCCGTGTCAATGTGGTGGCGATTGCGCAAGACTCGTCAGAGCGCTCGATTTCAGCGGTGGTCGAACAAAAAGCCTGCCGTAATGCAGTTAAAGTCTGTCATGAAAACTTCTTTAGCCATGTGCCGAGCATTGATGTATTCCTGGTTGGCTGTGGTGTGGTCGGTAGTGAACTGCTGGCGCAATTTCAGCGTCAGCAACAGTTTCTACAGCAGCGCAATGTCCGGTTGACCGTCTATGGCATCGCCAATTCACGGCAGTTGCTGTTAAACGCGCAAGGGGTCGATTTAAGCCAGTGGTCGCAGCAGATCAGTTCTGCCAGTGCGCAATTTAGCTTAGCGGCACTGAGCCAGTTTGTGCAGGATAACCATCTGACCAACCCGGTGCTGATTGACTGCACCAGTGCGGAAGTGGTGGCGATGCAATATGCCGACTTTTTAGCGGCAGGCTTTCATGTTGTGACACCGAATAAAAAAGCCAATACCGCCAGTCTGGCTTATTACCGCCAGTTGCGGCAGGTCGCGCAGCAACACCGGCGGCGTTTTTTATATGAAACCACGGTCGGGGCCGGTTTACCTGTGATTGATACTTTGCAGGGCTTGCTGAATGCCGGTGATGAGCTGATGGCTTTTGAAGGGATTTTATCCGGTTCGTTATCTTACTTGTTTGGTGAGTTAGAACAAGGTGCGCAGTTGTCTGCAGTGACTGCCAAAGCCAAGGCGCTGGGCTTTACTGAACCGGACCCACGTGATGATTTATCGGGGATGGATGTGGCACGTAAGCTGTTGA
>Ga0209599_10001573_pt1 | contig 10580 bp, 6 predicted proteins | sample Shrwel_input2_FT_FD_187534 | JGI IMG/M metagenome (GOLD analysis project Ga0209599, IMG submission 187534) | Subsurface microbial communities from deep shales in Ohio, USA - Utica-3 well 1 S input2 FT (SPAdes) (version 2) ... | reverse complement strand
CCGTCGCCGCCGCTCTCGTAGTCGAGCTTGAAGCCGAAGCGGTTGGCGACGCGTTCGACGGATTCCGGGAAGTCGAGGCCTTCGCGGTTCATGACCAGCTTGAAGGCGTCGCCGCCTTGCTGGGTGGAGAAACAATACCAGAGGCCGGTCTCCGGGTTGACCTTGAAGGAAGGGCTCTTCTCGGACTTGAAGGGGCTGAGGCCCCACCAATCTCGCCCGCGCTGCTTCATCTGGGTGTAGTCGCCGGCGAGCGCGACGATGTCAGCCCGTTGGCGGAGCTCATCGATCGATCTGCGGGAAATACGGGCCACGGGTGTCAAGGGGTGTCTGTCAAGGGGGGCGGGGCAAACGTAAATAATTCCCAATCGGCGATAGGGAGTTCCCCCGTGTTATGCCCTGGGGTGCCCTTGGCGCAAGGGGCGGCCGGTTTTCAGCACTCGTCGCAGAGCTTCCGGCGGATCCGGGCGGCTTCGGCCCGCAGGCGGGCGGCTTCGGCGGCCCGGCCGGACTTGTCCAGGACGTCCGCCAGGTTGTCCAGCACCGGGGTGACTTCGCGTTTCTCGGTGCCGTGGACCTGCTGGACGCCTCTCAATTGACGACGGAAGAGGGTCTCGGCTTCGCGGAACTTGCCACGTTTCAGTTCAAGGCCCCCGAGGATGCTCATCGTGCCCAGGGGGTCGGGGTGGGTTTCGCCGAGCAGCGCGACTTCCAGTGCGAGCACCGTGCGGTAGAACTCGGCGGCTTCATCGAAACGGGATCGGCGGTAGCAGAGGCCGGCCAGCTGGGTGCGGAGATTGATGATCGCCTCGTCGGCGCCGCGCGGCGCGGTCTCGAGCAGGGCGAGTGCTTCGCGATAAAGTCGCTCAGCTCCGGCGAGATCGTCGGCCGACATCCGCAGGGAGGCGAGTTCGCGGCGAAGGTCCGCGGAGGCGGCTCTCCCGTCACGGGTATCCGTCCGCTGCGCCCCGATCGCTTGGAAGAAGAGGCGGGCGGCTTCTTCCGTCTTGCCTTCGCTGCGACTCACTCCGGCCCGTTGGCGTAAAGCCTCAGGGCTGGCGACCGGCGCGAGGCGCGTCTCAGCGCAGCCGACCATCAGGCAAGCCAACAGCAGGCAAAGCGCGAGGCGCGTCATCAGTCGCCGAGGAAGCTGGCGTCGTCGCACTGCGCCTTGAAGTAGGGCGCGTTGCCGTCGACCTCGACCGTAAGCGTGTGATTGCCTGCGGGGATCGAGGCGGCGTAGGCGCCGGCCTTCAGTTCAAGGGCCTTGCCGTCCAGCCAGGCGGCCTTGACGCCGGTGAGGAGCAGCGGCTTGGAGGTCGCGGCGGCCGCGGTGAGGCGAGCGGTCGCGTAGAGGCGGCCAGGATTGAATTCCTTGGGCAGCTGGCCGTTGACGAGCGTGTAGACCGGGGTGGCGGCGGCGGACTTGGCGAGGGCGCCGGGAGGCTGGTCGTCGAAGACCCAGAGACGGGCGACGTTGCCCTTGCTGGCGTCGAACGGACCCGGCTTGCCGATCTCGCCGAGGAAGGCGAAGAAGTTACGACGGGAGACGCCGGTGATGCCGTCGGACAGGCCGGCAGGCATGATGCTTCCGATGTTGTCGCGGCTCACGATGTTGGCCTTGAGGATGGCCAGTTCGACGCCGGGACCGGGGCGGATGAAGAGCTCGGTCGCGTTCTCGCGCGCAGGGATGCCGACCATCTGGCTGCCATCCTTCATCTTGAAGGAGAAGCCGTGGTAGCCTTCCTTCACCTTCGCGGCGGGATTGAGCACGCTCTCGATGATGTAATCGAGCGGGGCGCTCGCGCCGATGCTGCTGAGGTCGGGACCGAGCTTGCCGCCCGCGCCGCCGATGGCGTGGCAGATCGCGCAACCGTTCTTGCGATACTGCATTTCGCCTTCCGCCGGGTCGGCGCCCAACTTGATCGTCTTGATGATGCCTTCGATTTCGGCGGCATAATCACGCGGGCCGGATTTCGCGCCGGCGAGCGGTTCGATGACCTTGACCAGCGCATTGCCGCCGCGGCCGAGCGAACGGGCGGACTGCAGGGCGGCCGCATAGTGTTCGGCGCTCAGGCCCTGCGGGAATTCCTTGGCCAGTCGCTGGGCGAAGCTGCCGAGCTGGAAGAGGTTGGTCCAGACGGCGGTCGCTTCCGGCTTCGTCTTGATCTGCGCGAAGACCGAGGGGATGACTTTCAAGGCTTCACCCGGGGCGTGGACAGCCAGGGCGGGCAGGGCGTCCTGACGGACGACCGCCGGACGCGTTTCGGCGGTCAGGCTGCGGAGCACCTTCAGCGAGGCCTGCTGGCCGATCGTGCGGAGCGCGGCCACGGCGGTGCGACGGAGTTCGGCGTCCTTCTCGCGGCCGGCGAAGTCGCCGATCTGCGGCACTGACGGCACGAGCTTCCACTGGCCGGCGAGACGGACGGAGGTGACGAGGAGGTTGCGCTCGGTCTCGTAGCGGAGAAGTTTGCCCAGCGCGTTGAGGTCGCCGGTCGGGCGTACGTTGCGATTGGCGGCTTCGACGAGGGCGAAAGCGATGCGGTGGCGGGTCGACGGTTGGAGGGAGGCGTCGTCCATCAGCGAGCGGAAGAGCAGGGTGGCTTCTTCGGTCGTACCGGCCTTGCCGACGAGTTCGATCCAAGGACCGGAGCCGGCGGCGTCGATCTTGCGGCCGGCGAACAGGCGCTGCACGTAGGGAGTGGCGATGCCGGGGTCGATGGCCTTCACGATCGCGTCGAGTTCGGCCTCATGGCCGACGACCTTCGCCGGCTGAGCGGCGACGTCCTCGAGCCACGGACGCGCGAGTTCGTTGATGCTGGTCCAAGCGGCGAAATCGAGGAAGCTGTCGGCCGGATCCTTGGGCAGGTTAGCCAGCACGGCGCGGGCGCTTTCCGGCGTGCGGACGCGGGCGAGGGCGCGATGCGCTTCGAGGCGGACACGCGGATTGGCGTGGGCGAGGAACGGCGTGATGAGGGCGATGTCCGTCGCGCCGCTGGCGCCGAGGGATTTGCCGAGTTCGCGGAGGCCGACCTGCAGGCTGGCCGGATCCTGGCTGCGGAGGAGTGCGGCGAGATGGCCGGTGTCAGTCGTGCGACCGCTCAGCAGCCATGCGGCGTGACGACGCGACACGTCGTCCTTGGCCCAGCTCTTGAGGGTGGATTGCAGTTCGGCGACCGGCAGCTTGGCGAGTTCGCGGCGAGCCTGTTCGAATTCCCAGCGGCTCGGCGAAGTCAGTTTGGCGAGCAGTTCGGAGACCGATTTGCCGAGGAGCGGCTGCCAGGCGAGCGGCTTGGCGTTCTCCGGCAGGATGCGCCAGATGCGGCCGCTGATCTTGTCGCGCCGCGGGTCGCGGAAGTCGACTTCGCCGTGGTTGATGATCGGGTTGGTCCAGTCGGCGACGTAGAGCGCGCCGTCAGGGCCCATCTTCAAGGTGATCGGGCGGAAGGCCACGTCGCTGGTGCGGACCACGTCGGGGAGTTCCTTGGTCACGTAGCCGGACTTCGGGGTGGCGTCGGTGCTGAAATCATTGAAGCCGAAGCGGACGATACGATGGGCGCGGAAGTCGCACGTGATCGCGTTCCCTTGCCAATCGGCGCCGAACAGCGGGCTCTGCACGAGCTCGAGGCCGCTGAACTTCGGATAGGAGCCAGGGCTGATGCTGCCGACGAGGCGTCGGGCACCTTCGGAGGGAGGGAAGGCTGCGCCTGGGAAAGCCCAGTGCACGCCGGTGCCGTCGGCGCCGGAGGTCAGGAACGTCTGTCCGGCGAGGTCTTCCTGCTGGCCCCAGGCGTTGACGAGACCCTTCGAGTGGACTTCGAGGCGCTCGGTGTTCGGGTCGTAGGCGAAAGCCACGCCCGAGTTGGCACGGACGAGACCCCACGGGGTCTCAAGATGAGAGTGGATGTAGATCGTCTGGTGGAAGTAGAGTCGGCCATCGATGCCCCAGTGGAGGGTGTGGACGATATGGTGGGTGTCCTCGGTGCCGAAGCCGCTCAGGACGATGCGACGCTCGGCGAGCACGCCGTCAGTGTTCGGCTTCGTGAGGTGGAGGAGCTCGGTGCTGGCGCCGACGTAGACGCCGCCGAAGTTGTCAGGCGCGACGCCGGAGGGGATGAGCAGGCGGTCGGCGACGATGCGCGAGACGTCGGCGACGCCGTCACGGTCGGTGTCTTCGAGCAGGATGACCTTGTCGTTGCCCGTGGACGGGCCGAACTTCGAGGAGTTGCCGGCCATCTGCGCGGCAAGGTCCTCGGGGTTGACCTGCGGGTAGGTGTTGGAAGTCGCGACCCAGAGGCGGCCGGCGGTGTCCCAGTTCATGTGGACCGGTTTTTCGAGCAGCGGATTCTCGGCGAAGAGCGACATACGCAGGCCGTCGGACAGCTTGAAGTCCGGGCGGGGCAGGGATGCGGCGACGGTGAGCTTGGCCGGCGTCTTCGGTTCGGGCGGCAGCGTGCTCGGCTGGCCGGCGGATACCGCGATGGCGTCGGCTTCGGCGGTCTCGATGAGCGGATCGAACTTCGGGATCTCGACGGCGTTGTTGCCCTGTTCGCGCTTACGGAAGCCGAAGATGTAGGTATAGTTGGCCGGGCGGCTACGGTGGAAGAAGAGGGAGTTCTTGCGGAGGACCGAAGCACGGAGCGTTTCGGCGGGGGCGGCAGGCTTGTCCCAGGATTCCTTGTTCACCTTCCAGCCGAGCTGGGCGGAGACGCCTTCGCTGAGCGCGCGGTAACCACGTTCGGTCAGGTGGATGCCGTTGTCGGTGCCTTGGTCGAGGGCGATGCCGTGCGACTTCCACTCGGCTTGGACGAAGGGGATATTCTTCTCGGCGGCGAGTTCGGCGAGGCTGCGGCCGTAGGCGGCGAGCAGGGCGTTATGCTCGGCGGGGTCGGGCAGGCCCGGGCGGGAGCCGCGGAGGTCCTCGTGGGCGATCGGGCCGAGGATGACGAAGCGTACCTTGCCGCCGGCGGCATGCTTGGTGATCAGTTCCATCAGCTTGGTGACTTCGCGCTTCAGGCGGGCCGGCGTGTGCTCGGTGCCGTAGCGGGCCGGGTCCGGGTTAAGGGCTGGGTCGTTCTTGCGGTAGGTGAGTTCTTCGAGCGAAGCGGCCATGCCGTAGCCGATGATCGCGACGGTCGGCTTCACGACGGCAAGTTGTTCTTCGAGCTGTTCGATGCCCTTGGTGACCGGGTCGAAGCTGGCGCGGGAGGCGCCGAGGGGGGTGTCGCCGGAGTAGCCGAGATTACGCACGGCGAATTTCTTGCCCGGGAATTCCTGGCGCATCTTCGTCTCGAGCACGCCGTAATTGTTTTCGCGCTCCATCAGCACGTCACCGATGAGCAGGACGCGGTCACCGTCCTCGAGCGTCAGCTTACGGGCTGCGTCGGCGGCACGGGTGTCCGGCTGGAAAGCGATGAGGGCACAGAGGGCCAGCAGGGAGGTGAAGCGGGGCATGACAGGATTGGAAGAGGTTTGGTGGCTAAGGCGAGGCGACTTTCGACCTTGTGGGGGTGAAGTTGTTGCGAGGAAACCGCCTTTAATTTCGCTCAATTAAACCAAGGTCTAGCCTTAGTCGGCGAATTGCGGCCAACGAGCCCTAAAGTCCAGCTGGGCATCCTTGTCCGGAATCACCGGTCGCTCCGGGTCCGTCAGGAACTTGAGCGGGAAGGCCGGCTTGAGGTGCAAGATGTGGACGACCGGGCCTTTGACTTCGAAGACCGCATACCAGGCGCCACAACCGATGTCGAAAAGCTCGCCATGGCGGCTACGGATGCGGCGGGTGCGGTGGGGGGTCGGGTCTCGGCTCAGGATTTCGAGCAGGCGGGCCTCGAAATCGACCGACCATTCCTGCTTGAGCCAGGCCATGTGTTCGGCGGCCTGCGGGGAGAAGGTCACCGTGAAGGCCGGCGGACCTTCGAGCGCGGCGTCGACTTCGTCGATCCAGCCGGCCTTGGCTTCCGGGAAGGAGTCGTAGGACGGGATGTAGGGCTTGATGTCGAAGACCGGCGTGCCGTCGATCAGGTCGCACGGGCCGAGGATCAGCTGGCCCTTGCGGATCTCGAGCAGCTGGACCGGCGTGATGCCGAGCGGGTTGGGGCGGTGCGGGGAGCGGGTGGCGAAGACGCCTCGCCTCTTCGAAGGGCCGCGCGGCGGCAGGACTTCCGGCCGCCAGTCGGTGTTACGGTGGAACCACCAGAGCAGCCAGACGCGGTCGAAGCCTTCGAGGTCCTTGAGCGCCTTCTGATATTTGTCGCCCGGGAGCATCTCGAGGATGTTCGTCTCCGCCTGGCTCTCGTCGGGCTGATGCCGGGCGTCGAACTTCAACGGCTTTCCGGAGCGGATGAAGCCGATGGGCGTGATGGTGAGGCCGGATTCCAAGATGACCAAGGCCTAGGACTCGCAGGCCAAAAGGCAAAGATTCATTGTCTTGCCCTCGTGGCGACATTAGCCGTCTAACTTCGCAATGTCCGCCGAGGTCATCAATCTCTCCTGTTATAAGTTCGCCCCGTTGGAAGGGTTGGAGGAGCTGCGGACGCGACTGCAGGAAGCGACCAAGGCGCACGGCCTCAAGGGGACCATCCTGCTGGCGCCGGAGGGCATCAATTTTTTCCTCGCCGGCACACGGCCGCAGTTGGCGGCGGTGCTGGAAGTCATCCGCGCTGTCCCCGGTCTGGCGGACGTCGCTCCCAAGGAGAGCCCCAGTTCCGATCAGCCGTTCAAGCGCATGCTCGTGAAGATCAAGAAGGAGATCATCGCGTTCGGCGTCGAAGGCGTCGACCCGGCCCGGCGTCCGGCGACGAAGATCTCGGCGCGTCAGCTCAAGCAGTGGCTCGACGAAGGTCGGCCGGTGACGTTACTCGACACCCGTAATGATTATGAAGTGCGTATGGGTACGTTCAGGGGCGCAGTCGTGTCGCGGATCTGGAACTTCCGGGATTTTCCTGCGGCGGTGGAGAAGCTTCCCGCTGAACTCAAGTCGCAGCCCGTCGTGATGTTCTGTACCGGCGGCATCCGTTGCGAAAAGGCGGGACCGTTCATGGCCATGCAGGGTTACACCGACGTCCTCCAACTCGACGGTGGCATTCTCAAGTATTTCGAAGAAGTCGGCGGCGCGCATTACGACGGCGAGTGCTTCGTCTTCGACGAGCGGGTGGGCGTGGGACCCGATCTCCGTGAGACCGGCTCGGTCATCTGCTTTAATTGTCAGATGCCGCTCACCGTCGAGGATCAGCGACGTCCGGACTATGCCTATGAGCAGAGCTGCCGCCATTGCGTGGACGGCAAGCCCAAGGGGCGGGGCAATACTGCCCAGCGCGGCGCCTGACCCTTACCAGCGCAGCTCAGCCAGGCTGAAGACGCGTCGCTTGCCAGCCGGCAGGCGGGCCTGCAAGGACGCATCGTCCTTGTCGCTGAGGATGCCCGTCCGCAGCAGCACGCTGTCGAGGCCGGCGCCGGCCGCGCCGGCGATGTCGTGCTCCGGGCTGTCGCCGATGGCGAGGACCGTCAGTGGCGGCGGGTTGCCTAGTGCGGCGAGGGCCGTGCGGTAGATGTCGCCATGCGGTTTGCCGAAATAGCGGAGCACCGCGCCTTTGCGGGCGAGTTCGAGGGCGATCGCGCCGGCCGAGGGACGCACGCCCTTGGGCGTGAGCATCTCGAGGTCCGGGTTGCAGACGGCGATGGTCACGCCGCGGTTCGCGGCCTTAGTAAGGTCGCGGATCTGTTCTCGCCAGTTGCGGTCGGGTTCCTGACAGGCGGCGAGGATGATTCCTTCCGCTTCGTCGGGCCAGGTGATCGTGAAGCCGAGGTCGCCGAAGCCATAATCGTCGCCCGGCTTGCCTGAGATGTGCACCTTGGCACCTGGACGGAAGCCAGCGCCGAGGGCGCCGGAGCGGATCGCCGCTTGGGCGGCGTCACCTGAAGTCACGACGGCGTCGAAATGATCGGGGCCGAAGCCGAACTTCGCAAGCCGTACGATATTATCGGCGCCGGTCTTGGCGGAGTTGGAGAGCACGGCCACCTTGCCGCCGCTCTCACGGAAACGACGTAAGGCTTCGGCGGCGTGCGGATAGGCGATGGTGCCGTCGTGGAGCGTGCCGAACTGATCCACCAGCAGGGCGCCGTATTGGCCGGCGACTTCGGACAGTCCAGCGATGGGCGTAAGGGTGCTCATGCGAAGGCGATCTCGTGGCCAAGGGAACGCCAGGCGAGGCGGGCGGCGCCGGCCGCGGCTTCTTCGCTCCAGGCGGGCAGCTGCGATACTGCCAGGGCTTGCGCGCGGAGAGTCATCCAAGCGGTGCTCCGGGAACCGCCGCCGGCATGGCGGACATTGCGAAGTACCGGGCCACCGAGCGCGGCGAGCTTTGCGTAACCGGACTGCTCGACGCGGGCAAAGGCTTCATAGATGCCTTGGAGGAATCGCGCGTCATCTGCCGGGCGGGGCGTCAGGCGGGGCGCCAGGTTCGGATCCGAGACCGGAAAGCGTTCGCCGACGGAGGGCAGGGGGTAATAGTCGGTGCCTGTCGGCTTCGTCGGGTCGAGCGAAGCTTCAAGTCCAGCCAGTTGTTCGGCCGTGAAGACCAGCAGGAGCATCTTGCCGCCGCAGTTGGACGCGCCGCCGGCCAGCCAAGTGTCGCCGATCCGATGGCTATAGATGCCGAGTTCCGGCGCGAAGATCGGTCGGTCGCACAGGAGTTTGAGCACGATGGTCGAGCCCAGCGCCGTGGAGGCTTCGCCTGGTTCCGTTGCCCCGCTGGCGAGGAAAGTCGCGCAACCATCGGTCGTGCCGGCGGCGATGGTGATGCCTTCGGGGATGCCGAGGGCGATGGCGGCTTGAGCAGAGACTTGGCCGATCGGAGTGCCGACCGGAACGACTTCGGGGAGGATGCCGGGAGACAGTCCAAAGGTGCGCAGCCAATCCGGCCATTCGCGGGCGACCGGGTCATAGCCCGTCTTCAATGCGTTGTTCTCATCGGTCTGCCAGTTCGTCGCGCCAAGGCAGCCATTGATCCAGTCTGCCTGATGAATGATGCAGTGCAAGCGAGGTAGCTTGGTCCACTCCAAGGCGCGGGCGGCGGGAGAAGTCGCGCCGTGGGCGGCGCTTTCGCGGGGCGCAAGCGACTTGATTTTCGCTGCCTGGTCTCCCGTGTCGGCATCATCATACATGCGGGCCAGGGCGAGCGGGCGGTTATGGTTGTCGACGGGAAGAATCGTCCCCGAAGTCGCGTCGACCGCGATGGCCCGGGCGCCGGATAGGTCGAGCTTCTGGCTCAGCTCGTCCAAGGCCGTGCGGCAGCCGTTCCACCAATCTTCGGGCGATTGCTCGCGGCGGGCGCCGGTGGCCTTCGTCGCGGGGAGCGTCGCCGAACCAAGCGCGAGGATCTTCCCGGAGGCATCGACGGCGACGGCGCGGACACCGGAGGTGCCGAGGTCGAGTCCGATGACGAAGCCGTGCATGCGGTTTTATTGAGGGCTGCGGAGGTAAGGGGCAAGGATGGAGCAGGTCTTGGCGGCTAGCGGTTGGCGGTTAGCGGTTGGAACCGCAACAGGAAGGGAGGTGATGCCTTAGGCTCACGGCCATGATTGAGCCTTACCGCCAACCGCCATCCGCTAACCGCTGCCTACTTTGAATTTAGTTCATCCCAGCTCTTCAGGCCGCAGGTCTTGAGGTGAGGTTCGGCAGCGGCTTTCCATCCGTCGGTGTCGGCGGCTTTAAGCAGGTGCCAGATCGGGCGTTTCTGGTCGGGTTCGGAGATCGTACCCGGCTTGTTGCTCCAAAGTCCGAATCGTAGGCCGTTTTCAAGGGAGTGGTCGACGTGCCGATGATAGTGGAAGGCGTCGACGGTATCGCCGAGGCGCAAGACCTTTTCCCACGCATAGGCGTAGGCCGCGGCCTGTTCGGCGAGTCCTTCGGGGCGATCTGGCAAGTCGAAGCCCTGTTCGGTGAAACTGAGGCGGCGCGGTTTGCCGGCGTAGAGCATTTCGGGCGTCGCCAGCTTCTTGGTCAGCACCTCGAGGTTCTTGAACGTCACTTTCGGGGTGTTGTCGTTGAACGATACTTTATCGAGCCAGGTGCGGGGGTCGCGCAGATTCGAAGGGTAGGGATGGAAGGCCAGGTTCCAGTCGAAGTCGCCGCGGTCACGGGCACGCTTCGCGAACAGTTCGAGGAGGGTGCGACCCGGGCAGGCTTGGAGCGGATCCTTGTGACCCTTGGCCGTCCAGCTGTGCGTCATCGAGATATACACGCGGGCGTTGGCCGAATGGCGACGAAGGGATTCCCAGGCGAGGCGGACCTGGTCTTCGTATTGAGTGGCGACCTCCTCGGCTGTCGCCGGTCCCATCTGATGCCACTCGTTATGGGCGTTTACTTCATTGCTGACGATCCAGCCCCAGACGCGTCCGTGCTTGGCGTCGGCGGCCGACCAGCGCCGGGCGATGAACTCGGTGAGCGCCTTGTAGCAGGCGCGTCCTTCGGGGGTGACCGTATCGGAGGCCATCGTGATGCCTTTGATCGGGTCGGCTTTCGGGTGGATGGTCAGCTTCCGGATGCCTTCATTGGGCGAGCGCACGGTGGTGACGATGAGCGT
>Ga0209599_10001572_pt1 | contig 10591 bp, 8 predicted proteins | sample Shrwel_input2_FT_FD_187534 | JGI IMG/M metagenome (GOLD analysis project Ga0209599, IMG submission 187534) | Subsurface microbial communities from deep shales in Ohio, USA - Utica-3 well 1 S input2 FT (SPAdes) (version 2) ... | reverse complement strand
TGGTTGATCCGTTGCGGGCATTTAATGTGGGTTATAACGCGTTTGCGGAAATGCAGAGCGCGTTAAATATGGTGTTACAAAGTTTTCATTATGCGAAAACGGGGCTGATTAATAAATTATTTGGCGGGCTAAAAATCGATAAAGTGTTATTTGCCGCGACCAAAGCTGACCACGTTACCCCGAATCAATTAAATAATTTAGAACAATTTTTGCGACAAATGCTGATTAAGCCGCAAAAAAATCTGTATTTCGACAGCGTGCAAACCGACGCATTCGCGCTGGCTTCGATTAAATGTACCCAAGCGGCATATACGCAATTTGATGGGCAAAGGCTTTCTTGTATCAAGGGCGTGCCTAAAGACGGTGATAAGCCGATTGCATTATTTCCCGGAGAAATTCCTGTGGATATTCCTGTCCCCGAAGATTGGGTTGAGGGACGCTTCAATTTTGTAGAATTTAAACCGCCCCGCTTAAGCAATGCCCACAGCGGCGCATTACCCCATATTCGTTTAGACCGCGCCTTAGAATTTCTGCTGGGAGATAAATTTTAAAATGAGTGCACAGACTTGGAAAGCCCCCCTGTTTTTCGATTTGTCAGAAGTTGAAAGCATTGCTGAAGAAGAAGCAGCGATTACTTTAAATTACACGCCGCCTGTGGTGTTGCCTGAAGAAGCGCAATTTGAAACCACGCCGTCTTCTTTGGTGCACGAGCCTGAACCTGAGGTTTATGCAGACTCCGCCGCGCCGCGTGATGCAAATTATCAATATTCTGAGCATTATGCCAGTGCCAACGCGCAGCCTTTGAATGTGCCGAATAATTACGCCGTGCACCAATCGCCTTGGATTTGGTTATTGGGCAGTTTGAGCCTGTTATTAGTTACCTTGTCGGTGCTGGATACGTTTAATTTTATCGCAGACCAATTTGAAAGCAGCTTTTTCATGGGCGGTTTTTTCCTGATTTTAATCAGTACCTTGTTGTGGGCAGTGACGATTTTAACGTGGCGCAGTTATCAAGGCGTGCTCGCGATTCGGAATATTGCGCATTTGCAGCAACAAGGTGCGCAATTGATGGAGCAGGACAGTCATGGCGATGCGATGTATTTCATTCGCAAAGTGGCGGTTTTATATCATCAACGTCCTGATTTGAAAGCGCGTTTAGAACGTTTTTATGGCAGTGTGAACGATTGTCACAGTGACCGCGAAGTCTGCAATTTATTTTCACATTATGTGTTGAAAGATGTGGATCAACAGGCGTATCGCATTGTGGCGCAACGTTCTAAAGAAACCGCGTTTATGGTGATGTTGAGCCAAGTGGCTTTACTCGACACCGTGCTGACTTTGTGGCGCAATGTGAAAATGATTCGTGACATCGCCAGTTTGTACGGTGCACGCCCCAGTTTCTTGGGTTCTACGAGTTTGATTATTGCGGTGGTGCAAAGTTTGTTATATGCCGATGTCAGCGAAATGTTGGCAGAATCGATGGCGGAAACCTTGGGCAATTCGTTTTTATCGGTGATGTCTGCTCAAGCGGCGCAAGGTGTTGGCAGTGGGATTTTGACGGCGCGGGTGGGGATTAAAGCGATGCAAGTGTGTCGTCCTTTGCCATTTACCGACAGCGAAAAGCCTCGGATTAAAGATATTCGTTGGGATATTTTGAGTTCTTTGAAGGGCTTGTTTGCGAATAAGTAATTTTCTGAACCGCAATTCACATAATTTACACAATGACCCCAATTAAATATGAAATAATTATCTTTTAATTGTGTGAATTATGAGAATTGCGTAAATTGTGGTTCAGACCAAAGCCGAGTTTTAAAGCTCGGCTTTTTTTATGGAAAATAGTTACAGTAGGTTGGGTTGGCATAAGCTAACCCAGCAAGAACATTATGCAGGGAAAAAAGTTGGGTTGCCGTTGGCAGCCCAACCTACGAGACTTTATCTAAAAAGGTAGTGCGTCTTCCCTCACTCCCCGAACAAACCAAAATCGCCCATTTCCTCAGCGCACTCGACGAGCAAATAAACACCAGCCAGCAGCAACTCAATTTAAGCAAGCAATACAAACAAAGCTTGTTACAACAGATGTTTATTTAAATCTTTCCCCCCGCGAAATACAAAAAGGAATGGTAAACCATTCCTCTTTATGTACAGCATTAACGCCATTTTCAGAAATAATTACTTCTGTGCAGGAGCTGCTTGTTGTGGAGCTTGTTGAGGTGCGCCATAAGGATAGCCGCCAACAGGAGGATAAGCACCGACAGGAGGCACACCATAGCCACCAACGGGAGGATAAGCACCGACAGGAGGAACGCCATAGCCGCCAACAGGAGGATAACCATACGCACCAACGGGAGGATAATAGCCACCGTAGTAAGGATTACCGTATCCATACCCGTAACCTTGCCCTTGTCCATGACCATAACCTTGACCGCGTCCACCACCTGAAAAACTCATGCTGAAATCGCCATTTCCCCAACCATTGCCGTCAAAAGGGCCCCAGCTATTGTTATAGCCGTTATTATAGCCACCAGGACCACCACCCCAACCAGGCATACCCCACCATGCGTTAGCAGCGGTAGTAAAAGCAGCAGTACCTAATACTGCGGAAATTGCCAAAGCCTTAAATAATTTTTTCATGATCGCCTCTCCAACTAGATTTATGATAATGACAACCAACCACACAAACGTACGTTTATTATTCATCGAATAATACGCCCACGTATATGAACTTGCAGTAATATTATTAATCTCTAATATACTCGATAAAATCCACATTCACAAGCTGTGAGTTAGCGTATTTTCTTCTTTAACAGAAGTCCTAGATTTTTTTATTGGAATAAGCCACCTTTAAGTTTACCGATTCCACTTTCAGAGATTATCATGTTTCAATCCACACTCGACCTCATCTGTCGAGTGAAGAGCCATCGACAGATAGAGGTCGCTGGATTGCCTCTTCGTAAACAAAGAGCTTACTAAAAATGATAACATGCTGACCCATTTGGGTACAATTGAACTATCCCCCTGAATGAGGAAGTTGTAGACCATAAAGGAAATTGGATGAAAATGTTGCAGTATTTATTCTTAATTATTCTAGGATTAAGTTTTTTTGGCGCATCCTATGCCAAAACGCCTAACACCCCCTTTAATTTAGAAGGAAAAGTTGTTTACTTAGCCATGGAAGGCGGATTTTATGGCATTGTCAGCAACGATGGGCGTAAATATCTCGCAACGAATTTGCCGCAAATGTTACAGCAAGCCAATTTAATGCTGCGCGGCAAAGCGGTGTTACAAGCCAACACATTAGGCATTCATCAGTGGGGAGAATATATTCAGTTATTAGACATCAGCCCACGCTGCCCGCTGCAACGCCTTGAATAACTTGGAGATTTAGAGTAGAGAATTGAAGAAAGTTGGGGAATTCACCGCCCTTAAAACCTTAAGGGCGGGCTGAAAAATTCAGCAAAGATTTTATTTAGACAGCAGCGCGTTCAGGGTTTCGACAGTGGTATCGTCCCCATAAATACCCGCGCCAACTTGATATTTGGAATCTTGCGCTTGCAAGTTATACGAGAATTTCGGAGAACCTTCGATATCGCCAGGTTTGGGCCAAGAATATTTTACCCATCCGCCACTAGGCTCTAAGGCAGCGCGACACATTTCTTCAAAAAATAAATTGCCCGCATAATCACGCAACGACATAATCGGCTTTCCAATCAAACTTTCCTTGATGGGGTGTGCACTCATTTTGTCCAATTCGCAATTGTATACAAAAATATAGGTATCCTTCCAAACCCACGGATTACCCTCAATTTCATTAAACTGGGCTAAATCTGCATCGCTTTTTAAAGCTTCTGCTGCCGCTTTCACTTTCGCAATCACCTCTTCAGGCGTTGCATGTCCTTGGGGAACAATTTGAATTTTATGGATGTCGGGTTGTTCTGGCGCAGCCCATAGTGTGGGGCTTAGTAATGAACCCACCATGACACAAAATATAATTTTTTTCATTCTCTCCTCCTCAACTGAGCATTACAGTAATTATAGTTACATAAACAAAAGCTTTACTCAAGTTTTAGCTGACTTATTCTATTGATAAGCATAGGGTTATTTTCGGATAATGCCAAAGCTAAGCCTTGTTGATAATGCACACAGGCTTGTCCATCGTCTTGCTGTTGTTGGAAAACTTCACCCAATAAATAATGCGTTGTAGCACGATTTTCTAAATCTAAACTGGCTCGCAGATAAAAAATAGCTTTGTCAATTTGTTGCGCATGCAGATGCAAACGCCCCAAAGCTTCAAATAAATCAGCATGTTGTGGATATTGTTTCAGCAAGCTTTCAGCGAACTGTAGCTGTCTGGGTAAATCAGCACTTTTTATGCCAGCATACAAACCTAACAAAGACTTATCCCAATGATAACGCAACACTTCGCGTAACAAAGCTTCTAAGCTTTCCATATCGCCCTGCGCTTGCAAATAGCCCGCATAAATCCGTACCCAAGTAGGCTGCAAACGTTGAGTTTTTGGCAGTTTTACCCAAATATTCGCGGCAACTGTCAAATTTTCCGCAGTCCGCAATTGATGCTGCAATAAAGAAAGCTGCACATGTTGTTCTAAACTGGCTAAGTGCTCGTTCGGTGCGACTTTACGTTTCCGCAATTCAGGCAATAATTTCAACAAAGCATCCCAATCGGCTAAATGCAAATATAAACTTGCCAGCAACTGTAAAACTTGTGGATTTTTCGGGGCTTGCTGATACGCATCTAGCGCGGCATTTAACGCCAATACAGGCTGGGTTTGAATCTGCGCTTGCCATAAATACAGGCTCGTCGCGTGTTGTGGCAATAATTCCAAAACTTTTAAAAAATGTGCATTGGCGACGTGAAAATGTTGTTGCTGAGTCGCCGCATACGCCGCAATTAAATAATGCAACGCGCTCAATTCACCCGTCGATAAAGTTTTTAAAGCCGTCTCTTCAGCAACTTGCCATTGATTTTGCACCGTGGCACTGAGCGCGTTAAATAAGGCTTGCGTGGCTTTGCGCTGATGATAACGGCTATAACGCGTGGTGAAATAACGTGGAATTGCGCCCAACCAGCTTAAAATGCGTGTTGATTGATAAGTCAAAAACCCAAAAACAAACAACGCCAATAAAAACGCCGCCAAACTGGTTTCGAGCGTCCAATTGCCGCGCCCAATCATCACAAAACCGGGGTCTTCCAAAGCAAACAAGGTGAATAACACCGCGCCAAACATCAGCCCCAACACCACAAACAAGGTTTTCATGGGTTTTTCAGCTCCATGAGTGCGGGCGTTAAATGGTGCATCAGTTGCAGAGAACCCGAAATATCGGGCAGATTTGGCGCAATCGTTTCTTGCTGCATTGCGTCTAAACTGCTTTGTAACTGTTTGACTTCATTATTGGTTTGGTCGTAATAACGTTTTAACCACGCCTGCGCATTGCGTAAACTTTCACGAAATTGTTTTTGATCGCGCCGCAATAATGCCGCGTGCGCAGTTTCTAAATGTAGGCGCAAAGTTTCCGCCACAAAATAGCGTTGGGTGCTGGTCAACAAGCCCGTGCTGGCTTCGCTGCTGTAACGAATCACCACGACTTGCTTTAATTGCTCTTCTAAATTGCCTAATAAACCGTTTTCTGGGGAAATTTGCGGGGCTTTTTCAGTCGTAATTGCACCCCGCTGTAAATTCTGTAATAAAGGGAAACTTTCATAAGTTTTTAAATAACTGCGTAAACGTACCGCTAAACCATCAATATCGACATTGCCCAGTGCGTGTAGTTTTTGCAGCTCTTCGGCAAGCTTGGCACGCACAGGTAAATAGCTGGGATTGTTTAAACGCTTCAGTCTTTCATCCGCTAATTCTAAGGCTTGCAATGCGCCCGCACTGTCTTGCGCCAGTAAAATGCGTTGGTTGGCAATAGTGAGCAAATGCGAAACTTCTGCGGCAATCCAATCGGAGTTCTCTTGAGGACGCAGTGCATTCAATTGAGCAATAACTTGTAATTGTTGTTCGCTTAAAAATTTTTGACGTTGTTGTAATGCCTCAACTAATTGCGTGCTGGGTTGATTTTGTTGCAAGACAGTCAGCGATTTTTGCAATTCTTGTACTTGAGCGGCTAATTGTAAATTTTGTTGCCCTAATTGTTGCTGCACGGTTTGCAAATGTTGCCACAGCAAATAACTGGCAGCGGCTGCCGTGACCATCAACACAAACATGCCAAAACCAAAACTACTGCGCCGTGGGACGGGCGTTGGCGGGGGTAAATTGACGATTTCGGGGGGAGATTTATCGAACATGGGGGTTCACCTGTTGCCATTCGAGCAGGGCTTGAATCAAGCCTTCATCACTCGCCCGCGTTGCCGCAAACAGCGGGGCTTGCCAGTCGGGGGCGGCGATGCGTTCACTGATGAGCACAAGGGGAGTATGGCGTAACCATGCACAATCCCCCAATAAAATAGTTAAGTTTTTCAAGCCTTCACTGCTGGTAATTAAAATAATATCGACTTTTTCAGGAACTTTTTCTAACTGCGGTAAAATTCGACGATAAACATCACAATATTCAATCTGTGCGCCGCGAGCTTTTAAACTCTCTGCTAGCAATTCACGCCCGCCTTCACCACGCACAATCACCACACGCTCGTTAGGTAAAGTTTGTAATTCAGGCAGTGTTAATAAACTTTCGCTGTTAAACGGGGCTGGTGCAGCTTTTACATTTAAATTATAAAGTTGTAAAGCTTGTGCGGTGCTTTTTCCAACCGCGAAACACGGAATTGCTTTTAAAATTTGTGAATTTATCGCTAATAAGGTTGGTAGTGCGTATTCCACGGCATTGGTGCTGATAAAAATCAGTTTTTGAATGTGCGCTAAATTTTCCGCAATTTGCTGCAATGTCTGATTTTCTGCAATCGCTTCAATTTGCAACACGGGCAAGCGCACTGTCACCGCGCCCAATTCCTCCAAAGCGGCACACAAAGGCGCGGCTTGGGCTTCGGGGCGAGTGACTAACACGCGCACGCCTGCCAGCGGTTTCATGGGTGTGGCAAACTTTGCAAAATTTTGTCCGCGCCTTGTTCAATCAAATGTTGTGCCACGGCACGCCCAAGTTGTTCGGCATCGGCAACGTGTCCACGGATTTCACTGCGTAAAATTTCCGTGCCATTCGCAGAAGCGACTAAACCACGCAAATACAATTCACCGTGGGCGGTGATTTCTGCAAAACCTGCAATCGGGACTTGGCAACTGCCGCCGAGGGTGTGGTTAATGGCGCGTTCGGCGCGTACCCGTTGCTGGGTGGAAATGTCGTTTAAAGGGGCAATAATTGCTTTCGTTTCAGCATCATCGCTGCGGCATTCTATTCCGATTGCGCCTTGTCCAATCGCGGGCAACATGGTTTCTGGGGCGATAAATTGGCGAATGCGCTCGTTTAATTTGAGGCGGTGCAAACCTGCGGCGGCTAATAAAATTGCGTCAAATTCGCCTTGATCTAATTTGCCAAGCCGCGTGCCGACGTTGCCACGCAAGATTTTGATTGTTAAATCAGGACGTAACGCAAGTAATTGGCTTTGACGGCGCAGGCTTGAAGTGCCGACGACGGCGTTTAGTGGCAGGGCTTCCAAACTGTCGTAATTGTTGGAAACGAAGGCATCGCGCGGGTCTTCACGTAGCATGATGATGGCGAGTTCTAAGCCTTTGGGGAATTCGACGGGCACATCTTTCATTGAATGTACTGCAATGTCGGCATCGGCATTGAGTAAGCCTTGCTCTAATTCTTTGACAAATAAGCCTTTTCCACCGATTTTTGCAAGTGGTGCGTCAAGGATTTTGTCGCCTTGGGTGGTCATTTCGACCAGTTCAATTTTTAACTGGGGATGCAGGGCGAGAATCGCATCGCGTACATGGTAGGCTTGCCACAGGGCGAGCGGGCTTTTGCGGGTGGCAATTCTTAGGGTAGTTTTGTGCATTATGGTTTTATTGGGCTAAGTTATTAATTAGATTTGAGTTTATGGTTTACTGCGTCCCTAATCTCCTAAAGGGGACTAAAGATAATAATCACCCCCTTTGAAAAAGGGGGCAGGGGGGATTTAAAAATCTCGACAGTTGCCACGATCTTAAATTCCCCTTAATCCCCATTTTTTAAAGGGGGAAGTTGTAGCCGTTTTTCGCCCGAAAGTCGCCCTCAGGCATGGTATTACACATTGCATTTTTTTATGAGTTCGATAGCTCAATAAGGGCTGCGGATAAATATAAATGCCTTCCGACTTATATAACAAACGCAGGTTAAATAATACATCTTCTGCAAAGAAAATATTTTCATCCCATTTTTGCAGATCATTGCGATGAAAGACAAGAAAAATTAGATGATTTGGTGGTTGTCACAAGCGATGCCGTGTTGCTGGGAATTTTTAGATTTTCTAGTTCTCATTGCGTTCGATAATAATCCGCTTATTTATTGAACGCTGTATAATCTTAAACCTCAACGCCACTAAAGAATTTAGTGTTTTTAATTTCCCCTTGCTGAACTCAAAATGACCTCACTTTATTCCCAACTCCAACATGCTAAAAGCGAAGAAGACGTTAAAGATATTTATATCAAAGCTTTAGGCTTGAAACGCTATACCAAAGGCTTGATTGATATTCGCACCGATGAGATTTGGTTTGAAGCCAAAGACACGGGTAGGCATTCGAGTTATGCGATGTTTACCCAATTACTGCATTATGTGCAAGATGCGTTGAATAAGGGCGAGCAGTTGCCACCATTTCTGGCTGTGATTGACACTGAAAAAGCCGCATTGATGAAAACTTCGGATGTGTTGCCGTTTTTGGAAAAGAAAACGGTGAAATGGGGAAAGTCGGCAAGTCAATATCCGAAAGAAGCCTTAGATGCTGTTTCTGCGTATATCGGGACGCATTTTGTCTCATTCCGCATTGCGACGCATGAAGAGGAATTCATCAGCACGGTGAAGGAGGCAATCCGTTCGGGTGACATTATTCGGGTGCAAATCACGCCTGATAATTTGAAGCCTGTGTTTGATAAATGGGTTGCAATGATTGGTAAGGAAATTGAGGGCGTGTGTGAGGAGGATTACGCTTTATTGTTTTTTGCTGATGTGATGAGTGATGGTGAGGTTTCGACAAATCAGGATTTGCCTGCGAAGTTGTTGCTGATGGATCGTGCGCCTGCTTTTATGTTGGCGGGTAAAGTGTATATTTTGAATAATAAAGAAGGTTATCGGCGGTTTTGGCAAATTTATCATCGCCCTCCGAAATCGGAATATCGTAATTACCTATTAGAACGGCGCGATAGCTTGATCCCTTTAGATGAGCGCAGTTTTAAGGGTGCGTATTACACGCCGTTAAATGTGGTCGAAAAAGCTTATGACAAATTAACCGAAGTGCTGGGGAAAAACTGGCAGAAAAATTATATCGTGTGGGATATGTGTTGCGGTGTGGGTAATTTGGAAGTGAAGCATTCTAATCCGCGCAATATTTTTATGAGTACGCTGGATCAAGCGGATGTTGATGTGATGAAGGCGACGAAAACTTGCGTTGCGGCACATCGTTTTCAATATGATTATTTGAATGATGACATCTCCGACGACGGCAAAATTGATTACAGTTTAACCAATAAAATTCCCAAAGAATTGCAACAGGCGATTAAAGAAGGGAAAAAGATTTTAGTGTTAATGAATCCACCTTATGCGGAAGCTGGAAATACTGAAACTTTAAGTGGTGGAAAACATAAAACTGACGTAGCAAGCACAAAAATGTCTTCGGTCATGCCTGATTATGGATATGCCACTCGTGAATTATTTGCTCAATTTTTAGCCAGAATTTCAAAAGAAATACCTAACGCAACTGTGGCTATGTTTAGTAAGCTGAAATATGTCAATGCGCCCAACTTTGAAAAGTTTAGGGCGGTTTGGAACGCACGGTATTTGGGGGGCTTTATCGTTCACAGTAAAGCATTTGATGGTTTAGTCGGTAATTTTCCGATTGGCTTTTTAGTGTGGTCAACAAATCAAAACGCCACCAAGAAACAAACTATCACTGAAATAATGCTTGAAATGCTTAACAAAAACGTAGAACCCATTGGCGATAAAAGGTTTTATAACATACCGAACAAGATGTTTCTGAGTAAATGGATTGTTCGTCCCAAAACAAACGATATTGATGCCTTGCCATTAAAAAATGCAATAACGCCTGCTACCGTTACAAAAGATTTACGCGGTACAAAATGGGCGGGCGGTGCAATAGGTAGCATGTTATCGAATAGCAATATGCTGCAAAATGCCAGCACATTAACCGCAATTTTTTCTTCGGGATTTGGGAGTGCAGGGGCTTTTTTTATAACACCCGAGAACCTCTGGCAAGCCGCGATTATTTTCTCAGTTCGGCGTTTAATCAAACCCACATGGTTAAATGACCGCGACCAATTTTTGCAACCGACTGGCGAACTTACCGACGAATTCAAACAGGATTGTTTAATTTGGATGTTATTCAATGGTAGCAATCTCACCGCCAGCGCAAACGATTTAGAATGGAACGGTAAAAAGTGGAATATTGTCAATCACTTCATTCCG
>Ga0209599_10001567_pt1 | contig 10608 bp, 6 predicted proteins | sample Shrwel_input2_FT_FD_187534 | JGI IMG/M metagenome (GOLD analysis project Ga0209599, IMG submission 187534) | Subsurface microbial communities from deep shales in Ohio, USA - Utica-3 well 1 S input2 FT (SPAdes) (version 2) ... | reverse complement strand
GCATCAAAAAAATGGAATATGCCCATTCGCGATTGGCGTACTGCCATGAGTCGCTTTCTGATTGAATTTGAAGACCGTTTAGGAAACTTCATGTAAACGCGTTTACACAAAATTATTTACAGGCTCGCCTTAGTTTGTAAACCCCAACAAAAAGCCCGCCAAAAAAGCGGGCTTCTCACACCAAACTATCCGCTTACTTAGCCGAATGCCCTGTCAATTCCACTTTCACTTTTTCATGCTCTTCTAAAGACGCATAGTAAGCACGCAACACTTCTAATACTTCAGGACGAGAGAAGTTATCTTCTACTACACCACCTTCCGACAAGGCTTTACGCAACTTCGTACCTGAAACCAATACACGGTCAGCAGGCGTATGTGGACAGGTTTTTGTCGAAGCCATACCACCACAAGCATTACACCAGAACGTCCAGTCAATTTTTAACGGCTGCGTTTGCAATGCACCTGCGGGGATTTGTTCAAAAATCGTTTGTGCATCAAATGGGCCGTAGTACTCGCCTACGCCTGCATGGTCACGACCGACGATCAAATGTGAACAACCATAGTTTTGACGGAATAAGGCGTGTAACAAGGCTTCACGAGGGCCTGCATAACGCATATCCAAGGGATAACCTGATTGCACAACCGTGTTTTTGACAAAATACTTGTCAATTAACACGCTAATCGCTTCTTGACGTACTTCGGCAGGAATATCACCCGGTTTTAACGCACCTAACAAGGAATGAACCATCACACCATCACAAATCTCAATCGCAATTTTGGCGAGGTATTCGTGCGAACGGTGCATTGGGTTACGGGTTTGGAAAGCGGCAATGGTTTTCCAACCTTTGGCTTCAAACAATTCACGCGTTTGCGCAGGAGTCATATAAGTATCGGCATACTTTGTCGGAAACTCACCTTGCGACAACACTTTGACAGGGCCTGCAAGGTTAACATCGCCTTGCTCCATCACCATTTTGACACCAGGGTGAGCGATGTCATTGGTGCGGAAAATTTCACGGCATTCTAAATCTTTGTCGATGCTGTACTTTTCAGTCACCGTCATCGTGCCCATGATTTCGCCACTGTCACTATCCACTAAAGCCACATCTTCACCAATCGTAATGGTGTCGGCTGTTGTGGGTGTCGTCGATAAAGTAATCGGGATTGGCCAAAACAAGCCGTTCGTCATTTGCATGGTGGTGCAAACACTTAACCAATCCGCATGCCCCATAAAACCTGTTAACGGAGTGAAGCCGCCAATACCCAACATAATCAAGTCGCCACTTTCACGCGAACTAATGACCACCTTTTTTAAGGACTGAGCGCGCGCTAATTCGGCAACTAAAGCTTCGCCTTCTAATAACAATGGCAGTAGAACATCACTACCATGCGGTTTTACTAATGACATAAATATTCCTCAACAACTTGCAGAGCGTAGAAAAGGGAGCGATTGTACGCAATTTTAACACACTAGAAAAACTAAAAACGGCGTGAGTTTGCACTCACACCGCTTTTAGTTTTAAACAAGTCTCTTTTTATAAGCAAAGCTGTCTCATGAGTCAACTTTGCTTATTAAGAAGGCTTAGTTAAATTGTTTGGTGTTGCTTTCCACCACTGTACCATTAGCGTCTTTAACACCCGACACGGTTAATGTAACACCGGCTGGAATTGCAGACACATAGGTTAAAGTAACACTGTTATTGGCCTCATTATAAACAACACCATTAGCAGCCAGCAACGCTGGACCTGTTGGCAATGCATAATTAGCGGCAGTTTCGGCACTGGCTTTATCCATTTCAGCGGTAAAGAATACCGTCACTTGGGTGCTGCCAATAAAGCCTGCAATGTTAGAGCTGACTTTAGACACGCTTGCGCTGTTGCCAACTTCGCTCATGGCATTACCCGCCAAATCTTTGAGACCTTTCACAGTTACCGTTGAGCCTGCTGGAATATTGCTTGCGTAAGACAAGACGACAGTTTTGCTGTCAATTTTGAACAACGCATTAGACAATGCAGGTAGAGTCACTGTGGCACCTGTTGGTGCGCTCAAGACGTAGTTAGCTTGGTTTCTAAAGTCAAGCTCGTTCATTGGCTCATTAAATACGACTGTCACCACATTAGAAGCCGTATTCATGGTAAAGGAAGAGACTTTAGGCTTGGTATTGTCTTTAGCCTCTACTTCGTTACCTGCGTCAGACTCAACATTGTCCTCACTCACCGCACGTACTGTATATTTGTAAGTGACCTTACGAATACCATCAGCAAATTGTAATGGTTTGCCATCTTCAGAACCTTGAACAAAACTGGTATTTTGTGTCAAATATTTGTCGCCATTAGTGTTAGCAACATACCCACCGTTTGAGTCAATAACACCTTGTGCATCCGCTAAGGCTTTATCAGCAGCGGCTTTTTCCTTAACTGCTGTGGCCAAGGCTTTATCCGCTTGCTGCTTGGTCGCTGCAGCAGATGCAGCAGTCTTCGCAGCGGTTACAGCATCATTAGAGGCAGTCAAAGCATCAGCAGTGGCCTTAACAGCAGCAGCATTAGCAACAACCGTTGTTTTAAGAGACGTTTCCGCAGCATTCATGCTAGTAACTAGCTTATCAGCCGCTACTTTGGCCGTGTTTGCATCGACTAATGCTTTATCGGCCGCTGTTTTAGCCGCTGTTACATCAGTTAAAGCGGTATCTGCAGCTTTTTTAGCATTATTTGCCTTAGTTAAAGCAATGGCAGCAGCAGCAGCAGCATCGATGGCATTCTTTTCAACCAACTGCGCCTTGATAAGATTATTTACCTTACCAACCACATTGGCCGCATTAGTTGCAGTTGTAGCAGCATTAGTTGCAGCTGTAGCAGTATTAGTTGCAGCTGTAGCAGCATTAGTAGCAACAGTTGCAGCATTAGCAGCAGCAGCAGCAGTTGCAGCAGCATTAGGTGTACCAACAGCAGCAGCAGCAGCAGCATCAGCAACTACTTTAGCAGCATCAGCAACTACTTTAGCATCAGCAGCAGCTACTTTAGCAGCATCAGCAGCTACTTTAGCAGCATCAGCAGCTACTTTAGCAGCATCAGCAGCTACTTTAGCTGCAGCAGTTTTAGCAGTAGCATCAGGTGTACCAACAGCAGCAACAGCAGCAGCAACAGCTGTTTTAACCGCATCAGTAGTAGTAGTAGCAGCAGCAGCTGTCGTTAAAGTAGTAGCAGCAGTAGTTACAGCGGTAGTGGCAGTCGTTACGGTAGTTTTAGCAGCGGTGTCGTTGGTGACAGCCTTGGTGGCTGCAGCGGCAGCCGCTGTTTGAGTAGCCGCAACCGCTGTTTGAGCAATAGTAGCTTTGGCGACAATATCTTGTGCCGCTTTGACAACATCAGCAGCTTGTTTAGCAGCATCTGCTACGGCTGTTTTAGCTGCAGTGGACTCGGCATCCGTTACAACCATAACCTTAGCAGCCGCCATCGCTTTAGCAACTGCGGCAGCAGTATAAGCTCTCCACCCGTCTACTATCTTAGCGTTGTTGTCCAATACCTCAAATGTGGCATTGTTAGCCGCACTGCTTGCAGTTGCCAGATCCACGTTATCAGCTGCAGCGTCAGCCGCATTAACAGCCGTGGTAATTGCCGCAACAGCCGCAGTGGCCGCAGTAGCCGCATCAGTCGCAGCTTTAGCGGCAGCGGTAGATGCAGTAGAGGCATCAGCAGCCGCCACTGCAGCAGCTGCAGCCTCATCGGCAAGTCGATCTGCTGCAACAGCAGCACCAGTAGCTGTATTAGCAGCTAGTTTAGCAGCTTCAACTGCATCTTTAGCCTTTTGCAAATCTACTGCAGCATCTTCTTTTTCAGCAGCAGTATTCGCATCAGTTAACGCTTTTTGAGCATCAGTTAACGCTTTTTGAGCATCAGTTAACGCTTTTTGAGCATCAGTTAACGCTTTTTGAGCATTAGTATTAGCAGTAGCCTTACCCTCAGCGTCAGTTTTTGCTGGCTCTACTGCATTAGCTGCAGTTACAGAATCAGCGTTTGCTTTAGTAGCCGCGCCCATTGCATCATCTTTTGCCTTATTCGCAGCCTCTAAGGCTTTTTTAGCAGCATCAGCTGCCACTTTAGCCTCTTTAGCTTTATCAACAGCTGCTTTGTTAGCATTGTTAAAGGCTGTTTGAGCAACGGCAAGAACATTCTTTTTAGCCTGATTGCTTGGATCTGCATCAACAGCTGCTTGAGCAGCATCACGCTTAGCCAGAGCAACACTAGAATCGGCTGCAGAAACAGCAGAAATAGCCGCAGCGACATCAGCAACAGCATTAACTGTGGCTGCCACTTTAGCAGCAACCATTGCTTTAGTGTTTACTGTTCTAACATTAGTATTTGCAGTGGTAGCAGCAGTAGCAGCAGCAGTAGCCTTACCGCTTGCCGCAACAACAGCATCATTAACGCCTTTAACTTTGTCTTTAGCAATTGTAGCAGTCGCACTATTACTGCTTGTTGCAGTAGCAGCAGCACTCATCGCAGAGATATTCGCAGCAGACACCTTACTTGCCGAATCCTTATCGGAAACAACAGAAAGAGCGGCCACTTTGTCCGCTGCTCTCGCATCGGTAGCAGCAGTTGCAGTTAAGGCTGCAGAGGCTGCTGTAGCGTCTGCAACTGCACCCGTTGTAGGCGCAGCTGCTTTGATTGCTGTATTAGCCGTAACGTCTGCAACATTCGCATTTTGACCTGCCTGAACAGAAACTTGAGCAGCAGTGGCAGCCGCTGTTTTAGCAGCATCAGCAATCACTTGTTTAGCATTTCGCTCAGCAGTATCCGCAACAGCATCAGTAGCAGTACGTGTTATTGGCTCATAACCTTTGCTATCCATCACATCATTAACAAATTTGGCACGGTAAACATGGTAGCCTTTTGCACCAGCAACAGGCAACCAATCAACCACTGCGTTATTTGTTTGATCTAAATCAGCATTGTTATTAATGGCCAACGTAGAGACTGCTGCTGGCTTAGTTGCACCATCTGCATTTGTGCTAAACTTAACAACACCCGCATTTGCACTCGTTGCACCAGTAAAACCAAAGTCAGTTTCATAACCTTGATTATCTAGCAAAATACCTTTTGCACCAGCAATGCTGACTTCATATTTGGCAGACGCTTTTACCTTGGGAATAATAACCGTTAACTGAGTGCGTGTTGCATCCCATGCTAAGCTGTAAGGAATATTGCTTGCCTTCATGGCAATATCTTTAATTCCCGTAAAGTTAACACTAACAAGGTCATACAAACCACCATTACCAGCAGTAGAGGCAGTTAAGCTGTTTGTCAGTCCATTAGAGATAATAGGCTCACTAAAGCTAAACGTTACCGCTACATTTGCGCCAGGTGCTCTTTCAGTACCTGTTTCTGGTGTTGATTTTACTACTCTAGGTGCTAAGGTATCTGTTGATTTAACAAGTACTGTACGCAAATCTAAAGCATCTTCTCCACGTTGTGCCAATAACGTTTTAACTTGTCCATCTGCAGGTGCTCTGACGGGTTCAAAACCGTATTCTGTGGCATCTGCATTAACAACTTCAATCTGGAAATCGCGTAACGATTCAATACCGCTAAACACAAACGCACCAGCAGCATCGGTAGTCGTCGTTGCAACTACATTGCCGTTAAGAAATTTTCCGTCCAAAGGACCAGTAGCACCAGTAGTCGAATTTGAACTACCTAAAGATACTAATTTAACCGTGTAACCAGCACCTACGGCTTTGAAATCCATTGCTTTGGCAACAGTACCTTTAATACCAGCTGCCAACTTACCCACTGTTAAGTTTAATGGTGCAACTAAACCAGTGACAGGCGTATCATGGTTAGATGAGGAAGTACCTGCATCATTAGAACCGTCATTCAAGGAGCTGTAAGTTACAGCAGCTGTTGAAAAAGAAAAGTTAGGATACTTTGCTGCGCCTGCCGCTTGTTTGACATTACGTAAATCGACAGTCACCTGATAAGGTGTATTTGCACCTGCAGCGGCCGCACCTATGTTTGCAGTTGCAGGTACATTTGCAATAACAAACTGACCTGTTTCTGTTGTTGTTGCCTTAGCAATGCCAATATCAACAATCGCGCCAACAATCGGCTCATTCGTAACGCTATCACGCAATACACCCTGAATAGTGCCTGTAGGTGTTAGCGCATTTGGATTAGGGACGCCGACAGCTGAAGAGACACTTTTGTCATCACCACAACCGACCAACCCCAAAGAAGTTGTTAACGCAATTGCTATTGCAACCGCAAGTTTGTTTTTCGCTAGAGTCATAACCCTATTCTCCTAGTAACTACATGTTATAAATTTCCGTTAGCTTTTCTAACAGATAATTCCCAAAAAATCTACCACGACAACACAAACACCATCAAATAAACACTTATTCCATCGCAATTTCAATACGACGATCAGGTGCTAGACAAGCTGACAATTTAATGCCAACTAAACTTTTTGGACATTGCTTCAAACTGGTCATAGGTTGTGTAGAACCCTTACCTTGAGTTGTAATAATATTTGCCGCAACACCTTTTTTAATCAATAAAGCTTTAACCGCTTCGGCTCTACGCTCAGACAATTTCTGATTCGCTACTAAATTACCTGTACGATCGGCATGACCAATAATAGTTACGCGTTGTAAAGCTTTTACATTTACGCCTGCTGCCATAATTGCGGCATCTAGTTCAGAAGCTGCTTTTGTAGTTAATACTGCACTGCCTTTGGCAAACAAGTTGTCTGCTTTTAAGTTACGCAACATAACTGCTTTAGGCTCAGGTTTAACTTCTACAATAGGCTCAGGCTTAATTTCTACAATAGGCTCAGGCTTAACTTCTACAATAGGCTCAGGCTTAACTTCTACAATAGGCTCAATAAGCTCAGACCTAACTACAGTGGGTTTGACAGTACCAAAATGCATACCCACACCTAATGAGGCATATAAATTGGTTGAATCTGTGTCAGAATCACTAAAAAAGTAACGCACATCAGCTTGAACAAATTTATTAGCATCTAAAGCATACTTTAGACCACCGCCAAGAGTAAGAAGCCATGAACTAGTGCTTTCATCTCGATTGCCAAACAAATGCGGCTGTCCTATTTGCCAAGCAAATTGGGGATCACCTTGCGCAACAAAATCATCTTTACTGTAACCAACACCTGCCACTACAAATGGTTTAAATTTTTGAAACGTCAATGTCTCATATAATGCCTCCACTGCTATGGCATCTTGAGAATATTCACTGCTCAAATAACCACTTTGTCTATCTTTGGTTTGACCATGCGTATAACCAATTTGAATATCGGTATTATCCCAAAAACGCTTCCCTAATTTAAGACCAACAAATTGACCAACCGTTGACTCGTCAGGAGTCATGATTCCAACTTGAGGCACAACATACCAAGACTGATTTTCCTGAACATCAGCCGCAAGAGCATAGGCACAACTTCCCATACCTAAAAGAATCAAGACACTATTCCTAAACATTTTTACATCTCCGCTACTCATAACAAACCAAGGCCGATAATCAATACTTGTAATCTAGCACTATACCATATTGCTTAGAATACCAACTCATATGATTCAAGAAATAAACTTGTGCGTTATCATTATCAAAGTAGGTTGTATCAATACCATTTTTTCCTTTTGCGGCCAATACAGTGATAAAAGATTTCAAACTACACTTATTATTTATATGATAGACGGCTGTTAGACTTCCCTCATAGGCATTGGCATTTATTCGATGCTCAAAACTAAGCGGATGAGAAAATTCCTTACGCAAATTCCAATTAGCTTCTGCGTTGTAACTAAAAAAACGTTGCTTTATATTAGCCTCAAATTGCCAATGAACATCACTCGCAATAGTTAGACCCGCACCCCAGAAGAAACCCTGCCATTGAGTATCATAACTATTATTTAATCCACTAATAGAACCATAATAAGGCTCTTCATCAGGCACAAGTTGAAATCCATTTATCATATTTAAGTTTTGTTTATGTCTTGACCAACCCACATCAACTGTGGCACTGATTTTTTTAAAGAATACCCTTTGGAAAACATCAACCCCCAATCATTCACACTTCCAATGACATCACTTTTAGATAGTAAATACAAACTTGCCAATGACTCATCATAATCGCCATCATAAGCCTCTCCTGCTTTAATATCGCCATCAGCATAGTATATCTGCAATGCCAAGTGATAAGGGGTCGTTACATTCATTGCTAATTTTGGTTGAACCGCATTTATTTTGTATTCTATCTCAGAAAGAACCGTTGTTGGCGCATTTCCAATGCGCCAAGTCATTTTATCTTGACGATATATTATTCCAGCATCAACGTCTAATCCCCAAGCCGTTTGGATATTATCAGCCTTTGCACAACCGCTCATACCGATCAGGATGCCCAACCAAAAACCACACAAATCCATTTTGTTGCTCTCAACAATTACCGCACAAAACCAAAACTCAAATATACCAAAATCAACCCAATTTGAGTCTTAGTTAGGACAACTCAAATTATATTCCCAAGCTGTACCATCTCGAGGAGCATTAACACTCACTACCAAAATACCATTTCTTGGAATATTTAAATTTTGTGTTCCAGAACCCGATACCAAACCTGGCGTACCAAAAACAACCCCATCAAAGGTTGACACCGTAAACTGATCTGGAATGCTGTATGCATCATAAAAGAATACCGAAACACCCGAACTACGATTCATATTATGCGCTTTAACAAAAGTTCCCTGCTCACCCGAATTCTGCTGAACTTGACACCCACCTAAATCACTACGAGTTCCCGTTAAAGAACCTCTTATATACCCCACAAAACTACCTGTTGCATAAAAAACACTGTTAATTTGAGCATTAAGTGACAAGGTATTTGCTCCGTCTTTTGAAGAGCCATCTGCGGTTAAAATACCAGACTCAGAAATAAAGCCCTTAAGAGAGACAACAACACCTTTAGTATCAACAACAATACCTGAAATACTTGTTTTTACAACATTAAATGCTTTAGCAGGCAGCAAATTGGCAACATTAAACTTTGTATTAACAAGCTCACGAACATCACCAACCACACGCTTTGCTTTATCGACAAAATTAGATAAAGGTAAATTAGCACTTTGTTGGATAATACCGGTTTGAGATTGTAAAAAATCGGCCGGTGCCTCACCTTTTTCAAAGCGAGCAAAACAGTCTTTAATATAATTTAAAGACGTTCCATTAATATCTTGCAAACCTTGAGCAACATTCCATACTCCTGCCGCAAGTAGTGCCGTTCCTATTAAAGGAACAGACGCAGTCACCCCAGCCAAAGTAACTCCACTAATAGCTACAGATCCCATAGCCGTCATAAATGCACCTTGAATCAGGCTCTTACCCGCATTTACTGAAATCGCCGATTTTGCGCCTGTATTTTGCGCGATATAACTTTGAATAAATTTTTGCGTATTAGCAGGTAACTCTTGTGACTCTTCAAATACAATTTCTGAATCTGCCAACAATACCGCACTCGCTGGATTAGCACCACCTGTCAAATCAAGAGTCATTTGACCTGTAAAAAAAGCCTTACCCAATATTTTTGCCGAATAATACTTACCATCTTTTTCTTCAATTTTGTAACCACCAATAAATTTTCCATCTTTATCAAAGATTTGAAGCACTGCATTTACATCAGTAAAATTCATTAATACAAATTCACCAGTTAACTCATTTTGAATACGTGTAGGCATTCCGTTTTTTGTATCATAAAAAACCCTGATTTTATCTTTACCCGAATATAAGGCTTGCTCGGGAACAATTTGACCATCACTATTTGTTGTATTCCAAAACTCTACACTTTGCCCCAAAGGATTAACGACTCTTAATTGAGCCAAACTAGCACTTATCGGATAGGTTGCTACTGTTGTAGCTAAATTACTTGACTCATTTTTATTTGCATTGACAGACAACATAACATCTGATAAAAGACTAGACGCACTATCATTTGTTCCAGAACCTGAACCACAACCTACTAAAATAATCCCCATGGAAATAATCGTTATTTTTCGCAGCATATTTATTATCCTTTAAGTTGGTGAGTTTTTTCAGGGCAGTCGCACTTTATATAAAAACTAACAAATTCAAATACAAAGCGCATGTTGTCTTATTGAGAATAGGTTCTCATAATATTGATAAACACATAGTTCCGAAGCACTTACAGAAGTGAGTCAACAATTGCGCTGTAATTTTTTGTACAGTGCATTGCAACTCTAACATATAAAATATGTTTTTCAAACAGTATTTTCAACACACATCAGTACAGTGCCGAATTGAAATCAAGTGCGATAAAAATGGTACTTGAAGACTTAAAAACCTTAAGCCAAGTATCGCAAGATTTACATATTCCGCTTCAAACAGTGCGTCAACAAAGGTCGTAAAGGTGAATTATCTGGAGTTGGCACATACAGCCCTGATTTAGTGGCCTTACAGACAGAAGTCGGCAACTCAAGAAACAATTAAGCACCTAAGCAAAAGTTAATTTATATTTTGACCTATATTTTGCAGGATGTAAGTGATATTTTCTCTGAGTGTTGATAAGTTAGAATAAGAGGCTAA
>Ga0209599_10001565_pt1 | contig 10610 bp, 10 predicted proteins | sample Shrwel_input2_FT_FD_187534 | JGI IMG/M metagenome (GOLD analysis project Ga0209599, IMG submission 187534) | Subsurface microbial communities from deep shales in Ohio, USA - Utica-3 well 1 S input2 FT (SPAdes) (version 2) ... | reverse complement strand
TAACGACACCACTGAACATTTAGAATTGGCGATCAAAGACAGTTACAAACGGTTGTTAGAACCGGCCATTTCAAATGAAGCATTGCAAGAAGCAAAAGATAAAGCCGACATCAAAGCCATCGATGTTTTTGCCAGTAATTTAAGTCAGTTGTTGTTGGCGCCACCTTTGGGTGAAAAACGAATTTTAGCTATTGATCCCGGCTATCGAAGCGGTTGTAAAATAGTTTGTTTGGATGAAAAAGGGGATTTGTTGTACAACGAAACTATTTATCCACATCAGCCACAAAACGAAAGTGCCATGGCGATGAAAAAGGTAAAATCGATGGTGAATGCTTATAATATTGAAGCGATTTCGATTGGAAACGGTACTGCGAGTCGCGAAACCGAATTTTTCATCAAAAAAATTGCTTTTGACAAACCCGTGCAAGTATTTATGGTATCCGAAGCCGGCGCTTCGGTGTATTCGGCGAGTAAAATTGCCCGTGACGAATTCCCGAATTATGATGTAACGGTTCGTGGTTCGGTTTCTATCGGAAGACGTCTTTCGGATCCGTTGGCCGAATTGGTAAAAATCGATGCCAAATCCATCGGAGTTGGGCAATACCAACACGATGTAGATCAAACCAAATTGAAAGAAGAATTAGACAACACAGTGGTGCGCTGCGTGAACTCGGTGGGAATTAACATCAATACTGCGAGTAAATCGCTCTTGAGTTATGTGTCGGGAATTGGCGAAAAAATGGCCGAAAATATTGTAGCTTACCGTTCCGAAAACGGCGCTTTTGAAGATAGAAACCAACTTAAAAAAGTACCTCGTTTGGGCGATAAAGCCTTCCAACAAGCGGCGGCCTTTATCCGAATTAAAGACGGGAAAAACCCGTTGGATAATTCTGCGGTACATCCTGAATCGTATAAAATGGTCGAAAAAATGGCTAAAGATTTGGGTGTTAAAGTCAATGAGTTAATCGGAAATAAAGAAAAAATCAGTCAGATTAAACCCGAAAGTTATATTTCAGAAAATGTTGGAATCCTTGGTATTAAAGATATTTTGAAGGAATTGGAAAAACCGGGATTGGATCCGCGTAAAGCCGCAAAAATATTCGAATTCGACCCGAATGTAAAAACCATTGCGAATGTACGCAGCGGAATGATTTTACCCGGAATTGTGAATAATATAACGGCTTTCGGTTGTTTTGTCGACATTGGAATCAAGGAAAGCGGTTTGGTTCATATTTCCCAACTAAAAGACGGCTTTGTAAGCGATGTAAACGAAGTCGTGAAATTGCACCAACACGTTCAAGTTAAAGTCGTTGAGGTGGACGAATCCCGCAAACGTATTCAGTTGACGATGATTATCTAAATAGACTTTATATTTCTTAAAAAAGCCCTGATTTCAAGTTGAAATCAGGGCTTTTTATTTGGATAAAATATCTGATAATAAGAAATAAACAGGTTATACGTATTGTTATATTTACATATAAAGATAAAATATCTGTTAAATTTTATTAAAAAAAGATATTATATCTATTTGTTTGTATATTTGCGCAAAAATTAATCTATGTTTAGTATTCAAATTGCAAATAATAACCACATTCACTTCGCCCAGACGATATGCGACGAGATGGAAGCATCCGCGAAAGTGAGAGGTACGGGTATTGCGAAGCGATCGGCTGAATACATTGTGGAAAAAATTCAGGAAGGAAAAGCGGTGATTGCTTTTACAGAAAATAAGGAATGGGCGGGATTTTGTTACATCGAAACCTGGCAAAATGAAGAATATGTGGCTAATTCAGGACTGATTGTATCACCGGAATTTCGTCAGAGCGGATTGGCAAGGATGATAAAGGCTAAGATATTTGAATTATCAAGAACTAAATACCCGAATTCCAAAATTTTTGGATTAACCACAGGTTTGGCTGTGATGCGCATTAATTCGGAATTGGGTTATGAACCGGTGACATATTCGGAATTAACCACCGATGAAAAATTCTGGAAAGGATGCCAGAGCTGCGTGAATTTTGAAATTCTGCAAAGTAAAAATTATAAAAATTGTTTGTGTACGGCTATGCTGTATGACAGTAATATAAAAGAACAAAAAAATGCAAAAGAAGAAAATAGTATTAGCGTATAGTGGTGGTTTGGACACGACGTATTGTGCGGTGTATCTGAGTAAAGTTGAACATTACGAAGTGCATGCCGTCACGATTAATACCGGTGCTTTCGATGAAAAAGAAATCGAATTATTAGAAGAAAAAGCATTACAATGTGGCGTTGCTTCTTACAGCTGTATTGATGTGCGCAAGGAATATTATGACGATTGCATTAAATACTTGATTTATGGAAATGTGTTGAAAAACGGAACGTATCCCTTAAGCGTCAGTGCCGAAAGGGCGGTTCAGGCAAAAAGCATAGCCGAATACGCTATCCAATTGGGAATTAACACGATTGCCCACGGAAGCACAGGTGCCGGAAATGACCAGGTACGTTTTGATATGATTTTTAATCATTTGTTGCCTAATGTGGAAATCATCACACCAATCAGAGATAAAAAACTGAGCAGAGAAGCCGAAATCGAATTCCTGAAATCGCACGGTGTGAGTTTCAATTTTGAAAAAGAGGTGTACAGTATCAATAAAGGATTGTGGGGAACTTCGGTAGGAGGAAAAGAAACGTTGACTTCGTATCAGAATTTACCCGAAGAAGCCTGGCCAACAGCGGTTTCGGCTACTGAATCAATAGATATAATATTGGGTTTTGAAGCAGGAGAACTGATTTTGATTGATGGTGAATCATTTGAACATCCATCACTAGCCATCGAATATTTACAGCAATTGGCACAACCATTCGGAATAGGGAGACATATCCATGTGGGTGATACGATTATCGGGATTAAAGGAAGAGTTGGTTTTGAAGCGGCTGCACCTGAATTGATTATCAAAGCACATCATTTGTTGGAAAAACATACGCTGACCAAATGGCAATTGTTTTGGAAAGAACAATTATCCAATTGGTATGGTAACTGGTTGCACGAAGGACAAATGATGGATCCAACCATGAGAGATATAGAAGCATTTTTGACTAATACTCAAAAAACCGTTAGTGGAGAGGTTCACATTACACTTCATCCATACAGATATGAATTGAATGGGATTGAGAGTCCGTTTGATTTAATGTCGGCCAAATTCGGATCGTACGGTGAAATGAATAACGGTTGGAGTGGAGAAGATGTAAAAGGATTTACCAAAATATTTGGAAACCAAACCTCGATTTACCATCAGGTTACAAAGGAATTGATTCATGAAAATTAAAGTCGGAATTATAGGCGGAGCCGGTTATACAGCTGGAGAATTACTGAGAATCCTGATTAATCACCCACAGGTGGAAATTGGATTTGTGCATAGTAAAAGTAATGCTGGTAAGTTCATTTATGAAGTACACGATGATCTTTTTGGAGATACAGATCTGAAATTCTCTGAAACGTATCATTCTGATATTGATGTGGTTTTTTTATGTGTAGCTCATGGTGAAGCTAAAAAAGGAGCGACTGAATTTTCACCTTCGATTAAAATAATCGATTTGAGCCAGGACCACAGAATTGCAGCAGATCATTCCTTTGTTTACGGTTTACCGGAATGGAACAAAGAAGCAATTCAAAATGCGAATTACGTTGCCAATCCCGGTTGCTTTGCAACAGCAATTCAGTTGGCTATTTTACCCTTGGCCAAAGCAGGATTATTGACTGGAGAAGTCTATGCTTCGTGTACGACGGGTTCAACAGGCGCCGGACAATCTTTGGCTGAAACTTCGCATTTCAGTTGGAGACAAAACAACTTGTCGGTATACAAAGCATTCACACACCAGCATTTGACTGAGATTAACCAAAGTGTGGTGAAGGTTCAGGAAAACTATTCAGGGAACTTGCATATTTTACCACAAAGAGGATCTTTTACCAGAGGTATTTTGGCCTGTATCACATTGAAATCAGAGAAGTCTTTGGAACAATTGATAGCCTTATATGAAGAGAAATACAAAGACGAACCTTTTGTGTTTTTATCACCTAAGAACTGTCATTTGAAACAAGTGGTAAATACGAATAAATGTTTGCTATATCTGGAAAAGAATGATGACGACGTAATGATCGTAAGTGTTATTGATAATTTATTGAAAGGAGCTTCGGGTCAGGCAGTGCAAAACATGAATTTACTATTCGGTTTACCTGAAACAACAGGCTTAAAATTAAAACCAAGCGCATTTTAAGTATGGGAACAACAACAACTTTAGATAGTTCGGCACAAATGAATCTGTTCGATGTGTATTCGGTTTCAGATATTGAAATCGTTAAAGCATTGGGTTCTGATTTGTGGGACAAAAACGGAAAACAATATTTGGATTTATATGGCGGACATGCCGTAATTTCAATCGGTCACACACATCCTCATTACGTTTCAAGCCTTACGGAACAGTTGCAGAAAATTGGTTTTTATTCCAATTCGATTGTAATTGATCAACAGAAGCAATTAGCAGCAAAATTAGGCCAACTTTCGGGGTATACCGATTACCAGCTGTTTTTATGCAATTCAGGTGCTGAAGCAAATGAAAATGCCTTCAAACTGGCTTCTTTCCATAACGGAAGAAAAAAAATTATCGCTTTCAACAAAGCTTTTCATGGTAGAACATCATTGGCTGTTGCCTGCACGGATAATCCTGCAATTGTAGCACCGGTGAACGAAAACAACAACACAACTTTTTTACCATTAAATGATAGTAATGCTTTTGATCAGGCTGTAAACGATGAGGTGTGCTGTGTGATTATTGAAGGAATCCAAGGTGTTGCAGGAATTGAGGTTCCGGAGAAACAATTCCTGCAGTATGTTTCCAAAAAATGTACAGAATTGGGAATTGTTCTGATTCTAGATGAGGTGCAGTCAGGCTACGGAAGAACAGGTAAATTCTTTGCGCATCAAGATGCAAATATCAAGCCCGATATCATCACTGTGGCCAAAGGAATGGGTAACGGTTTTCCAATTGCCGGGGTTTTAATCGCTCCCCACATTCAACCTAAAAAGGAAATGCTTGGAACCACTTTCGGAGGAAATTATCTGGCTTGTGCTGCAGGTTTAGCAGTTTTGGAAGTGATTGAAAAAGAGAATCTGATGGAGAATGCCCAAAGACTGGGAGATTACCTGAAAGAACAATTGCATACCATTCCGAATATCAAAGAAATTAGAGGCATGGGATTAATGATTGCCATCGAATTGTACGAACCTTGCGTAGCTGTCCGTAAACGATTGTTGGAAGAATTCGGAATTTTTACCGGAACGGCAAGCAACAAAAATACATTACGAATATTGCCCTCATTGGCAGTAACAAAGAAAGAATTGGACGGACTGTTACAGGCTTTAAAAATCATTTTAAAGTAAGCGTCCAGATTAGAAATGATTAATGAGAGAGAAATGAAACATTTTACAACAGTAAACGATATAGAAAACCCCATGGCTTTGGTTAGAGAAGCTATTGCATTAAAAAATAACGAAAAACCATCGGAAATTGGTAAAAACAAAACCATCGGATTATTATTCTTCAATTCGAGTCTGAGAACCAGAATGAGTACGCAAAAAGCCGCTCAAAATCTGGGAATGGAAGTGATGATTCTCAATGTAAACAACGACGGTTGGGCTTTGGAATTTGAAGAAGGTGCGGTGATGAACGGTAAAACTGTCGAACACATAAAAGATGCCGCAGCCGTAATGGGTTTGTATTGTGATATTCTGGCGATCCGTTGTTTCCCTAATCTGGAAAATAAAGAAGAGGATTACGCTGATAAAATCATTAACCAGTTTATTCAATATGCGAAAGTTCCGGTGGTGAGCTTGGAATCGGCAACGAGACATCCTTTACAGAGTTTGGCTGATATGATCACGATTCAGGAACACAAAACAAAAGAGAAGCCAAAAGTGGTGCTGACTTGGGCTCCGCATATCAAACCAATTCCGCAAGTGGTAGCGAATTCGTTTGCCGAATGGACTTTGGCCAGCGGTTATGATTTAATCATCACACATCCGGAAGGATATGAATTGAGCAAGGAGTTTACAAAGGGCGCAACAATCGAATTCGATCAGGAAAAAGCATTGCAGGATGCTGATTTTGTCTATGTAAAAAACTGGTCGTCTTATACAGATTACGGAAAAGTTTTACCGGTTGAGGAGGATTGGATGCTAACTAACGAAAAACTGAAAATTACAAATTCAGCAAAAGTGATGCATTGTTTACCTGTGAGAAGAAATGTGGAATTGTCGGATGAGGTTTTGGACAGCGAAAATTCTTTGATTCTGCAACAAGCCGAAAACAGATTGTATGCGGCTCAAACAGTATTGAAAAAAATACTGGAAACTAATTTTTAAAGGTATGGTACACGTAATAAAAATAGGTGGAAACATTATTGATGATGCGGTTAAACTGGACGATTTTCTGAACAGATTTTCTAAGTTGAAAGGTCCGAAAATATTGATTCACGGCGGCGGAAAATTGGCTACCAGTTTAGCAAAGGATTTGGACATCGAACAGCAAATCATTGATGGTAGACGTGTTACTGATGCTGAAACTTTAAAAATTACCACGATGGTTTACGCCGGATTAGTCAACAAAACCATTGTGGCCAAGTTACAGTCAAAATCATCTAACGCCATTGGATTAAGTGGTGTTGATGGAAATATCATCCAATCGGTAAAAAGAAATCACGCGACTATTGATTACGGTTGGGTAGGCGATGTGGAAAGCGTTAATGCCGGGTTTTTGCAAAGTCTGCTAGACAACGGAATTGTACCTGTTATCAGTCCGATTACCCACGATGGAAAAGGAAATTTATTAAATACCAACGCCGATACTATAGCAACAGAGGTGGCTATGGCACTTTCTGAAACCAACGAGGTGAATCTTAGATTTTGTTTTGAAAAATTAGGTGTGTTGACGAATCCTGAATTGGAGGGTTCATGGCTAAGGGTTTTGGATAAAGACGAATACGATTATTTAAAAGAAGGAAAAATCATTTCAAAAGGTATGCTTCCGAAATTAGAAAATGCTTTCAGAGCCAGCGAATCAAATGTAGCAAAGGTGGAAATATGTCATGCGGATTATGCGAGCGAGCAAGGCGAATCTTTTATCGGAACATTAATACTGTAAAAAATGGAACAGTTACAAAAAGAGGCATTGGAACTTTTGCAAAAGTTAATTGCCACACCTTCTTTCAGTAAAGAAGAAGATAAAACAGCGGAAATTTTGAATGATTTTTTTGTTCAGAAAGGAATTCCTACAACGAGATTGTTGCATAATGTTTGGGTAAAGAATAAGCATTTTGACGATTCAAAACCGACAATCTTATTGAATTCGCATCACGACACTGTAAAACCGAACAAACAATACACAAGAGATCCTTTTAGTCCGGATATCGAGGATGGAATTTTATATGGTTTGGGAAGTAACGACGCTGGCGGACCACTTGTTTCTTTAGCGGCTTGTTTTTTACATTTTTATGACAGACAGGATTTGCAGTTTAATTTGGTTTATGCGGCTACCGCTGAAGAAGAAATATCCGGGAATAACGGAGTGGAAATCGTGTTACCGGAATTAGGAAATATTTATTTCGGGATTGTGGGCGAACCAACAAAAATGGATATCGCCATCGCCGAAAAAGGACTTTTTGTGATTGACTGTATTGCACACGGAAAATCAGGACATGCCGCTAGGGAAGAAGGAGAAAACGCGATTTACAAAGCTTTGAAGGATATTGAATGGTTCAGAACGTTTGAATTTCCTTCAGCATCCGAGATGCTGGGCAAAGTGAAAATGTCTGTGACGATTATCAATGCCGGAGTGCAACATAATGTGGTTCCGGAAAGCTGCCAATTTACGGTTGATATCAGAACGACGGATAAATACAATAATGAACAGGCTTTGGCCATTATCAAAGAACATGTTGATTGTGAAGTTATTCCCCGTTCTACACGTTTGAATCCTTCTTTCGCTCCGAAGGAACATCCGATTGTGCAAAGCGGCATAGCGTTGGGAAGAGCAATTTATGCTTCGCCAACCACTTCAGATCAGGCTTTAATGAACGGTTTTCCAACGTTTAAAATGGGACCGGGCGACTCGGCAAGATCACATACGGCGAATGAATATATTTATGTAGAAGAAATCAACAAAGGCATTGCAATTTATATCGAGATGCTGGAAAAATTTAATGAGACTGATTATGAAACTGTGGCAAAATTCAGATAATACGATAAAAACTTCCATTGGAGAAATGGTGGAGCAATTCACTATAGGACAGGATACAATTTGGGATTTATATTTGGCAGAAGCCGATATCAAAGGATCGCTTGCCCATACTTCCATGCTGCATGAAATTGGATTGTTGACTACCAAAGAATTGAAGGAGTCGCATGAAGGTTTATTGGCTATTCTTGAAACGGTATATGATAAGACATTTGTTATTGAAGAAGGGGTGGAGGATGTTCATTCCCAAGTCGAATTGTTGCTAACCCAAATGAAAGGAGAGGTAGGTAAGAAAATCCATGCGGGACGTTCCAGAAATGATCAATCCTTGCTAGATATTAAATTGTTCATCAAATCGGAATTGAAACAAATTGTTGAAAAAACGGAAAAAGTTTTCAATAGTCTGATTGATTTAAGTGAGAAACATAAAAACGATTTGCTGCCGGGCTACACGCATTTTCAATTGGCCATGCCTTCATCATTTGGCTTATGGTTTGGTGCTTATGCCGAAAGTTTATGTGATGATTTAGAATTGATTCTTGCAGCGTACCATATGGCAAATAAAAATCCTTTGGGTTCAGGTGCCGGGTATGGTTCTTCTTTTCCGCTGAACAGAACATTCACAACGTTGCTGCTCAATTTTGAATCGATGAACCATAATGTAGTGTACGCCCAAATGACAAGAGGTAAAATTGAAAAAGTGACAGCTATGGCTTTGTCCGGAATCGCTTCTACTTTGACAAAATTTTCTATGGATGTATGTTTGTACATGAACCAAAATTTCGGATTTATTACTTTTCCGAAAGAATTGACAACCGGGAGTAGCATCATGCCACACAAAAAAAATCCGGATATTTTTGAATTGATCAGAGCGAAATGCAACAGAATTCAGGCATTACCGAATGAGTTGACGTTATTGACTAACAATTTGCCTTCGGGTTATCACAGGGATATGCAATTAACCAAGGAATGTTTGTTTCCGGCTATTATTGCCTTGAAAGAATGTTTGGATATGCTCGAAGTAATGCTGGAAAACATTACTGTTAAACAGAATATTCTTTCGGATGAAAGATACTTGAATTTATTTACGGTTGAAGCAGTCAACGAATTGGTTTTATCCGGAATTCCATTCAGAGAAGCGTATAAAATAGTGTCGAAACAAGTAGAAGAAAATCAGTTTGCCTATAACAGTAAAGGAATAAATCATACCCATGAAGGCAGTATAGGTAATTTACAAAATGATAAAATCAAAGCCGAGTTTATCCAAAAAAGGAAACAGCTAATTTAGTTTTCAGGCAAATAGTACGAAGTTTCGTTTTTAACCATACTCATCACAATATTACTGTGATACTGACCAATATTTGGGATATTGGCTAATTTATTGACCACAAAATCATTGTAAGCATCAATGTCAGTTGTAGCAATTTTCAACATATAATCATAAATACCTGAAAGACTGGTGACTTCCAGAATTTCAGGCATTTCCATTACTTGATCTTCGAAATTTTTTAAATTTTCGCGAGATTGTTTTTTTAGCGTGATATTACAATAAGCAAATAACTTAATCCCAACTTTTGAAGGATTGAGTATAACAGCACTTTTCCTTATGACCCCAGACTCTTGAAGATGTTTGATTCTTTCGTAGGTAGGGGTGTAAGACAACCCTACCATAGCCGCAACATCTTTCACTGAAAGTGTACAATCTTTTTGCAGAATGTTTAAAATTTTCGCGTCTATTTTATCCATAAATGAAAAGTAAACTTTTATTGTTTACTCTTTAGTTTCGTCTTTTTTTGTAGCTGTATCTTCGCCTTTAGAAGCTTTTTTGAATTCGTTCAAACCGCTACCCAAGCCTTTCATTAATTCTGGTATTTTTTTACCCCCAAAAAGCAATAATAATGCCGCTACAATTAATAAAATCTCTGTTGTTCCTAATCGTCCCATAATGATTAAAATATTGCTCTCGCAAGTTAAATTATAAGGCAAATATATTAAAGAAAAACAGCATTTATTTAAATTTTAACGAATTATTATTTATACAACCCAATCGAAAATCCAAATTCTTATATTTGTGATAAAGATAGCATTGAGTATGTCAGAAAAGAGATTAAAAAGAAAAGCATTTTTAGATAAAATAAAAACCAAAAGAAGGTTGATTATTCTTAACGAAGATACTTTTGAAGAGCAATTTTCTTTGCGATTAACGATTCTGAATGTATTTATTTTAGGTTCTATCGGAGCCATTTTATTGGTTTCTGTTACGACTTATATCATTGCCTTTACGCCACTTCGCGAGTACATTCCGGGGTATTCTTCTACCGAATTAAAAGAAAACGCTC
>Ga0209599_10001564_pt1 | contig 10614 bp, 7 predicted proteins | sample Shrwel_input2_FT_FD_187534 | JGI IMG/M metagenome (GOLD analysis project Ga0209599, IMG submission 187534) | Subsurface microbial communities from deep shales in Ohio, USA - Utica-3 well 1 S input2 FT (SPAdes) (version 2) ... | reverse complement strand
CGGGAAATAATGCAGATGAAGCTTCGGTTTTTATTTTCACAAGTGGTCCACCGCCATTTGTCGGGTTAAATCCAAACTTAGTTACAGCTTTCGAACCAACAGACCTACGAAAGTCCCATTGGATAAACACAATAACAGACGGAACAAATACTTGGTATCACGCCTACAAGTACAAACAAAACACTAATACCGGAACGTCTTTAGAATATTCGGTTATCTTCCGTCTGGCAGAACAGTATTTAATCAGGGCAGAAGCAAGGTTAAAACAAGGTAACGAGATTGGGGCAAAATCAGATGTAAACCTAATCCGAAACACTGCGGGCTTACCAGATACACCAGCAACCACCGAAGCATCGTTATTCGATGAAATCATAGTACAACGCCGTTTAGAATTCTTTACCGAATATGGTCACCGCTTTTTCGACCTCAAACGAACAGGACGTTTAAACACAGAATTAAGTCCAAACAAACCCGGTTGGAATACTACAGATGCCCATTGGCCAATTCCCGAAACCGAATTACTGGCAAACCCTAACATGACACAAAACCCTGGTTACTAATGAAAAAAACATATTTACAAGTTGTTTACGGCGCATTGGCTGTATTCATATTTGGGTTTGTTTCCTGTCCCGTAATGGGACAGGTAGCAACCAAAATCCCGCTTACCGAAAAAGACTATCACTTATGGGGCACGTTACAAACCCGAGCTATTTCAGATAATGGCCAATGGGTAAGTTATACTATGTCCTACCCATCAAGCGCCGATACCCTTTTTGTCTCAAATACCCAAATCGAGAAAAAATATATATTGCCCAAAGCCTTTGACAGCAGGTTTATACAGGATAACATTTTTGCATACCGCAAAAACAACAACCTGATGCTGCTAAACCTTTCAAAAGGAACGGAAACCAGCATCACAAATGTTTCCAATTACGAGTTAACTACAAACGGGAATTATCTCATTACCGAAGAACCAACACCAACGGGAAGTAAAACACTTGGCATTAGAAACCTTCAGGGGAAACTATTACAATCCATTGATGAGGTTGGTCATTATGTTTGGAATGATGCCAAAAGAAAAATCCTGTACACAACAATGGGTTCAATACCTTCGGTTAATATAATTAACCTTATTACAAAGCCGAAAACTACTTTGGTTTATCAAAATACAAATACGGTTTACAGTGCTTTGACTTGGCAGGAAAATGGGGAAGATGTAGTATTGTATCGAGCAAGTGCTGAAAACGATAAGAAGGCTGAAGTTCTGTACTTCAATAGTAAAGAAAACAAGTGCTACAGCTTGAATGAAACAAGTTCAGGTTTCCCAAAAGATTTTAGGATAAACACAGATACCAACATCAGACTAAAACTTTCAACAGATGGAAGCAAAGTGTTTTTCGGAATACAAAGTACACTCGAAAATCCCGATAAAGAAAACTTCGACGGTGTAGAAATATGGAATGCGAACGACAAGATGATATACCCTGAAAGAAAATTACGGGCTTCTGTAGGTAATCCGCAATTGTTGGCAGTTTGGTGGCCTAAAACTGGAATAGTTAAATCAATTACTTCCGAGGAAGAATTATGGGTAATGCTAACCGGAAATCAGCAATATGCCATAACAGCCAATCCAATGCAGTACGAACCCGAATACAAACTCTTTGCAGACAGAGACTTTTACCTTACAGAGCTGGCCACCGGAAATAAAATAAAGCTTTTGGAAAAACAATCAGGTCAAGAGGAAATGATAAGAGCCCAACCCAACGGAAAGTATATTGTTTATTTTAGAGAAGGCAATTGGTGGAGCTATGATATTCTAAAAAGAACCCACACTAATCTAACAAAGAGCTTGAATGCAGATTGGGATAACAGTAAAATAGATCCCGGAGCACAATTAAATGTATGGGGTTTGGCAGGTTTTACCGGAGATTACAAATCAGTGCTCCTTTACGATTATTACGATGTTTGGTTAATGGATTTAGAAGGGAAGAAAAGCCAAAGGCTTACAAAAGGTAAAGAAACCAAAACTAGGTTTCGTATTAAAGTAAGCCCGACATCGTATACTAACTATTCAGGCCTTCCGGATGCTTTAATCAATTTGAGCAAAGCACAATTACTTTCGGCATTAAATCTTTACGATGGGAGCAGTGGTTTTTATGAGTTGCAACCTAATAAAGTAATAATTCCGTTAGTTACAGAACAGGGAGCATCAAGCAGATTGTTTCTTGCTAAGAATAATCAGGTTTTTATTTATGAAATCCAAAGGTTTGATGCGCCACCAAGGCTTATGTTTAAAGAAAAAGATAAGGTAAATCATACGATTATATATAAAAGTAATCCTCATCATGACAAATATTTTTGGGGCAAGTCAGAAATGATACACTACAAAGCCCCTTCGGGAAATGATTTAAATGGAGCATTGTTTTATCCGGCAAATTACATGTCTGGGGTAAAATACCCCATGATAGTCTGGATTTACGACACGGTCTCGCGGGAACTAAACCAATATGTAAATCCAACTCTAAACAACCCCATTGGTTTAAACATTACCAATCTTACGGCTAACGGATATTTTGTGTTATTACCGGATATCGAATTTCAAAAAGGTAGTCCGGGAAAATCAGCTTTAGATTGTGTTACTAAAGCAGTTAATAAAGTAATAGAAATGGGTTTTACAGAACAAGGGAAAATTGGATTAAAGGGACAATCATTCGGGGCTTACGAAACCAATTACATTATATCCCAAACCAATTTATTTTCCGCTGCTGTTAGTGGTGCAGGAGTTTCCGATGTAGTACGACATTATTTCACGATAAACAGTAATGATAATTTGATAGACGCCTGGCGATACGAAAACCAGCAATACCGTATGGGGAAATCCTTCTTTCAAAATCCTCAGGGTTACCTCGATAATTCACCTCTAATGCAAGCAGCTGGGATAACTACACCGTTATTAACTTGGACTGGTTTAGAAGACGACAATGTAAAGCCCGAACAAGCCTTAACCTTATACATTGCCTTACGAAGACTAAACAAAAAACACATTATGCTCAGGTATCCCAATGATGGCCACATCTTTGTTAATGCTAAGAATCAGATAGATTTAACGAATCGCATACAACAATGGTTTGATCATTTTTTAAAGAATGAATCAGCAACAGATTGGATTCAGAAAGGAACAGAATAAATTTAAAGTGCCTCCATATATTAGGGAGGCACTTTGTTTTTCTGTATTAGTGAATCACTTTATACAGGTTCAAACTACATTGGTTAGCAATGTTTTTTCGCCAAACCTGTCTTGGCGTTGCCTCGCTCGACATACAAATCTGCCCAGTATTTTCGGGAGTACAATCAACTGTAACTAGCTGGCAATTTGTTGGATTCGGATTTTGGATAAATCCGGTAATCAAAAGAGGTTTTTTAGCCTCACTAACTTTAGCTTCATTTGTGCTGATAGCACCTGCGCTGGCCATTGTGAATGCCAATACTGGCAAAATCACTTTTGCAATTGTTTTCATAATAATAAAATTTAGATATGGTTTTTTGATCTACTCTTTTCTACAGGTTTTCGATCTCAGTCCTGCTACCGGCCGGTATATTTTAAGTCTTTTTACGGATAAGATTTGTATTCAGATGGTATCGGTGCAAGTTGGAACCAATAATGGCATATAGATTATCCCCAATAACATACATCGATTGTAGCCTTTCTTTTCCCACATGATAGATGTAAATGCTCGATAAATAAGAATTGTTCCGTGTGTCATAAATATCCACAATAGAAGCTTGCTGCCACATTTCTTTAGCTTCATAGCGACCAGCAATTTTAGAATTCACAAACAACAAACCGTTTGAAAAAGCAGTCAGTTGATTTACTGTAAGGGGTGGTGAAGCCATTTTTCGTTGTTTGGTTTCCTTTATGTAGGCAGTTTTAAAGTTTACATGACTAATAGTATCAATGGTCTTACCACGATAATCAAGTTTTAAACTTGGGTCAGATACAATAAACTGATTTCGGTAATAATAAGTGTATATAAATTTTTTGGTTAAGTTGTCAAATGTCATAGTCCCGTCAGTATCAAAAAAACCGTCAACTTGTTTTTCTAAAAGTTTAGGAGCATAAGTAACTTTCAAAGAATCATCAAATTGAAATGTTCCCAATACATTGTTCCCATTATTTATATTTTGAGCTCGGAAAACGACAGTTGTCGGTGTAGTAACTTCCGCTTTCGAGAAATAATAGCCATTCGGCTTCATCAGGATTTTTCCTTTCCAATCCGAGAGTAATCCACGATAGATAACCGGAACCGTGCCATCCATGAGATAGAAATAAGGAGGCAGTACTTTAACTTGTACAGTACGAAAAGGAAAATCGTCACGTTCCAGCTCAATTTTGAATCGTTTCTTGGTTTTTAATGTGGTGTCATAAGCGGTAATGTGCAAAGGAGCTAAATGATCGGCTAAGTAAACAGTTTCATTATCAGAACCTGCGATGTATTGCGAGTTATTAATCAACTTTGTTTCATCAGTCTTAAATGCCGAGCCTTGGATAAACCTACGGATAAAGGGATTTTCCTGATGCATGGTCCGTTCCGAAGCTATATAAAGCCCAACCATAATTGCAATACAAGAGGGAAAAATAATAGAGAGCTGAAGAATAGTTTTACGAATATTACTTGTGATAAGAAGCAAACCAATCAATGCCAAAACCACAAAACCTATATTAAAAACAAAATGTTCCTTCCATCCAAGCGATTCCAAAATGCCGCCACAAGAACAAGGTACAAAGTACGAGTAGTTTAAAATAATTACGATATAAGCAGTAAAAAGGACCATCAGCCCTAAAGCAGATAACAAACCAACATACCGTGTTCTAGAAAAACAAAGCAGTAGTGCAATAATAAGCTCAGTCCCAAGTACGCTGTAAGACATAACTCCTGTAAAAGCACTCAAAAGAGGGGATTGCCCAAGTTGTGCCTGAAAGTTGTCAAATTCAAGTAGTTTACTTAAAGCCGCGTAAGCAAATAAAACAACATACAGTAAACAAATACTTTCAAGTAAAATAGTTTTAAAAGTTGCATTCCATTTCATAACATTAACTCGTTTGATTTAATGATGTAAAATTCTGAAATACAATTAATAAAGGCTTTTCAATTCGGGACAACGATTTGTCTAAAAAGGAGAAAAATATAATTAAGAATATTCAATAGATATTTCTTCCAAGACTGTTTCTCTGATGATTGTATATCCGGTGATTGTATCTCTGATGATTGTATCTCCGGTGATTGTATCTCCGGTGGCTGAGGCTCTCGAAGCCACACAAAGAAATAAGCAATAAAAACTATTTACTGCAATCCCTTTTCAAATCAGTAGGCGAGTACCCATATTTCTTCTTAAAAGCTTTCGAAAAATTAGGATACGTATTAAAGCCATTCATATAAGCAATGCTCTTCAAAGGCATATTGGTTTGTTCAATAAGTAAATGCACTCTTTTTAATCGTTCGTCATTATAAAACTGATAAATGCTGGTGTTAAAGAAGTATTTAAAAGCTTCTTTTAGTTTGTGTTCATTCGTTCCAAAAATCTTGGAAAGTTCTTTTAGTGAAGGAAGCGGGTTTTCTAAATTAGATAGAATATAATCATATACTTGCTGCATTAATCGGGCGTCGTCTCGTCTCGTTTTGGGTAATCGAATTGGAGTATCGAAATCTTCATGGTTATTTCCATTTTCTAAAGAATCAACAAAAATAGAATGAATAATAAATTTATTTTCATTTGAGATTCTGGAGATGCTACTGAACAATGACGTTATTTCCGTTTGGTTTGAAGTAAGATAATTCAGGGAAAGAGTGGAAACTTTTTCATTGACCAAAATAGTAGCCAATAATCGCTCAAAATTTTGAGCTGAGGTATCCGTTAACAATTTCGAAAACGCTAAACCTTCGATTGAAACGGTATCATAATTTAAAAGGGTGTTGGCTTCGGGAATAGTACTTAGGATTATAAAGTCCTCATCAACAATAAAACTCAAGCTGGTCAGGTTTTGCTGTAAATGATGCGTATTGATGTAACCTTTAGGAAACAGTGTTTCCTGCATTTCCTCAGCCACCATATTGATAAGCACAGTTAAAGACTCCAATTCATCATCTTCATCGGTTCGTGCTATTCGCTGACTAAAATTGCCACTGGCCATTTCAAGCAACATCTGCCGGATGCTGTGAATCCGTTTCTGGTTGATTTCCCTATTCATAAAACACTGATATTTAATTATAAATAAGTTTTCAAGAATGCCAATGCATGCTCTTCATTAGTGAAAAAAGAAGTGGGGATAGTAGGTTTATTTACCTTCAGATAAAAATCACTCATGGTTTCGGAAACTTGCGGATTGCCAAGAATAGCAACAGCTTTGGTGAGTACCGAACCAAATTGAGCAAGGTAATCCCTGCCGGCTTTGTTCGAATCTTTTATACCTCTTATGTCGCATAAAACAGGATAAATCATTTCGTTTTGAAATTGAATCCGGTCAGACACGACTTTTCGGGCTACAGTTAAAGAAATAACGGTATCCGGCTTATATTCAAAATAGAGAATGCCATGCACTATGCAAAATCGTGCATGTGCATTTTCGTAACAATCATGAGCTGCATTCATGATATATCAGATAAAATGTTACAATTCTGCAAAAGTAAAAATAATACTGAATTAAAAAACCTACAAAACAAGCTAATTACATCTAAAATTAATTAGTGTTTGTCAATTCGGGAATATGAGTTGTCAAAATAGGAGTAAGCACAAATCACTATAAAACACATCAAAATTTATCTACAATTTTGGCGCCTTAATAACCCAAACGTAACACACTATTAATCAAAACAGAAATGGCTAAAATTAAACACAACAACTTTATCGACACTGTAAATAGTGTCATTTCGGGTGCTAAAAATGAAGGCGTACTCCATTTGTATGCTGAAGATTCTTTCTTAAATGGCAGAACATTGCAAATTGAAGGTAAGCAAATGTTTCATTTCGGAACAACCGGTTACCTCGGTTTAGAGCAGGATGAAAGAATTAAGCAAGCAGCAATAAATGCAATTCAAAAATTCGGGACACAGTTCCCGCTTTCCAAAACGTATATATCAAATCCATTGTATGCTGAATTGGAAGCTAAAATTGAAAATATGTATGGCATAACACCTGTAATTACTAAAAACAGTACACTAGGGCATTTGGCAGTTATTCCAACAGTAGTTCGTGATGAAGATGCCGTTATCTTAGATCATCAGGTACATTGGAGCGTTCAAAATGCATGTCAGCAGCTCAAACTAAGAGGTATTCCGGTAGAAATGATTCGCCATAATAACCTAAACATGTTGGAAGACAAAATCAAAGAACTAACGAACAGAAACGGTAAGATATGGTATATGGCTGATGGTGTTTATTCTATGTTTGGCGATTTTGCACCAATCCCGGAATTGATAAAACTAACACAAAAACACCCTCAACTGCATTTATATTTTGATGATGTTCACGGCATGAGTTGGAAAGGTAAAAACGGTACGGGTTATGTTTTTGATTCATTTAATGAATTGCCAAACAATGTTTTAATTGTTTCAACTTTAAGTAAAACTTTCGGAGCAAGCGGAGCAATGTTAATTTGCTTAGACGGAAAACTAAGGGACAAAATTAAAAACTTTGGAGGGCCACTAACATTTTCCGCACAATTGGAGCCGGCTTCACTGGCAGCTGCATCAATATCCGCAGATATTCATTTGTCACCTGAAATCACAGTATTGCAAAACGAATTAGCGGAAAGAATAACGTATTTCAATTCATTATTAGAAAATTTAAAAGTGCCGCTAATCGTTAAAAATGATTCCCCAGTTTTCTTTATTGGAACGGGTATGCCGGCTACTGCTTATAATCTTACCCAAAAGCTTTTCAAAGAAGGTTTTTTTGTCAATCCGGGATTATATCCTGCTGTTCCGGTTAAGAATACAGGCATTCGCATAACAATATCACGACACAATCAGAAAGAAGATATTAAAGCTTTAACAGATGCGTTACAATTGCACTTGCCAAAAGCTTTGGAAGAAACTGATAACAGTTTTGATAAAATCCGAAGAAGTTTTCGTATCGAAACAGTATTTAATGAAGTCAAAAAGGAAAGAGCCGATTCCTGTTCGTTGCAATTTCAGTTTGAAACATCAATTCACAGCATAGATAAAGAGTTTTGGAATATTGCATTGGGAGGTCAAAGCGTTTTCGATTGGGAAGGAATGTGTTATTTAGAAGAAGTGTTTAAGAACAATCCGACTCCACAGGACAATTGGGATTTTTACTACTGTGTCGTAAAAGACAACCACGACACTCCAATCCTTGTTACGTTTTTCACTTGTGCACTATGGAAAGACGATATGCTGTTACCGGAATCCGTTTCAAAACAGTTAGAAGAAAAACGGAAATCAAATCCACTGTACCATACTTCAAAAGTATTGAGCATGGGCTCGCTTTTTACAGAAGGGCAGCATTATTATTGCAATAACAGCCATTCTTTATATAACCAAGCAATCAAATTGTTGCTTTCAAGAGTAGAGGAGGTGTACCATGATATAAATGCAGATATGCTGGTATTGAGAGATTTTGAATCAAATAACAGTTGGAATGATTTGTTGCATAATCAAGGCTTTGTAAAAGTAGATATGCCGGAGGCTTGTACGGTAACGGATAACACTTGGTCAACTATTGAAGATTTTACTAAAAAGCTGTCACCTCGTTCCAGAAAACATTTTAATAAAGAAATCCTTCCTTTTGAATCTTGCTTTGATATTCAGGTTAAAAGTAGTTTATCAGATTTGGAGTTAGAAAAAGCATATCAACTATATACGAATGTAAAAGAGAACAATTTTGCAATCAACACATTCACTTATCCATTGAGCGTTTTCAAAAAAATGAACGATTATGTTTCATGGGAACTTGTAGTGCTGTACTTAAAAGGAAATGAATTGACAGCACCTGAAATGGTTGGAGTAGTATTCGGTTATAAAAATTTAAACAGGACTTACGTTCCAACGCTAATCGGGATGAATTACAGCTACGTTCAGGAATTGAATTTGTACCGTCAATTATTGTTTCAGATTATTAAAAGAGCAAATGCTTTAGGGTTTTCAAAAATAGATTTTGGCTTTTCGGCCACATTCGAAAAACGAAAACTTGGAGCAGCAATAACACCAAAAATTGCCTACATACAAGCCAAAGACAATTATTCATTCGAGGCATTAAACAGTTTACAAAACGAAATAAAATAACAAACCAACAATGCTCACTATTAGCCAAACACAACAAATGAAAACGATTACAGCACACATTGACGATTTCAACCAAAAATGCAATTCTATTTTAGAGACAAACGAAAACCATTTAAAGAAAGCTAACGAAGGCATTCAGTTATGCAACAGAACACTATCCATTCTTAAAGACAAAGTAGAACAGCATGATTTTGAAAATATCCCGGATGAAATCGAGTTCTTCAAAAATCATAAGCCCATTCCAATGAGTTACCTCATCTATTTTACAGAAGTCAGGTCGTGTGAGCTACGTATGCCCAAAGCAGGCACTTCTTATAAGATTGAATTTCTTCAAAAGGAACTAAAAAAAGTGAATAAGTTTTTCTGCAAAAATGCTGATTTTGTGCATTATATGGAGCAAGGGTATAGTTATCTCGATCATCAGTTTTTTACAAGGAATCAAAGAGATAATTTTCCGTTTACACCAATGACCGATTACTATCAGTTTCCTGAATTTTCCACTTCTCAGGATATGCTTTGGTCTAAAGTAAAAGCAATGTACCGTTTCATTCACTACATAAGGGAAGCTTTAAAGAATCTAAAGGTTAATGATGCCGAGATTTTTGAAGAAAAAAGACATAAGGTTTTGGTTTGGACAGCTCCAAAAACGGCTTTAATTGAGCTTATCTATGCACTTTATTCCAGTGGAGCGTTAAATCATGGCGCAGCTGATATTAATACCATTACATCATCTTTCGAAGATTTCTTCAATGTAAAACTAGACAATGTTTACAAAACCTACAACGAGATAAAAGAAAGGAAGAGCAGTAAAACCAAATTCCTTGAAGAATTAATGCACAATTTGCAGCATAAAATCAGCAAAGAAGAGAGTATTTGAGGTTTCGTAGGTAATCGTAACTACGATGTTTAGCTTTTTTTTATTGCTGGTTATGAGTTGATTACATTTATTAAAATCTGAAAATTGAATCCGAATTGGTAGAAGAATACCAATTCGGATTTTTTGTTGGTGTATAAAAGCAATACGATTAAAAAAGTTTGATTTCAATTAGCTTGTAAACAGGCATTTTTTAGCTTTTTGATGTTAAATTTTATCGTAACTACGATAAGCATTGGGATAAGAAAAGAATAAAACGCAACAATTTTGTGCTGTTCGAACAAAGCAAAATAAGTAACAACAAATGACGACATTCAAAATCGTTTAACATTTAAAAAGCAATATGGCAGCAACAATTATCACAACCGAAGATTTAAGAGAGTTTAAGAAAGAACTATTGGATGATATCAAAAAGTTATTGGAGGTCAAATCTACGTC
>Ga0209599_10001563_pt1 | contig 10614 bp, 11 predicted proteins | sample Shrwel_input2_FT_FD_187534 | JGI IMG/M metagenome (GOLD analysis project Ga0209599, IMG submission 187534) | Subsurface microbial communities from deep shales in Ohio, USA - Utica-3 well 1 S input2 FT (SPAdes) (version 2) ... | reverse complement strand
ATCCTCAGGAAGAACTCCCAGACAAGATCTACGTCAGGGAACTCAAGCGTTATTTAAAAGCAGCTGCTTTTAAATAACGCTTGAGTTCCCTGACGTAGATCTTGTCTGGGAGTTCTTCCTGAGGATTGTCCACGTCATCCACGAGCTTCTGGATGATCAGTTTCTCAAGCGCCCGTATTTTGACCTTACCAGTCTGGAACGGAATCTTGTTACCAAACGAGTAAACTAACACCACGTAGTTGAATAACAAGTTGCCGACTAAAGTGACTTTGTCTTCTGTGAGGTTCGGTACACTACCTGCAACCAGAGCAATGCGATCATTTACACTTACAATCGCTTGATTAGGCTGGATGTCCACACATTCAACGAAGAGACCCACGGTAGGTTCTACGTAACCCACTAAGCCATCTTTCTTAACTGGCCAATACCACCGGTTGTTTAAATACCCAGCACCTTCATTTTGCTGGAGGTATTGCGGATCCTGAATTGGATCATTCGGATATTGCTCCGGGAGTTCTGTTACGGCTAACATCCGGATGACCCACTCTTTAAAGAGGTATCTAGAATTAGCACAACCTTTGTGGAACCAGCTTGTGGCTGTGTCTGCTAACCAAGTCCCTTCATGGAACCACCTGGCTGGCATCACCACACACTGGACTTGCTTCACGCCTGCGTTATTGAGCATCGCCAAACGATTCAGACCGTCCACTAGGACGTAGCGCTCTGCTTCCTGTAAGACGATTAGTGGAATGGAAATATCCGCTTGCTCCATGCGCTTCGGATCTGGAGTGTCGTGCTCCAAAACCCAATTGACAGCGGTTAGAGGAAGCTGTTGAATTGGTAACTTTTCAGCAACCTTAAAGATTGGGTTTAAGTCGTACTGGAAACCCTGGTGGTGAAAATAACTTTGGAATTCAGTGTAGCTCATGATCAACCCTGAAAGGTTTTGGCAATAGCCACGAGTTCTTTACGAACGGGCATAATGCGGTGAATGTTATTGTAGATTTGGTCTAAGTATTGACCACAGAACTTAGGCATTTCTACTGGTGCAATTCGAGCCATCAAAGCCATTGCGATAAGTCCTCTGGCGGCAGTCTTCGGGTTTGCAACACTACTTAAATAGTGGCCGAAGAACTGGACGTAGCGATCCAGAGGCAAACCGCATACACCACCATTGGCAATGTAATCACCGATCGGATTAGGTTCGTCGCGCCCCACAAAGGCAACCAGGCGAGTTCGTTCTTCTGGTGTAAAGGAGTCCGTTTCAGGAATACCTAATTGGGCCTCTACCGCCGATGCTTGTTGCGCCAGCCGATAATCCACCACGTCGCGAATTCGAGTAATGAGCGATGAGTCCACTTCTCGTATCAGTGGAAGAAAATCCTCAGCGTCCATGTACATTACTTCAGCTGCCAGCTCTGCCACGAGTTCTTCATTCGAATACTCGCCTTCCAAAATACCCAGTAACGAGTTTACTAATTCGTATTTATCTAACACCAACAGAGCCCGCAATAATGCACTTTGTTTGTGTAGGTGTTCTGGCACTAAGAATTCAGTATTTAGGTGAACTCCGAAAGGTACTGAAGCAATGGAGTATTGATCTAATAAGTCAGACTCCAGTCGATCTAACGAACCAAACTTATCGTCGTAGCCCACCCGAGCAATTACGTTAATCGTTAAATCGTCGAGTTGAGGACCCAATAGATCTCGTAATGTATCTATGGCAACTACCAGTACCTCAAAACGACCCGGTGAGGCATTTTGTTGTAACCAGGTGTAGAAAGCATGATCCATGTGAAACTCCGGTAAAAAGTTAATAAATACTGTGTTAGCGCTTATTATGATAGCACTATGTCGTAATTCCACTGAGGGAACGTTATGCCAACACAAAAGAAGCAGGCAGCAGGCAGAAACTCTGCTCAGCAGCTACTGCAAAAGATTCATAATGGTAACGCCGCAGATGGCGTTTCCGAACGAGCTCATATGATCGCAGATATTGATCAACTGGTAAGGATTTGCCAAGAACTGATTGGCAATGTTGCGAGCTCGACTGGTCAGACTTTAAACGACCCACAATTTAAAGCGTTACTAACGCCAACTGACGTTGAGCATCTCATTCCCTTAGCTGGCGGCTTGATGCGCGATAGTCAAACGTACCAAACTCGGTTGTCTGATATTGCCAATAGGATTACCGAATTCAAACAGATCGAAGACTGGCCAGACGCATTGGCGCTGGGCTTGGCAATTTCACAGGACCTGGCCACCTGGCAAGAATCTTACGTGAATGTTGTTTTACCAATCAAAGACAACATCGATTCGACGATCAGCGCCATCATCGCAAACGCTAAAAAGGAAACACCTGATGGAAAACAATGATTTACCAGTAGATACCGTTGAAGTCCCAGCGGTACCTGCGGTAGCCGAGCCTGTTCCAGCTACACTCGTCGCGCCAGAAGACTCCCTGGAAGCGACAGAGTCAGCTGATAGCGAAGCAGGCGATGGGCACCAACCGCTAGAAGATCACTTCATTCCAGAATACGTAGCGCCACATGCTACAATGGAAGAGGCGGTGATGTCGGAACTCACAGCAGCCGCTGGTCAATTTATCTACGCCGTGGGCACTACCGTAGGTGAAGTGATTCGTTATATGGAATCTGCCGGTGATCGCGAAGCCGCAGTGTCTGGTGCCGCATTAACTGAATTCCAAACTGCAATCACCGCAGCAGCAACGGATACGCTTTACGCACACGATGATTTACAACCTACTGCGGATCGCGAAGGTTCCGATTGGCGTCAGTACGTCGAACACAATGGCGTTAAGTTTAAATTATCTAAACCTCCACTGGCAGTAGGTAAAGGTAGTGCTGAAGTTATTTCAGGCAGCCAAGCCACGCTCTTATTGGAACAGCTCCGTGGTTTGGGACAAACCGTCACAGTGCCGATTCCACACACCGGTATCTGGATTACATTGAAGTCGGCTAAGCTTGCTGCGTTAGTGCAGTTAGACACGAAACTGGCTAACTTGAAAACGGCATTGGGGCGTAGTTCTCGTGGTTATGCTTTTAGTAATGACGGCGTGATTACACATGAAAGCCTATTCGAATTTATCCTGGCACACGTTATCGACTGTAACATCGTAAACTGGACTCCGGAAATCTTAGGTGAGTTAATCAAAGCGCCTGACCTTGGTATTCTGGCTCAAGCGATGGCCGTGACGATGTATCCGAAAGGCTTCCCTTACGCACAGGCTTGTGTGACCGGCGTTGATAAGTGTAACCACGTAACCAAAGCGCAGTTGAACCTGACGAAGATGTTCTGGACCGACAATGCTCGGTTGTCACCGACCCAGAAATCCAGAATCGCCGCACGCCGCGAACGCATCACGCCAAGCGTCCTGGAAGAATATCAAAAGGCCTGGCCAGAATGGAAGTCTTCTGTAGTGGACCTCGGTAATATCCGTTTGTTATTGCAAGTGCCGAATATGAACCAGCACATTGCCGCAGGTCATGCTTGGATTAATGACATCGAAGCCATGACTGAAGAAGCCTTCGGTCAAAGTTTACTGGGTCGTGCTCGTGACCAGTATATGACAAACCAAGGCCAGGCTACCCGTCTGTGCGCATTCTCTCATTGGGTTAAAGAAATCCAAATGGACATTGGCGAAGAAGGCGAATTACCGAAGTCCGTTAACGACGCTGAAACAATCCGCGCTTTATTGCGCGACTTGTCCTCAGATGAAGAGCACCGCGGTAAGGTGGTTTCCGGTATCATGGAATACATCAACGACGTGACAGTGGGTATTGTTGCAGTTCCTAACTATCCGTGCGGTAAGTGTAAGAAGTTCCAGCGTACGGAAGAAGCCCCATTCACTGGTCTGATTCCATTTGATCCAATCAACACTTTTTTCTCCCTGCAGCAGTTCAAGCTCACGGAAGCGACGCAGAAAGGCCTTATCTAAATCACATTCGAGATGCCTCATTTGGCGTATTCCTATTGACGACCGATCAAGAAACAGAACTGGATCGATTATTCAGTAGGGACTTTGTAGAGAAACCCACGTACCTACAGAGAAAGATATTGCTGGATGAGTCATACGACATGACAATGGGGTTCTTCAATTACGACTTACCTGAAGTATCCCCATTGAATTTAGTCTGCGATGCCCCCGCTGAAGACGTGAATGCCAGAACACTGTTGACGGACTATGCCGATCGTTTCCAAAAGAACAACATCGGTAAGTCTTTCAATATGTCGTTGTTGGAATTCTTAGAATGCCCTAAGGCTTTAGCGGACGAACTGCTGGAAATGGCAATGGCAATTGCCACGAGAGAAGCTACTTTATTAAGGTCAATCCAGGACGATCTGGAGAAATAGGAGTCAGTATGCCGATCACATTTTGCGGGCCCGGAGACTTGCTGAAATCAAAAGCACAGGTCATCGTAATACCGGTGAATACCGTAGGTGTGATGGGTAGCGGCTTCGCGCTTTGGTATAAGAAAACGTTTCCAGCTGGTTTTGAGCAATACAGACAAGCTTGTCGAAATAAGGAATTGAGAATTGGAACACTCCGACTCCAAAGACTTACCAAGACCCGCTATGCTTTGTTGTTTCCAACCAAAGCTAGTTGGACACAGCCCTCTGAACTATCGTATATTGAGGCGGGATTAAAGCGATTTTGCGAACTCTATGAAAGTAAGGGAGTCACATCTATTGCTTTTCCTGCAATTGGCTGTGGTCTAGGCGGCATTGAGTTTTCTTTGGTGAAGGAATTACTCTATCAATACTTAGACCCACTACCCATTAATGTGGAGGTTTACTCATGGCGACAGGTATCCCAAGGTGGCAGTGTCGGAGAGTAGTCGAAGGTTTTGAAATTGGTAAGATCAATTGGCGCGACAATGGCGGCGCAGAATTGGTTTCTACCTGCGGTCAGTTTGTGGTTTGCGTATCCCAAGCGTATTTAGACAAATATCGTCCCACGCCGGAGGGTTTTTACATGAAGTCCGAAGACGGATACGAATCGTGGTCACCGGCAGATACTTTCCGAAGTGGCCATACCCAGATCGAAGACTAAAAAAATAAAGAGCACACAGGCCTATGGCTATCGCAGTGCGATAGCCATAGGCGATTATGCCGTTAAATGGAATCTAACAGATTTTTGTCAACACAGGTTTTAGCAAAGTGTAAGAACGCTGAATCCAATACCGCGTAGCAGTTATGGACTGGCGTCCCTTCACAGAGACTGTAAAGCGATACCAGCCATTTGATTACTTCAGGATCAGCAAGTGGCGTGTCTGCATGAGAATTATACATCCCCATTAACAACTCGGCATTTGCGATTTTGGTGTTTTCGTAAATGGCAATCACCGGTCGATAGAGTTCAATTAACTTCCGGTATTGCGTCACCAGTTCTTGTTCTCTTTGCTGGATCAACCGGGTCGTAATTAAAAGCATCCTTCTTCCTCCAACACAGCCATTAGTAATGCAAACTCGGCATCCACTAAAATAAATTGTTGCGTAATGATAGCCCCAGTCTTCAATGAGAAAATAGTGGCTAATAGCATTACAATGGTTTCATCTAACATGGCTTGCAAATCCGGCAATCGCCGTTTTAGCGCAGTCAGCATTTCTGTAACCGTAATCGTAGGTACTCCTCTCACAATCCCCACTGTCATTGTTGGGCTGCGATTAAAGAGATCTATCATTTCGGCATAGACAGTTGCATAATTGTGCCAATCCTCGGCGTATTCTCGGATCTGCGATTCCACTAAGCTTTCTGTGACCACAATAGGCATCTCTGCCGCCGGGTCAAAGTCTTCTTCCGTCATCACAACCCCCTGAAAATAACGCCTAGGGTTAGATTACCTTAGGCGCTTCAATTTCTCTATGTGAAAGTACACGACCATTAAAGATTCTCTTTTTCTTTTCGTGATACTCCACTTGTTTTACCAAGTCCAAACAATACAGGTAAAGGAAGTGCGGCTTAGAATTAGGCCAAGCATGCATTTCCCTTAAACGCCCTAGTGCTTGTAGGTTCGCTTGCGTTGCACTGATACTCGTAGTCATCAAACAGCACAGCAAACCAGGAATATCTATAGCAGTACCAGCACTACCCAAAGTCGTGATAACAATATCATTTCCTTGGATAACGGAGTACGGATCTTCACTGGTGTATTTCTCAATCGAAACTCCCTTCAGATCAGGTCGACGTTTCAGATCGTCTCGGATGAGTTTACATAAGTCAACCGTGTAGGCAAAGATCAACATCTTCTGATTCGGTTCTCTTTTTCTTAAGTACTCTGTGTCAACCACAGTGTGTATAAGATCAAGATAGTTCCTCAGAGGCTTGTCTTTCTTCATCAACCACTCTTCAAACGCGGAGTGACTGTAGGACCCACCATACCCTTTCGTACGAGCTTTCTGCCAAAAGGCTAAGCGATATCCAATTGCAGTAACGTCGCAATACTTAATGTAGGCTCCCCCATTAACACGGGTCGCCATCGGATAAGCAATGCGGTACATCTTATCAACAAAGGGATCGTCTGGCTCTAAAGTTGCTGATAAATACAACCCCTTGGGAATGTGCGTGTAAAGGTCTATACAGAAGTTTAAATGAAAATGCATATGCGCTTCATCTATAATCCGAAAACCCACACCAAGCCTTTCCCAGAGCTTCTCAGGCGGTACTAACCAAGGTTCCTGGTCCTTGAAACGAGAACCTTCGTAATGAGAGATATAGTCGTGAATGGTTGTCGACGTAATGATAACAACCTTTGCCTCAAGTGGTTCTGTAGCTAAACACCACAGTATTTCTTTGAGTTGTTTGTACCCCCGAATAGCAAGGATGTCATCGTTCTTTAAACGATACTGCCCCTTGACGTCACTGATCCATTTCTCGAAGAACCTCCCCAATACAACAATACCTAAACGAGTACCTAATATTTCACCAGCCTTAAGTCCGCACGAGGTGTTGTGGGTCACTATGTGATCACCTGCGACATAAAGTGCCGCCGGGTGATCTATCGTAATACACTGAGCTTCCGTTACTCGACAACCAATTACCTGCGTGACTTGCAGGCCTTCCGTTTCCTCGAGAGACTCGAGATACTTTGGAATAACCACGCGATGCCCATTACAGACTAGTTCTTTAATATTGGTTGTATTTGAAACATGCCATGCACCGCCATCAACTCGGATTAGCCAAAGATGCTCAGCACAAGCTTCTATGCTGCGACCATCTCCGAATACCAAAGTCTCTACGGCGATTTGACCCTGAGGATAAACCGCAGTAACTCCACAGATAGAACCATCGTAAGCTATTACCTTTGTGCCTACTTTGACATCTCCCATTGGGAGCCAACCCCCAGGAACTTTAATTGGCGTAGTATTTGGATGAGCTTTCCCCTGCCCAGTTTGCAGGGTGACGACTTTAATGTGACCGTCAGAAACAATGTAGTCAATAATACCGACTTGGTTCTCTCGAGGCTTCCACGTCTCGGCTAAGCTAACGTCCACTGCCCTTGGCGCATAAAGTGGAACGTAAGTAATTTCCAGATTGTGCTTTTGGATACCAGACATCGCAGCAAAATCTAGAAACTCTTCAAATTGATTACGGTTAAAACGAAATTCGAAACGATCAAAGGTCGAGGCAGCGTATACTCGCTCAGCCTTTTTCTGGAATCTTCCGTTTACTTTCTCCAACTTGTGTTGGATTAACCCGCGGCTAAATTGGCGTACCACTTCCATCATACGAGCTTGTACTTGGTACACTTTGAAGAAGTGACTATACACCTCTATTTTACACAGTAGCATACGGGACTCCCATCCGTCTTAACAAAAAACAACAATGGGATTGTGGTGGGAGTTACCCCACCACAAGTGCCCTTTAGATTGCTTCAGGCGGCACCAGAATAAAATCAAATGGATGCGGTGGTCGATTTGTCAATAAATAACTTGACGGATCTTCCGGCATATCTGATTGTTCTTGGTGTGCGGCCCACGCCGATAAACTACGATAACGCATGAGCTGCTTATAGCGGCCAAACTGACGACTACTGCCAGGCTCAGGTAACCGATAATCAAAATCGGCTGCTGAACGAATCATAGTCGCTCGTAGAATAATGGCAAGATGCGTGATGTTGATTGGGAATTTCTGACTAACCATATCGTGGAAGTCGACCAAAGCCGTTCCCAAGTTAGAGTAATCAGCCACATCAGCACCTTTATTTGCTTTCGTGGAACTATCTGTTTTGACTAAGCTCTTCACTTCGTCCAGGAATTCCAACATACTTGCGTGTTTACGTGGTAATGACCAAATCGGCAGGTCGTGGTTCCAGTAAGCTAATGAAATACGCAACGACCCATCAGACTGAACTTCATATCCGTGTTTTGCTAGGTACTTCAAGAACTCCACTGAGAAACTTGACTGCCGACTACCACCGCCTACGATCACCGGTGTTAGACTTTCATCACCATCTTCGTCGTGAGTCTCAAACGTCACTTCATTCATTGCCGTAATCCGATCGATCGACAGCTCTTCAATGGTTGATACCAAATGAATATCCGCAATGGCCGGAGTGGATTCTTTGTCAACACGAATCCAGGTTTTGTGTAGGTTTAACTTGGAGTTAAGGCCAATGTTAAAGCCCGACGACAATACCTTAATGAATGGAGCATCACACTGCTGTACCACGAATTCACTTACGATTGCAGAACCCACCAAGTGCTTAGTGGACAATACGTTTTGCGATACTCGAGCACAAAGTTCAACAACGGAAACGTGACCAATGTTAGTGTAGTCCGGCACACTTCTGGCTAATCGACCAAAGCACCGACCACACACACCATGACTATCCTGATGCTGACACGTTAGCGCAGTACGTAGTAGGATGGTCTTACCGATCAAGTCAGTATCCCTTGCCCTGATATAACGCTCTGCACGCGCTTCTGGTGCATCCGTTAACAACTTGTAGTAAAGACCCTGCAAGACCTTTAAGTTGTCGCGTTGGACTGTCCACGGCGTGTATTCCGTAGTACCGCAGTCTGAGTCGCGATACAAGTTACAAAGTGGTGCCACCACCAACTGCATTTCACGGTTAAAGTACTCAACCTGGCTCAGTGGTGCTTTTGCAAGCATCAACGCCAAAGCCGCAGAACGAGACTCTACCGCACTATCGTGCAATTGACTAATACCCTGTGCAAAGCCATACATGATTGGCTTATCAAAGACATTACCGTCAATGTCCTGACCCAAGCCACGAGGCCCAACACACTGCAATACCTGCCCGATACTGTAAATGCCACTTAATACAGTTTCCATCAGTCGGTTGCCTCGCAGTAAGTCCCGACGCTTCAGAGCAGTTTTTAACTTCTCCTGAGCATCAGCGATTTCATACTTGGCATTTGCCCTTACCCCAGGATTATCTAGGTCTAAGCTTTGCAGGTGATCGTTAACCGCCTTCACGTCTGGAATGTCCAACACTTCAATAAAATGCAATGCATTAATACTGGTGACGTATTCTTCCAAGTTGTACGTAAAGTTGTTATAGACCCGTTGGATTTCTTCTTTGGCTAACTTAGACAGTGTCTCTGGGTGAATCTCCGGGTTTAAGTCGGAGGCCAACCACATCCCCCGCTCCATCAATTCCAACACCGTCTCGCCAGTCATCTGTCCGTTACCAATGTGGTGTTCCATCAACAACGGCGTATTTGGCCATCGTTGCTGAGCCCACCAACAATAGAACGAAAGAATCGTGTGTCTGGCATGCGTAGTCAGTACGCCATCGTCCATCTGTAAAAGAATGGGTTCGTCTGGTAAGTGAGTCCAGATCTGCTCGGGTGTTAATGCTAGTAGTTCACGAGCATTAAACGTTTTCATCGCCGACATTCTCTACGCTCCCTATTGATTTGTGTATTTGGTGCCACCACAGGCAACGATGTGCTTCACAAACAACAATGCTCGACTCCCACCGCGTTTAAACTTACGACGAGAAATAAGCTGATTGATATTCGTGGGCGTTTCGCTTGTAAGGAACTGTCTGGCTACTTCTTTTTGAACCGCCGGATTATTCGGGAACTCAATCAAGTCCGCCGTAATCAGTGGTCCGCAATACGCAGCAAACAACCTCACCTCGGCCTCACCTAAAATACGCACCGGCTGCTCACGGCCCGGCATGGAGTATTTGTCACGGTTAGTCAACCGCGCTAAAATACCATAATGCTGTCGCCTAGCCGAGCTTACAGCTGCCCAATCCTCACCAGTTTTCTCCAGTAAGATAATGTACATACTGCCAATCAATACGTTCGCTTTTGTCGTACGCATCAACCCAGAACGACCACGATACGTTACTGGCCCAATAGGAATTGGAAACTCATCACGCAACTGACGAATAACCGTATCGCCAGCATTCGGACTGTCTGGCGGAACCCAGAGCTCAACCCCTTCTTTTAAGATCCAGTCAATGTGCTTCTGCCACTTTTCAGTACTCGTCAGGTGATTGACTACTAACTTGTCGTACATGTGCGGCGAAGCTGTTTGGTAATACTTGCGCAACAAGTCTACCGTCCCAGAGAAATCATTGTTTGCCATTTTGTCTTTGGCCCACTGAGTAACCC
>Ga0209599_10001561_pt1 | contig 10624 bp, 8 predicted proteins | sample Shrwel_input2_FT_FD_187534 | JGI IMG/M metagenome (GOLD analysis project Ga0209599, IMG submission 187534) | Subsurface microbial communities from deep shales in Ohio, USA - Utica-3 well 1 S input2 FT (SPAdes) (version 2) ... | reverse complement strand
TCGTCCATCCTAGTCGAGCGGGAGTCATGCCCGTCTGCAGGCTGATGCGCGTGGGCGAACACACGGGCGCCGGGGCGTAGCCGTTGCTGAAGCGCATACCTTGGGCCGCGAACTTCTCGAGGTTGGGCGTCTCGAAGAAGTCGCTCCGCGATTCCGGGATGTCCGGATGCATGCGGACGGAGAGCCCGTTCCAGTCCTGGTCGTCGGAGAGCAGCAGGATGATGTTCGGACGAGTCACGGGGGTCGTCTCAACGGCCCAGGCGACGAAATGCACGCAGGCGACCAAAGTAAATAAAAGGATACGAAGGATCATATGGGTTCAAATAAGTGGGCTACGGCACTGATGTCGTCTCACCACGCTCATTAACCTCCGCTAACTGTGAAAAGTTAGCGGGAATCAGAGCAATCCGCCCAATGTAGGATTTTAATCAGCGTATAGCCCGTTACGTCCAGCCATCAGCCAGCTGATCGCACACGCGACCAAGGCGTAGCCGCCGATCGACCAACCGAAAAGTTCGCAGGCCATGACCGCGCAGGCGAGTGGGACGGCGCCGGCTCCGGCGAAGACGGCGACGAAGCCCAGCGAGGCGCAGATGCTGAGCGGAAGGCTCAGCAGGACCGCAGCGGCACTGCCGAGGGTGGCGCCCACGAAAAAGAGCGGGGTAACTTCGCCGCCGCGGAAACCGGCGGTGACGCACATGAGCGTGAATACGAGCTTGAAGATGAAGGTCAGCGGAGCGGCGGGTTCGACCAAGGCGGATTCGATGACCGGCAGGCCGAGCCCCGTGAGGTCCGCCGAGTGATGGAAGTAGATCGCGGCCGAGAACAAGGTGCCGGTGAAGAAGATTCGGGCGTAAGGCTCAGGGTTGGGTCTCGCTGCCTCGCGGCGGCTTAGCCAGACGTAGAACCACGCGATGCCCCCGCAGGCGAGGCCGAGGGCCACGGCGGAACCCAACCCTTTCAGGTCGTAGGTGGCCGGAGCAGGAAGGCGGTAGTTGGCGTGAGTGGCGAAGAAGAGTTTACGACCCACTAGATCTGCGAGATAGGCAGTAGCCAGGCAGGGGATGATCGCCCAACTACGCTGACGGACAAACTCGAGCGCGAAGATCGCCGCCGCGATCGGGGTACCGAAGACGGCGGCGAAACCGGCGGAGACGCCGCAGAGGATGAGCGTCCGACGCTCGGAGTCAGTGAGTTCGATCCAGCGCGACCCTTGGTCGGCGATGGCTCCGCCCATTTGGAGCGCCGTGCCCTCGCGACCCACCGAGGCGCCGCCGAGGTGCGAGAGCAGGGTCGTACCGATGATGGAAGGACCCATGGCGGCAGGCAGGGGACTGGTCGGAGTCTTGATCTGGGCAAGCAGGGTCTTCACGCCCCCGGCAGAGGCCTTCAGCGGGCCCTTATAGAGCCAGACCGTGAGCAGTCCGATGAACGGCAAGGTCACGAGCAGCCAAGGAGTGGATCGATAGAGCTTGGTCACCGCGTCGAGCGCGTGCAGGAAGCCGGCCCCGGCGGCGCCGACCACGAGGGCCACGGCTATGATGAGGGTCGTCCAGCGGAGAAGAGACTTAGGGCTCAAGGGGTCCATGGCGATGTCCGGATGAAAACGGCAGGTGGGGCGGGGTAAAGAGATTATAGGGTCGATTAGGACAGCACGTGGTGCTGTCCCTACCTGGTGAGGCCGCTGAAAACCTTTGCGGGCGTCGGGCCGAGACTCAGTCTGTGGGCATGGAACACCCCATCCAACGTCGCGATTTCGTATCCACCCTGGCCATCGGCGGACTCGCCTTGGCCGCCGCTCCGGCCGTCCTGCGCGGCCAGTCGGTCCCCTCCAAGATCAAGGTCGCCTTGATCGGTTGCGGCGGCCGTGGTACTGGCGCCCTCGGCCAATTCATCGCCGCGTGCAAGATTCTCGGCGCCGAAGCCGAGGTCGTCGCTTTGGCTGACGCCTTCGAGGACCGCGCCAAGCGACTGAACGACACTTACAAGCTTCCCGCGAACAAGGTCTTCGTCGGCTACGACGCTTACCAGAAAGTCATGGCCACCGACTGCGCCTTCGTGCTCATGGCGACCCCGCCGGCTTTCCGCCCAGTGCACTTCGCCGCGGCCGTCGCCGCCGGTAAGCATTGCTTCGTCGAGAAGCCCGTCGCCGTCGACCCGGTCGGTGCCCGCGCTATCATCGCCACCGGCGAAGAGGCCAAGAAGAAGGGCCTCGCGGTCGTCGCCGGCACCCAGCGTCGTCATGACGCCTCGTACATGAAGAACAAGGCCCTCATCGATGCCGGAGCCATCGGCGCGCTCCGCGGCGGCGTCGTGCAATGGAACGGCACCGTGCCGTGGATCCGTCGTCGGGCCAAAGACGATACCGATGCCGATTACATGAACCGTAACTGGCTCAACTTCACCGAGCTTTCCGGCGACCATATCGTCGAGCAGCACATCCATAACGTCGACGTCGCCATCTGGTTCCTCGGCCGCACGCCGGTCAGCGCCCTCGGTTTCGGCGGTCGTGCCCGACGCGAGACCGGCAACATGTTCGACTTCTTCAGCGTCGACTACGACTTCGGCGACGGCGTCCGCATCCACAGCCAGTGCCGCCAGATCACCGGCACCACCGGTCGCGTCGGCGAGTTCTTCACGGGCGCGAACGGTTCCTGTTTCGGCGCCGGCAAGATGTTCGGCCAGAAGCAGGTCGATATCCCGGCCATCAAACTCGATACCGACGACTCCATGGTCCAGGAGCATGTCGACCTCATCCGGGGAGCCTTTAACGGCAAGCCGCTGAACGACGCCCGCCAGATCGCCGAGACCAATCTCGCCGTCATCATGGGTCGTATCTCCGCCTACACCGGCGAGATGGTGAAGTTCGACGACCTCCTCAAGCACGAGAAGTCGCCGTTCTATAATTTCAAGGCTTCGGTCAGCCCGCTCGACTTCGAGAGGGGCACCGTCAAGCTGCCTGCCGAAGTCCCGACGATTCCAGGTAAGGCCTGAGGTAGGGACAGCACCACGTGCTGTCCTAGATGCAAACTACCACGGAAGTTAGGACAGCACGTGGTGCTGTCCCTACCTCTGATTACCCCTGGCGGACCTTGGGGAGTAGGGCGGAGGCTTCGGACCAGTTGACCTCGTGCGGGGCGCGCTTGGATGAGGCGGCCAAGGCGCTGGTGACCCCGGCGGCTTCGCCCATGGCGACGGCGTTACCGGTGACACGGTAGGACGCATGGGCGATGAAGTCCCCGCTGATGCAACGACCGGCCATCATGAGGCCATCGACGTCACGGGCGATGAGAGCGCGTAGCGGGATGTCGTAAGGCTTCACCTTCACGCCGGCGTTGGAGTAGGCGGCCTTCTTGTTCTCCTCTGCAGTGAGGGCGTGGATGTCGACGGGGAAGGTCGCGCGCACGACGGCGTCATCCTGCCGGCGTCCTTCGATGAGGTCTTCCTTCGTCATCAGGTAGCGTCCCTTGATGCGACGACCGTCACGGACGCCGATCTGGGCGGGGGTCGCCACGATCTGGGCGCCGGACCAAGCGCCGCCGGACTTGCGCAGCTTGCGGACGATGTCGTTGACCTCGGCGCGGGCGCGCATGGTCGCTTCCGTGACTTGGGCCGCGTCGGTGGCGTTGATGCCATACTCATGGTTGGCCATCAGGAGCACCAGGTTGTCCTTGATCGGGAAAAGCGTCGCTTTGCCGTAACTCGGGGTGACGCCGGCCGCTTTGAGCGCGGCCTTGAACTTGTCCGGGCCCACGTGACGGCCGTTGCCACCGACCGGATGAAGCTGATCGGCGAGGCCGCGGGCGTCATGGACGGTTACCAAGGCGTAAAGGGTCATCGGCTGGCAAGGACAGGACTGTTCGCGGCCTAGTTCGAATTCGCAGCCCGCACGGGCGCCGAGATCGCCGTCGCCGGTCGTGTCGATGAAGACCGGAGCCGCCCAGGCCTGACGGCCGGACTTGGATTCGGTCACGATTGCCTTGAGCGTTCGGCCCTCCCGTTGCGCCGCGACGATGCGCGTGTGCAGCTGGACCTTGACGCCGGCGGCGGCACACAGCTCCTCGAGGATCAGTTTCATCTCCTCCGGGTGGTAGGTCACGCCGTTGACGCCGTCGCCATCGATGGCATCGCGTTCGCGCAGACGACGGACCAGTTCTTGGTTGAAGCCTGGCTTGTCGAAGTCGAGCAGGTAGCCCAGCAGCGAAGAAGTCCAGACGCCACCGAGGGAGCCGTGGGCTTCGAAGAGGCGGACCTTGGCGCCAGCGCGGGCGGCGGAGATGGCTGCGGTGACTCCGGCCGGGCCAGCACCGCAGACGATCACATCACAGTCGGAGGTGAGCGGGATGTCGCGCTCGGGTTCGGTCAGCATGCCGGGCTTCGGGGCCGAAGCAGCGTTGAGTTTGCTCAGGGCGCCCAAGGCGCCGAGTCCGAGAAGCGAGGAAGAGAGGAAGCGACGGCGGGAGGATGCGGGGGAATCCATGGAGTCAGGTTGGGCGTTTGCAGGGAGAGGTCGAATCGAATGGTGTGTCTTTAATCGACGCAACGTGGCACAAAAAAGCCCCTCGCGGGAGGGGCTTAGTCTAAGGCTTGGCCTCGGCTTACTGGACCGGGGAGTAATCGGTCGGAACGAAGAACTCCGACTTCACGCCGTTAGGCTGAGCGATCGTGAGCGAGCCGCCGGCCTTCTTCTCAGAGGCTTCCTTGGCGGCGATCCACGTCGGGTCGGCGCGGAAGGCATCGAAGCTGGCCTTGGCGGCTTCTTCGCTCTGATGGTGGAGCAGGTAGATGAGAGTATTGCTCGCGACATAGGAGTTCTTCGCGCCCTTCTGGTCGGCGGCGAGATTCCAGTAGGTCATGTTCGTCATGCCATGCTTCTCGAACAGCTTCAGCGTGTGATCGCGGAAGCGGGCGTTCAGGTTCTCCAGGCGACCCGCTTCGGTCGTGTAGGTGCGGAGTTCGAAGACGCCTTTGCCGTAGGACTTCGCCTCGGCCAGCACGGCGTAATCCGTCGCCGTCAGGAAAGCGGATTCCACCTTCGTGATCAGCTTGCCGTTGACCTCAGAGGCCTTCTGGGCGGACTTCCAAGCCGGGTCAGCGCCGAAAGCTTTCCAGGAGGCGTCGCGGGCCGCGCGATCGGCGTAAGCGAGGAAGTAGACCAACTTGTTGTCGGTATTCTTCGTCGGGACGAAGTAACCGAGATTGGTCATGCCATGCTTGGTGAACAACTTGAGAGTGTGGTCGCGGAAGCGGGCATTGAGAGCGTCGAGCTTGCCTTCGGCGGCGTAGTACACGCGCATCTCGAAGAGGCGCGTATCGGCGGCGGACGCCGGGGAGGCGGTCACGGCCAAGAGGCCGAAGGTGAGGAGGGAGAGCAGGGATTTCATGTTATTTGAGGAATTGGGAAAGGTTGTCGCGGGTGATGAGCTGGAAGGGGATCATCGTCTCCTTGGGGCAGGGCTGCTTCTTCGCGAGCAGGATCGCGGCGTCGACCGAGCCTTTGCCTTGGCCGACCGCGTCCTGGAAGACCGTGGCGTCGAGGCGGCCTTCTTTCACCGCCGAAAGCGCCTGGGCGATGGCATCGATGCCGATGACGTAGACATCCTTCTTCAGTTGAGCCCGTTCGAGGGCTAGCAAGGCGCCCATGGCCATCTCGTCATTATGGGCGAAGACCGCCGAGAACTTGCCTTGGTGCGCCTGGATCCAGTTCTCGGTGAGGGCCATCGCCTTGGCGCGGTCCCAGGAGGCCGTCTGGTGGTCGACGAGCTTCAGGCCGGGGTATTTCGCGAAGACCTCGCGGGCGCCGGCTTCACGCTGGAGCTGGGCCGAGGTGCCCATGATGCCATGAAGCATCAGGACGCCGCCTTGGCCGTTGAGCTTCTTGGCTATGGCCTCCATCGCGATACGGCCCGCCTCAAAGTCATTGGAGCCGATGTAGGAATCGCCGGCAGACTTCGTGGTCTGGTTGACGAGCACCAGCGGGATCCCCGCGGCCTTGATGCGGTCGACGGCCGGAGTGCTGGCCTCGAGTTCGCAGGGATTGAGGATGATCGCGTCGACCTTCTGCGCGATGAAGTTCTCCACCTGGCTGAACTGCTTCTGGACGTCGGACTGGGCGTCGACCATGACCAGCTTCACGCCCGGCTTGGTCTTGGCGTAGTCGACGATGGCCTCGGACAGTTTGGCGGTATACTCGGCCGAAAGGTCACGCGACGAGAAACCGATGAGCAGCTCACCCTCCTTGCGGGCTTCGGCTTTTTTGCAGCCGGAGAGGAAGGCGGCGGACAGAACGAGGGCACCGACGGCCAGGAAGGCCGCCGCGGCAGTGCGAGGGGTAAGGCGCATGGCTGACTTTTACGAACGGGCCTGACGTCGGTCGAGCCAAACCGCACCCACGATGATGACGCCTTTGATGACCGCTTGGTAATACGAAGAAACCCCCAGTAAATCCAAGCCGTTGTTGATCACCCCGATGAGCAGGACGCCGAGCAGGGTGCCCGTGATCGTACCGACCCCGCCCGCAAGGCTGGTGCCGCCGATGACCACGGCCGCGATGGCATCCAGCTCATAGGCCTGGCCAGCGTTGGGCTGGCCGGTAGTGATACGAGCCGCCAGGACGACGCCGGCTAGGCCGGTGAGGAGTCCGCAGAGACCGTAGGCGAAGAGTTTCACGCGTTCGACCGGGACGCCAGCGGCGCGGGCGGCGTTCTCGTTACCACCCACAGCGTAGATGTGACGGCCGAGACGGAAGTTGCGGAGGAAGAACCAGGCGGCGAGGGCGACGCCCGCGAAGCAGAGCACTGGAATCGGGATGCCAAGGAAGTCACCGGCGAGGGCGGTCAACTCATTCGACATGTTCGCGACGGGGCGTCCGCCGCTGACGATGAGAGCCAGGCCGCGGGCGATGGTCATCATCCCCAGCGTCACGATGAACGGAGCGACGCCCCCACGGGTCACCAGGACGCCGTTGACGAGTCCGCAGGCCGCGCCGGTGAGCAGGCCGACGGCGATCGGGACGAAAACCGGATGATCACCCGGATGGGCAAAGGTCGCGCAGGCGACGCCGCTCAGGGCGACCACCGAACCGAGGGAAAGGTCGACCCCAGCGGTGAGCAGGACGAAGGTAACGCCAACGGCGAGGATGCCGTTGATGGAGACCTGGCGGGCGACGTTGGTGAGGTTGGCGACGCTGAGGAACGTGTCGGTCGTGAGCGTCAGGCCCAGTCCGACCAACAAGATGACGAACAGGAGTCCGAAACGGTGGAGCAGGTTGCGATCGAGGGTGGGCATGACGTTATAAAGGCATGGCGTGCCGGAGCACGGTCTCTTGGTCGGTCTCGGTGGCGTCGAGCGTGGCGGCTACGCTGCCACGGCGAAGGACGACAATGCGATGGGCCAGCGAAAGGACTTCAGGCAGTTCGGAGGAGACGAGCAAGACGCCCTTGCCGGCGCGGGCCAGTTTCTGGATCAGGGCGTAGATCTCGGCCTTAGCTCCGATGTCGATGCCGCGGGTAGGCTCGTCGAGGATGATGAGGTCCGGATCGCCAAGCAGGCAGCGGGCGAGGAGAGCCTTCTGTTGATTGCCGCCACTGAGCTGCGCGATGGGCTGGGACGGACGGCTGGCCTTGACGGCTAATTCCTCCAAACGGGCTCCAACCGTAACGGCTTCGGCGCGATGGTCGATGAGCTGACCGCGGCAGAGGGTGCGCAGGGCCGTCAGGGTGATGTTCTGATTGACGCCCAAGGCCGGGATGAGCCCGAGCCCTTTACGGTCCTCGGTCACCATACCGATGCCGGCCGGGAGCGCATCCTGCGGCGACCTGACCACCAACGGCCTACCTTTGAAGGTGATGACACCGCGCGAGGCAGGTTGGAGTCCGTAGACGGCGCTGACCACTTCGGTGCGACCAGCGCCCATCAGGCCGGCGAGGGCGACCACTTCGCCGCGGTGGACTTGGAAACTGACATCTCGGTAGGCCGGCTCGCGGGTGAGTCCGGAAACCTCGAGCAGGATTTCGTCCTTAGGCAGGGAGCGCTTCGGGAAGACGTCGGCCATCTCGCGGCCGACCATGAGGGAGATCAACTTGGCTGGGTCTAGTTCACTCGCCAGCGCCGTGCTGATCAGGCGACCGTCGCGCAGGATCGAGATACGGTCGGCCAGGCGGAAGACTTCGTCCATCTTGTGCGTCGTGTAGACGATCGCCACGCCGCGAGCCTTCAGGCGGGCAATGGCGCGGAAGAGGGCGGCGACCTCATGGTCGGAGAGGGCGGCCGTCGGTTCATCCATCAGGATGACGTCGGCCTGACGTCCGAGCGCCTTGGCGATTTCGACCACCTGCGTCTGCGCCACCGTGAGCGTGCGCATCTGACGGGAAGCATCGATTTCGGATTCGAGTTCCTGTAATAGTTCTTTCGCCCGACGCAGCTGGGCCGGGCGATCGATACGTCCGAAGCGTCCGCAGGGTTCCGTACCTAATGTGATGTTCTCCGCCACCGTCAGGTCGGGGATCGGCATCAGCTCCTGATGGATCATTGCGATGCCGGCGACCAAGGCGTCGTGGGGCGAGGCGAAGTCTGCGCGGGTGCCGCGCCATTCCACGTGACCTCCGTCCGGACGGTAGAGTCCGGCGAGCACCTTCATCAAGGTCGACTTGCCTGCACCGTTCTCACCCATGAGCGCGTGCACCTCGCCGGGCCGGAAATCGACCGACGTCGGATGCAGCACGGTCAGTCCGCCGAAGTCCTTGCGCAGTTCGAGGGCACGGAGCATCGGCGGACGGAAAGCGCGTTCAGCGCTTCGGCAGGTCGGCGGCGACGTCGGCCGGCCAGGCGGTCAGAGGACGGATGACCATGCGACGGTATTCGCACTCCGCCGCCTCGGACTGGATCTGCAGCTTGCCGGACTTAAGGGGGACGTCGACCGTCGAACCCTTCTCGCGGTAGCGGGAATTCAGGAGCACGTTGACCGTCTTACCGTTGAGGCGGAAGACGGCGTCGCCGTTGAGGGCGAAGCACTCGATCGTGTTCCATTCACCGAAAGGCTTCTCGTCGTAATTCGTGCCGTGCCAAACGCGGGCGTTGACGGTCGTTACAGCGCCCTTCGGGTCATAGACGCGTTTCTTGACCGGATCTTCGGTGCGGATCGGGATCTCCGCCATCGCGCCGGATAAAGGCCACCAGTCACCGATATCGCCTTCCTGGACCTGCAGTTCCTGGCTGCGCATCCAGAATTTTCCGGTAGCGCCGTGTTCTCCGACGCAGAAGATCAGGATACCGTTATCGCGGACCGCGGTCAGTCGGGGTTCCCAGCGTTTCTCGCCCCAGCGCTGTTCCGTCTTCAGATGGAAGTTATCGAACGAAGCCAACGAGCTGAGTGCGCCGAAGACCTGGCCGGTGATATGAAGGACCGTCTCGCCGTCGACCTGACGAGTCGTGAAGACCTTGAGCGGGTCATTGTTGAGGCCGAGGACCGGGTCGTCTTTCGGCTTGGCGCCGCGGACGTAGCCCGGGAGCTCGTAAGCGCGATGGACCGGCCCGAGCCACTTCTCCCACTGGGAGAGCTGAGGGTCGAGCAAGGGTTGGAAGGTCGGCTCGGCGGCGTCGGCGAGGGCGCCGAGGCTGAACAGGGAAAGGAGAGCGAGGCGCATCGGCTTAGCGGACGTCGCGCCAGAGCCAGGTCAGCGCCTCCGGCAGGAGCTGCGCGCCGTGGCGGCTGTTATGGGTGCCCTGACCTTCGACATAGACGTGGTCATAGCCTTTCTCTTTAAGGGCCGCGGCCATCTTACGGTTGGCCTCGGGCCAGCTGCCGTGCTCGTTGAGCAGGTCGTGGGCGCCTTCCTGCTGGTAGACGCGGATGTTCTTGCGCGGATTGGCGCGGACCCATTCCGGATAGACGTCTCCGCCGGTCTCCTTGCCGCCGCTGAGGTTGGCGCGGATCTTGGTGAAGCTGCCGATGGTCGTGAAGACCTTGCTGAAGGCGTCGGGGCGATGCCAGGCGGCGTTGAAGGCGCAGATGCCGCCCGAAGAAGATCCGGCGATGGCACGACGGGCCGGGTCCTTGGAGAACTTCACGCCCTTGGATTCGGCGAGCGGGATCACTTCCTCGAGCAGGAACTTCACATAGAGGTCGGTGACGCTGTCGTATTCGAAGGAGCGGTTCGACTTGCCGAGCGGCCGGCCCTTCTTGTCCTTGCCGTTTGGGTTCTTGGGATCAGGCACGAAGCCCGGGGCGATGAACAGGGCGATCGTCACCGGCATCTTCTTTTGGGCGATCAGGTTGTCGAAGACGACCGGCACACGCCAGGCGCCATTACGGGTGGCATAGCCAGGGCCGTCCTGGAACACCATCAGCGCGGCTTCCTTGGCGGGATCATACTGTGCCGGGACGTAAAGAGCCCACTTACGACCATAACCCGGGAAGGTCTTTGAATCCGTCATCTCGTATTCGGTCACGACGCCCTTGGGGACGCCGGCCTTCTCCTGGGAGTCAGGGCCGAGGACGTATTGCGCGTCGTAGTCGGGCTTCTTGGGGTCGGCGCCGAACAGGCTGATAGCCAGCAGGCAGGGGAGCAAGCGGAGGAGCTTCATAGGGGGTGTTCCGATAAGAAACACCTGAGGGGGCTGACAC
>Ga0209599_10001560_pt1 | contig 10626 bp, 10 predicted proteins | sample Shrwel_input2_FT_FD_187534 | JGI IMG/M metagenome (GOLD analysis project Ga0209599, IMG submission 187534) | Subsurface microbial communities from deep shales in Ohio, USA - Utica-3 well 1 S input2 FT (SPAdes) (version 2) ... | reverse complement strand
ACTCAGCAGCTAACTCATCAGAGCCTGCCCCAACCATCACCGGCTCCGGCCACAAGGTCACCGCAAACTGCCGTTCAACATCGGCCACCACTGCCGCCGACAGCGCCAACACATCACTGAGCGTGCCACCGTCTGGATTGACCAACACCAAAGCCTGCTGCTGATACATGCCGACTTTGCCCAAGCGCCGCCCACGCCAACCGGCTTGATCAATCAACCAACCGGCCGCCAGCTTGACCTGACCATCCGGCTGTGGATAACCGGCAATCTGTGGATACTGTTGTTGTAGTTGCTGAAATTGCGCTGCACTGACCACGGGGTTTTTAAAAAAACTACCGGTATTAGGGATTTGTGCCGGATCAGGCAGTTTGCTTTGGCGGATCTGGATCACTGCGGCGGCGACGGACTGTGGGGTCGGCTGCGCTCCGGCCAGCGTTTTAACATCGCCGTATTGCAGCACCAGATTGGGCTGTGTGGACAGCGCAAAGCAGACTTGGGTAATCAACCAGCGCCCTGCTTGTTGTTTGAACACGCTATCGCGATAGGCAAACTGACATTCTTCTACGCTAAAACGCCGCAATACCTGCGTATGCAAATCAATCGCTTCAACCCATGCCAACCGATCCGCCACCTCCACGCCATACGCGCCGATATTTTGGATTGGACAAGCACCGACCGTGCCAGGGATCAGCGAGAGATTTTCGAGGCCGTAATAGCCGCGCGCCAGACAATACTGCACAAAGTCATGCCAGTTTTCGCCTGCCATCGCAGCCACCCAGACCTGATCGCGCTCGGCCTGCGTCACACTGATCCCCATCAGTGCCGGTTGAATCACCAGCATCGGCAGGCGCTCGGCCAGCAGCAGATTACTGCCACCGCCAAGGATCAACAGCGGATACTGTGCAGCCAGATCACTGTGTAGCACCTGCTGTAGCTCATCCAATGTGGTCGGACGCGCCAAATAACGCGCGGTACTCGGCAGACGCATGGTGTTACAGGCGGTTAAATCGGCATGTTCGATTAGTTGCATCGTTTTACTCTCAGCATCATTTTTCAGCATCGTTCTGTGTTCAGCGGGATCGATCCAGCGCTTGCCAATACCGGAGCCAACCTTGTGCCGCACTGTCACACTGATCTAAGACGCGCTCAAAATCAGCCTGCTCACCGTAATACGGATCGGGCACATCGTACTGTGGCCATAGCGCATCATGTTGGCTCATCAGCGCCAACTGTGCGACGCGCTGTGCCGGATCTTGTTGGATTGCTTGTTGCTGCATCCGCTGTAAATCGGCCAAATTCGCCCGATCCATCGCCAAGATCAAATCAAACTCGATAAAATCCGAGAGCACGACTTGACGCGCCCGCAAGCCAGACAAGTCTATACCACGCAGTGCGGCATGCCGTTGGCTACGCGGGTCAGGCGCTTTATTCGGGTGATAATTGCTGGTTCCTGCCGAGTCAATCCGTATCGGCAACCCTGCACGGGCGACCTGCTGTTGTAATACTGCCTCAGCAGTCGGCGAACGACAAATATTGCCCAAACAGACACACAACACCTTGCGAGGTGGCACTGCTTGATCATACAACGTGGACGGATGATTCAACGGCATTGCTCCTGACACACCATCAGCAGGCAGTATAACTGAGCCTTGCGATTGCCACACCAGCTTGCCGCACCCGATTGCAAAAGCACAGTTGGTGCTGCCATCAAGATCATGGCAGAATCCACACACGCATCAACAGCACACATCGGATGTCGCGCCATGCAAGGCTTTTCGTTTAACACGGTTCACCAAATCATCTGCGCCGCAGGCAGTCGCCACCAACTCGGCGCACACTGCCAAAAACTCGGCATCCGCCATGTGTTGTTCGTGACCGATGCCGGTATCCTGCGCAACAACCTACAGCAAGACGCACTGGCCAGCCTTGCCGCTGCCGAGATTCAGGTCACTGTATACGCTGACGTGCAAGCCGATCCACCGGAACAGGTGGTGTTGGCCGCGACCCAGCAAGCGATTGCCGCCGGTGTAGATGGTGTGATCGGCTATGGCGGTGGCAGCTCGATGGATGTCGCTAAGCTGATAGCCCTGCTGGCCAGTCCTAACCAATCGCAAGCACTGAGCGACATCTACGGGGTTGATAAGGTACAGGGAAAACGCTTGCCCTTAATACAAGTACCGACCACCGCAGGCACAGGCTCCGAAGTCACCGCAGTGGCGATTGTCACCACTGGCGCAACCAGCAAAATGGGCGTGGTGTCGAGCAAGCTGCTGGCTGATCTGGCCATCTTAGACGCTGAACTGACCACTGGCCTACCCGCTGCCGTGACAGCAGCGACCGGGATTGATGCGATGGTACACGCCATCGAGGCATTTACCAGTCGGCATAAAAAAAATCCCTACTCCGATCTATTGGCGATTGCTGCCTTACAAACACTGGATCGCCATCTACAAACCGCCATTCATCACGGCGCTGATGTGGTCGCGCGTGAGCAGATGTTGTTTGGTGCGATGCTAGCGGGTCAGGCATTTGCCAATGCACCGGTCGCCGCCGTGCATGCACTGGCCTATCCGCTGGGTGGACATTTTCATGTGTCACATGGCTTATCGAATTCGCTCGTGTTGGTTGCGGTGATGCGTTTTAACCTGCCACAAGCGGCGCCTTTATATGCGCAGCTGTATCAGGCGCTGGAGCCAACAGCGGTCGGTGATGCAACCGTACTGGCCGAGCAACTGATCCAACGGCTCGAACAGCACATCATCAACAGTGGCCTGCCGCGCCGCTTGACTGAGGTCGGCGTGACCGCAGCGCATCTGCCACAACTCGCCCACGATGCGATGCAACAAACCCGCTTACTGATCAATAACCCACGCGACGTGACTGAAGCCGACGCGTTGGCGATTTATCAATCCGTCCTCATCTGAGTCTGCCGCATGAATAAACCCACTCCAAACTGTATTGATGACTATGGCTATGTGATTCAGCTGGGCACACGCTGGTCAGACAATGATCTGTATGGTCATGTCAATAACGTGGTGTATTACAGCTATTTTGACACGGTCGCCAATCGCTTCTTGATTGAACAAGCCGGACTCGACATTCATCAAGGCCGCATGATTGGGCTGGTGGTGGACTCTGGCTGTAGTTATTTTGCGCCGGTCGCTTTTCCAGAGCGCTTGCGTGGTGCCTTGCGGGTCGCGCATTTGGGTCGCTCGTCGGTGCGTTATGAGATTGCGATTTTTCGTGAAGATGATCCAATTGCGGTGGCGCAAGGACATTTTGTGCATGTGTTTGTCGAGCGCGAATCACGGCAATCAGTAGCGATTCCTGATCTGATGCGTACTGCATTAGCGCGTCTAAGTGTTAAAGGATAAAAGATATGTCGATTAGCACTGAACGTGCCGCGTGGGGCTCACGACTGGGGTTTATTTTTGCGGCAGTCGGTTCTGCGGTCGGGCTGGGCGCGATTTGGAAGTTCCCGTATGTGATGGGACAAAATGGCGGCGGCGCGTTTTTGCTGGTGTATTTGGGCTGTGTGATGCTGATCGGCATCGCGCTGCTACTGGCCGAAATGCTACTCGGCCGGATGAGTCAGCGCACCGCGACCTCAGCCTTTCGGGTGTTAAAAGGCGGTGCATGGCCGATTGTGGGCATGTTTCAGGTGTTGGCACTGTACATCATCGTGTCGTTTTATGTGGTGGTCGGCGGCTGGACGTTGGCATATTTGGTCAGTTCGTTCGGTGGCTCGGTGATCCCCGACAGTAGCGATCAAGCTGCCGGTCGCTTTACCGCCGTGATCAGCAATCCCACCCAAGCGATTGCGTATACGTTGGGCTTTTTGGCGCTGACTGCTGCGGTGGTGATCGGCGGGGTCGAAAAAGGCATTGAACGCTTTAGTAAATTTTTAATGCCGGCGCTGTTTATCTTGATGCTGATCTTGATGGCGCGGGTACTGACCCTGCCCAACGCACTGGAGGGCTTGTGGTATTACCTCCGGCCAGACTTTAGCAAAATCACCGGCAAAGTCCTGATCGACGCGCTGGGGCTGACGTTTTTTTCGCTGTCACTCGGCTGCGGCATGATCGTCGCCTATGGCTCCTATCTCACCCAGTCGCATCGCTTGGTCAGCACCAGTTTATGGGTGGCGCTGCTGGCCAGTCTGTCCGGCTTGATGGCGGCGATGATTATTTTACCAGCGGTGTTTGCGTTTGGCATGAATCCCAATGAAGGGCCAGGGCTGACCTTTATCACCATGCCGGTGATTTTTGGTCAGATGCCGTTTGGTGATGTGTTTGCGGTGGCGTTTTTTGCCTTGCTGCTGTTTGCTGCGCTAACCTCCTCTGTGTCGCTACTGGAAGGCATCGTCGGCTATTGCATCGACGACTGGCAGTGGAGCCGCGCCAAAGCCTCGTGGCTGATTTCGCTGGCGGTGTTTGCGCTGAGTATTCCAAATGCGCTGTCGTTTGGGGTATGGAGTGCCCCGCTGCTCGGCGACAAGACCTTTTTTGACATCATGGATTATGTCGCGGTGAATATCCTGATGCCTGCCGGTGGTTTTGCGGTGGCGATTTTTGTCGGTTGGGTGATTTGGCCAAGAGTGAAATTCGAACTGGCTGAAGAATGTAATCCGCTGTGGCAACAGGTGTTTCGCTGGATTTGTGCGGTGTTAGCGCCGGTGGTGATTGCGGTGATCTGGTATACCAACCTATAGACCACCCGCGCTTGGCCAGATCGCTCAAGCCCACGCGATCTGGCTGCAATTGCCTTCGTGTGCCGAATCTGCGATAAAGAACTACGCTAAAGATGACAGTAAGCTGCCGTAGCAATGATTGCAGGCAAAAAACGGATGACCGCACCGATGGACAATACAACGCCGCTCGACCCGCTGGCACAGATGCATCACTGCCTTGCCCAACAACAAGCCGCCTACCGACAACAACCGATGCCGAGCGCCGCCGTGCGGATTGATCGGCTCGATCGTCTGCTAAAGATGAGTGAAGACGCGACTGAGCAACTGGTCAGCGCGATTGCCGCTGATTTTGGGCATCGCTCACGGCACGAGACGCTACTGGCAGAACTGAGCATGAGCCAAGCGGCGATTCGTAACGCCAAACGTCACCTCAAATCATGGATGAAAGCCCGCCGCGTCAGTACCCCACTGGCCTATCAACCCAGCAGTAACATGCTGATCCGGCAGCCACTCGGCGTGATTGGCGTGGTTGCGCCGTGGAACTATCCGTATCAGTTGTCGATTGGCCCGACCATTTGCGCGATTGCAGCCGGTAATCGAGTGATGATCAAACCCTCCGAGCTGACCCCGCAGTTTTCGCTGTTACTACAAAAACTGATTGCCCAGTACTTTAGCCCCGATGAAATCACTGTCATCGTCGGTGATGCTGAGGTCGCGCAGCAGTTTGTCAGCTTGCCGTTTGATCATTTGGTATTTACCGGTTCGACGGCGGTCGGTCGTAAAGTCGCCGAAGCCGCTGCCCGCAACCTCACGCCAGTGACCTTAGAGCTCGGTGGCAAATCGCCTGCGATCCTCGATCCGACGGCCAATATCGAACTGATTATGCCGCGCTTGGCGTTTGCCAAACTCATCAATGCCGGTCAAACCTGTATCGCGCCCGACTACCTGATGGTACCGACTGGCCAAAGCCAAAACGTACTGGCTGCGCTCAAGCAAGCCGCCAAAACCCTCTACCCGACCACCGCCAGCAATCCCGATTACACCAGCATCATCAACACACGGCACTATCAACGCCTACAGCACCTGCTGACCGATGCGGCACAACAGGGCGCGAGCGTGTATACCCTGACTGGCGAGCCGTCTGATGGCAGCAGTCGCAAAATCCCACCGACGGTAGTGCTCGGCGTCACGCCGGATATGCAAATCATGCAAGACGAAATCTTTGGGCCAATCCTGCCGATCATGGAATATCGTGATCTGGATGAAGCCATCGCCTATATCAATGCGCGGGAGCGTCCACTGGCGTTGTACTGGTTTGGGCAAGACAGCGCCCGCCAACAGCGCGTATTGACCGAAACCATCTCGGGCGGTGTGACCATTAACGATTGCGTGTGGCACTTTGCGCAAGAATCACAGCCGTTTGGTGGGGTTGGTGCCAGTGGTCAGGGCGCGTATCATGGCGAGCATGGTTTTCGGGCATTTAGCAAAGAAAAACCAGTGTTTAGCCAAAGCCGCTTGAGCGCGATCAAGCTACTCTATCCGCCGTATGGGGCGATGTTTGCGCGGATGTTGGCACTGTTGCGCATTATCACTTAAGATTTTTAACTTAGGCTATTTTGAATCAAGTAGCCTAAAAACCTCAACCACGCCCCCCATGATTGATGCAATCATTCACCCAGCGACTCGAGAACAACATGCGAACAGAAACGGATTTTATTGTGATTGGTGGCGGCTCGGCCGGTTGCGTGTTGGCGGGGCGACTCAGTGAAGATCCAAACTGTCAGGTCACCGTACTCGAAGCTGGTAATCGTGGCGATGGTTTGGTGATTCGCGTACCGGCCGCTGTGGTGGCGATGGCGCCGAAAAAAATCAACAACTGGGCATTCGATACCGTGCCACAAACTGGCCTAAACGGTCGACTCGGCTACCAACCGCGTGGCAAAACCCTCGGTGGCTCCTCCGCCATGAACGCGATGGTGTACGTGCGCGGACAGCGCGAGGATTACGACGAGTGGGCAGCGCTCGGCAATACCGGCTGGTCGTATGATGAAGTGTTGCCGTATTTTAAAAAATCCGAACACAACGAAGAGTTTAACGACGAGTTTCATGGTCAAGGTGGCCCCCTGAACGTCGCGGCACTGCGTACCGACAACCCGTTTCAACAGATCTATGTCAACGCCGCCAAAGAAGCAGGCTTTAGCATCAATCGCGATTTTAATGGCGCAACCCAAGAAGGCTTAGGCCCATACCAAGTCACCCAGATCAATGGCGAGCGCTGTAGCGCGGCGCGTGGCTATCTGCATCCGTACATGGATAAACGCCCGAACCTCAACGTTGAAACCGGCGCGATGGTGCTGAAAATTTTATTCGAGGGCAAACGTGCCATCGGTGTGCGCTATCAACAAAACGGCCAAACCCACGAGATCTACTGCCGCCGTGAGGTGTTGCTCAGCGCCGGTGCATTGCAAAGCCCACAGATTCTGCTTAACTCAGGCATTGGTGATGCTGCGCAGCTCCAGCAACATGGGATTGAGGTGGTGCATCATTTGGCTGGTGTCGGCGAGAATCTGCAAGATCACCCCGATTTTATTTTTTGCTATCAGGCTGACAGTCTCGATCTGGTCGGCATCTCGGCCGGTGGTACGGTACAGATGATCAAAGCCGTGTCACGCTTTCGCAAGGCGCGGCGCGGCATGCTGACCAGTAATTTTGCTGAGTGCGGTGGGTTCCTGAAGAGTCGGCCAGAGCTAGATCGACCTGATGTGCAGCTACACTTTGTGATTGCGATTGTGGAAGATCATGCGCGTAAGCTGAATTTTGCGCATGGTTTTTCGTGTCATACCTGCCTACTCCGGCCAAAAAGTCGCGGTTCGGTGAAGCTGAAAGACGCGAATCCACTCAGCGTTCCGTTGATTGATCCGGCGTTTTTAACCCATCCTGACGACATCGAAGACATGGTCAACGCCTACAAGCAAACCAAACGCTTGATGGATGCACCGAGCCTCAAACAGTGGCAAAAAAGCGACACGGCTACCGCGCATGTGCAAACCGATGATGATATTCGGGCGGTACTGCGGCAGCGGGTCGATAGTGTCTATCATCCGGTTGGTACGTGTAAAATGGGCGTGGACGAGATGGCGGTGGTCAATCCGGCCAATCTCAAAGTCTATGGTGTCGAGGGTTTACGGGTAGTGGATGCGTCGATTATGCCGACCATCGTCAGTGGCAATACCAATGCACCGGCGATTATGATCGGTGAGAAAGCGGTGGATTTAATTCGGGCGGGGGTGTAATACCGTTTGGCTTAATATCAAAAGGGTATGCAGCGTGACGACAGTGACCTCCGCGTCAAAAATGCTGTATACCCTCATTTAGTCCAATCCAGAATGAGCACATTACAATGGGTATCGAGTATAAGATTCAATTCAGCGTTCCTGAGAACTATGATCCAACTAGCTTGTTGCAAAACATGCCATTTCCCGTCGCATCCAAAGAAACGCTTGAGATCTACAACTACTCGATTGAACCGGATGGCTTCTATTTCATTGACCATCTTGTTGATAAGCAGGTTTCATCTCATGCGTTAAGGTTGCTCATTGACGCAGCCCTTTCGGCATCAGTGTCAATCCGAATCATCGAGCTATAAAATGTATTGCATCAAAAACGCCGTATATCCTTGGTTAGATTTTATATGAATCGGGCAAAATTAATATCGACAAATGGCGCATACCTTGAAGCTGTTATTGAAATTCAAGGGCAGCACATCTGCGTTATGGATGAGTTTAGTGTTTGTGAGTCTTCAACACCGAAGCTCGGGTCTGAATTCGAATTTGAGTTCACTCCCATGATAGATGAAAGTGAATCATGGGAAACTATTTTCTCTGGCAACCCTGAAGGGCGTATGGGAATAGAGCAGATTGATGGCTGGCGTTACCGCGCCTTTGGCAAGATTGTAAGCGTTAATCCAGTGGTTGTAGATTGTGGTTTATTCCAGACTGAGGGTGTGATTCACTCCAGCGACCCGATACTAGTTGGAGAGGCGGTTGCTTTCATTATTACCCGTCTTTGTGGTTATGCACATGCAATCTAACTTGCGCGTCAAGGGCGACAATAACCCAGCCACTTACCGTGTCATTTTTTAGGTTTCCGATGTCAATCTCAGGTTTTATTTTATTGTGCGCGCGGCTTACGCGATAGCTCTACCATTTCGCTGAATTAAACTGATGTATCAATCCCCCTTGCGTAGACGACACAAGGGGGATTTTTCGATCAGATGCCTTTAGCAATTAATAGTTCGGATCACGCAGTTGCACCTGCTCATGCTTAAACTTCATCACACTCTGCTGTGCCGCCTGAAGTACCGCAGGCACAACCGACGCACTCATCTGCGCAGCAGCCAGACCCAGCTTTTCGGCCAACGTCGGCTTATGGCGTGACTCGATCAGGTACACATCGTGAGTCGGTAATAGGCTCATGATATAGCCATCGGAGGTCTGTAGTTGATCGACCAGTTTTAGGCTGATCGCATCCTCACCATACCAATGCTCACCGGTCGCAACCTTGCTCACATCAAGCTGTGGCCGATATTTTTCGACAAAATGCTTAAACAATGCATGCGTCTGCTGTAACTCAGACTCAAACTTCTCTTTGCCCTCTTCCGAATTCTCACCGAACACCGTCACCGTGCGCTTGTACTCGCCAGCGGTATATACATCAAAATCAATGTTGTGCTGTTTGAGGAGCTTATTAAAATTCGGCAACTGCGCAACCACGCCAATCGAACCGACTACCGCAAACGGCGCAGCCACAATTTTATCAGCCAGACAGGCCATCATATAGCCACCGCTCGCCGCGACTTTATCGACGCAAATAGTCAGCTTAAAGCCCGCTTCGCGTAGCCGTGCCAGTTGCGCGGCCGCCAAGCCATAGCCATGCACCAGACCACCGGGGCTTTCTAGACGCACCACCACTTGATCTTTGCCAGCGCGCGCCATCGACAAAATCAAGGTGATTTCTTCACGCAGCGTATCCACCGCACTGGCTTGCACATCGCCCTTAAAATCCAGCAAAAACACCCGCTCGCCGTTTTTTTTGCGCAGTTTTGCCGCTTTACGCAGACGATTCAGCGATTGTAGCAACTCAAAACGATCATAAATCGCCGCCGACATCGCTTGTTGTTGTGCATCTAAGCGGGCGTTCAGGTGACGAATCCGTAGCTCAGACGGCTGTTTGGTGGGATGAAAAAGCATGGCAATCTTCCTGTCAGTTCACACATAACATGCTGGGCGATGGTGCTAATTTCAAGGGTGTAGCCTTAATATTGTACAAAATGTTTAAACCGGCAGTTGCATTAAACCATCATAAGAATAACGCGCTGAACAGGGACGACGTGCTTGGAACTGTTTGAGCCATGGATGGCGAGTCTTCCAAGCACAAAGGCTTTTGCTTACTTTTGGCCTGTCAAAAGTGAGGCCAGCCGCAGGCACAATACTTGATTTCAATACCCTGCTGTCAGCCTTGCCACAACCCATTCATACTAAACGCAGCGGTTTCTCTTCATGTGGATCATGCGCGGGCGTATCCGAATCGCACAACTCGCCTTCGGCTTTTTTGCCCTTGTCGATATAGCCGGTGCGCTGTTTTTCGGGCAGATGCTCATGCTCCCAGATCAATACCGCCTGCATACAAGTGGCGCGCTGCTCAGCGCTGAGCGGCTGACCACTCGGCCATTTGCCGATCTCGACCGCCGTGCGCAGCCGATCCACAATCTCAGGGGTCAAGGCCGCAAGGGTTTGTTCAATGTTCATCGTTTGGCTCCTGATAGTGATTCCAGCCGAGTTTGGTTCGGCAGGCGGCATAAAAATCATAGCCGGGTGGGTGCAATAAATTCAGTTTAAACGGATGCTTACGAATATGCAGCCAGTCGCCTTCTTGCA
>Ga0209599_10001558_pt1 | contig 10633 bp, 11 predicted proteins | sample Shrwel_input2_FT_FD_187534 | JGI IMG/M metagenome (GOLD analysis project Ga0209599, IMG submission 187534) | Subsurface microbial communities from deep shales in Ohio, USA - Utica-3 well 1 S input2 FT (SPAdes) (version 2) ... | reverse complement strand
TTTTAAGAGTGTCATATTTATCATCCAATTACATGTTAATTTGATATTAGATGCTAGGCCGTGAATATGACGTGAACTTGAAAAACTACAGTTTTTTTAGCGATGAAATATAACAAAAAATCCAGTATATGGTGACTCTTAAGATATTGATTTAGTATTGAATAATATTATTCTGTAGTTTTTAGAAACTCTTGATAAGCTTGCTTCTGTAAAACAGCGTAATGATTCACCAATTGCAGCATATTGATGTATTTTAAAAGTCAATAAACCACAACATAAATATTTGAACAAATATAATGCAATAAACTCTAAACTAAATAACTTGGCGTAGATCTCTAGCTGTTTCTTGTAGCAAAGGTAAAATGTGAGTAATTAAATAGTCTTTTGTGGTACGCATAGTGGGGGATACAATATTCAATGCGGCAACGACAGTAGCATTGGAATCATAAATTGGAACAGCAACCGCATGTACACCGAGTTCGTGTTCCTCACATGAATAACACCAATCTTGTTCTTTAATATCATGCAATAATGCTAAAAATATCTCAGTGTCTGTATGCGTATATTTGGTTAAACGTTTAAGAGGGTATTGTTCTAACCATTGTTTTTGTGCCTCTGAATCTAAGTGTGCCAATAATATTTTACCCGCAGAAGTTGCATGGGCTGGTAGGCGATTCCCTAAGTGCAATCCGTATGGATTTACTCGATCAGTTTGTTGATGCGCAGCACTACGTGCAATCGTAATCGCTTCGTACCCATCTAAAACCATAACTGAATAAATTAGAGAAGTTTGGTTGGTTAACAGATTAAGCAAAGGCTGACAAATTTTAGGGAGCGGTGATCCATCTAAATAAGCCCCTGAAAATTTTAGAATTTTAGGAGTTAGATAATAATAATGTCCATCAAACTCTAAATAGCCTAAGTACTCCAATGTGAGTAAATGTCGTCTAGCTGCAGCACGTGTCATCCCTGTTTTTTCTGCGGCAGTACTGATATTTAAACGATGTCGCTCAGGTCCAAAGCATTCCAAAATGCTTAAACCTTTGGCGATTCCAGCGATAAAGTCTTCATGCCGAATGATTTTTTTATTTTCAGTGTGATGAATAAGTCTCAAATTTTTGTCTGGATTATTTTCCATAACCAATAACTCTACTCAAAATCCCTTGGGTCAAAATTATTCTAAATGAAATATGACTAATTTACTTGGATATTGTTCGATCATCGAACATTAAAAATAATCATCGAACAATTTACCTTTCCAAGCGTAGAACTCAGATAAAAATTTATCAAAAATAAATATAAGAAATCCGAACAAAACACTCAGTTTAATTTCATCGGCTTTTTAGGTTGAAAAATTAGTGATTCTTAATACAGGAAGTAGTCAGATGATTGATAAGAGTACAGCCTCATTGGTTGAGGTTTTATCCCAAATTAAAGATGGATCGACCATCATGATTGGTGGTTTTGGAACTGCAGGACAACCTGCTGAACTCATCGATGGTCTGATTGAACTCGGGGTTAAAGACCTTATCATCGTTAATAATAATGCAGGCAATGGCGATTATGGTCTTGCCAAACTCCTAAAAACCGGCGCGGTCCGTAAAATCATCTGCTCTTTCCCTCGTCAGTCTGATTCATGGGTGTTCGATGAACTCTACCATGCAGGCAAGATCGAATTAGAACTCGTCCCACAAGGCAATCTCGCTTGCCGTATCCAAGCTGCTGGGATGGGGCTTGGTGCCGTATTCACCCCAACTGGGTTCGGAACATTATTGGCAGAAGGCAAAGAAACTCGTCATATCGATGGTAAGGATTACGTTCTTGAATATCCAATCAAAGCTGATTTTGCCTTGATCAAAGCTTACAAGGGTGATCGTTGGGGCAATTTAGTTTTCAATAAATCGGCACGTAACTTTGGACCGATCATGGCCATGGCTGCGGATGTCACCATTGCTCAAGTCTCAGAAGTGGTTGAACTCGGTCAGCTTGATCCTGAACATATTATTACCCCAGGGATTTTTGTTCAGCATGTGGTTGCTGTTGAAGCAGCATCACCTGTCGCTGTGCAATAAGGAGAATAACAATGAGCTATCAAAAACTCAGCCGTGACCAAATTGCAGAACGTGTTGCACAAGATATCCCTGATGGTGCTTATGTCAATCTAGGCATTGGCTTACCCACTAAGATTTCAAATTACTTACCTGCGGATAAAGATGTCTTTCTGCATTCTGAAAATGGTTTATTGGCATTTGGCCCACCACCAGCCAAAGGTGAGGAAGACCCTGAGCTGATTAATGCAGGCAAAGAGTATGTGACCATGCTCACAGGTGGAAGCTTTTTCCATCATGGGGATTCATTTGCCATGATGCGTGGTGGTCATTTAGATATAGCGGTACTCGGTGCATTCCAAGTCGCAGCTAACGGTGATCTTGCCAATTGGCATACAGGTGCTGCCGATGCGATTCCTGCTGTCGGTGGTGCAATGGACTTAGCAGTAGGTGCAAAAAAAGTCTTTATCACCACCGATCATATCACCAAACAAGGTGAACCTAAGATTGTTGAAGAACTGAGTTATCCAGCCACGGGTTTGAAATGTGTCGATCGTATTTATACCGATCTATGTGTGATTGATGTGACCACAGAAGGTTTAAAAGTGATTGAGAAAGTGGATGGTCTAAGCTTTGAAGAGCTGCAGGCTTTGACGGGTGCTCAATTGATTGATGCGATGTAAGGATTATAAATCTCCCCTAACCCCTCTTTAAAAAGAGGGGAACTCCTCCCTTTATTAAAGGGAGGTTGGGAGGGATTTTAGATAAAGGAAAAAACATGAAAAACGCTTATATCATTGATGCGATTCGCACTCCATTCGGACGTTATGCAGGTGGCTTAGCACCTGTCCGTGCTGATGACCTCGGTGCAGTTCCGATTCAAGCCTTAATGCAACGTAATCCAACCGTGGATTGGCAACAAGTTGATGATGTGATCTATGGTTGTGCTAATCAGGCAGGTGAAGACAATCGTAATGTCGGTCGTATGTCCTCACTGTTGGCAGGCTTGCCATATCAAGTTCCTGCAACCACAGTAAACCGTTTATGTGGTTCATCTTTAGATGCGATTGCGATGGCTGCACGTGCGATTAAAGCAGGTGAAGCAAATCTCATCATTGCGGGTGGTGTCGAAAGCATGAGCCGCGCACCCTATGTGATGGGTAAATCGGACAGTGCTTTTGGTCGTAGCCAAAAAATCGAAGACACCACCATGGGATGGCGTTTTATCAATCCAAAGCTCAAAGAGATATATGGTGTAGACACCATGCCACAAACTGCGGAAAACGTGGCAGAGCAATTTAATATCAATCGTATTGATCAAGACCAGTTTGCCTTGGTGAGCCAACAACGCACTGCAGCAGCGCAAGCCAAAGGCTTTTTTAAACATGAAATTGTGCCTGTGAGCATCCCTCAACGTAAAGGTGATTCGATCGTTGTCGATACCGATGAACACCCACGTGCATCGACCACCATTGAAGCATTAACGAAACTCAAAGGTGTGGTAAATACTGATGGAACAGTTACGGCAGGTAATGCATCAGGGATTAATGATGGTGCAGCAGCACTCTTGATCGCTTCAGATGACGCGGTTGCTCAATACCAACTTAAACCACGTGCCAAAATCATTGCCGCCACTACGGTGGGTGTTGAACCCCGCATTATGGGTTTTGCACCTGCACCTGCAATCAAAAAGTTACTCAAACAAGCCAATCTGACCTTAGAACAAATGGATGTGATTGAGTTAAATGAGGCCTTTGCAGCTCAGGCATTAGCGGTGACTCGTGATTTAGGTTTAGCTGATGACGATGCGCGTATCAATCCGAATGGTGGTGCGATTGCTTTAGGTCATCCACTGGGTGCATCGGGTGCGAGATTAGTGACCACAGCGCTGAACCAACTTGAACAGATCAAGGGACAATATGCTTTGTGTTCGATGTGTATCGGCGTGGGTCAAGGCATTGCTTTGGTTATTCAGCGTGTTGAGTGAGGTATGCAATGAGCCAGTTATATGCCAGCTTGTTTTATCAATCAGACGTCACCGCTATTTTTAGTGATCGTTCATTATTGAGTTATATGATCCAAGCCGAGGTGGCTTTGGCAAAAGCACAGGCTCAGATCAATGTCATTCCTCGTGAGATGGCGATGATCATCGAACAAGTTGGGCAATCTGCTTTAACACAGATTGATTTGGATGCTTTGGCGGTGGCAACAGGTTTGGCTGGAAATATTGCTATCCCTTTTGTTAAGCAATTTACAGCTATTGTAAAACAGCAAAATGAAGATGCTGCTCGTTATGTGCACTGGGGCGCAACCAGTCAGGATGTCATTGATACGGCAACAATTTTACAGTGCCGTGATGCATTAGCAGTGATTGAAAAACAACTCCAATCTGCATATCAAATTTCTTTGCAACAAGCTGAACGTTACCGTGACCAAGTCATGATTGGGCGTACATGGTTGCAGCAAGCTTTGCCTATTACCTTAGGACATAAGTTTGCGCGTTATGCAGCAGCATTAAAGCGTGATCTCGATCGTTTGCAAGCAATGAAAACCAGAGTGCTCACTGCACAACTGGGTGGTGCAGTAGGTTCATTAGCATCTTTGCAAAATCAAGGTTCTGCAGTAGTTGAAGCTTTCGCTACCGAACTAGGACTTACAAAGCCTGAATGCGCTTGGCATGGCGAGCGTGATCGTATTGTCGAAATTACCAATCTACTTGCCATGATTGTGGGCAATGTCGGCAAGATGGCTAAAGATTGGTCATTACTCATGCAGACTGAAATTGCAGAGGTTTTTGAGCCAACAGCTCAAGGTCGTGGGGGGTCATCGACAATGCCTCACAAACGTAATCCTGTTGCAGCCGCTTCAATTCTTGCTGCTGCAAATCGCGTCCCAGCATTGATGGCTAGTGTTTATCAAAGCATGGTTCAAGATCATGAGCGGGCTTTAGGTGCATGGCATGCCGAATGGTTAGCTATTCCTGAGATTTTTCAACTGTGCGCTGGTGCATTAGAGCGTGCAAATGATGTGCTTGAGAATATGCAGGTTAACCCTGAAGCGATGCAACGTAATCTTGAATCTACACAAGGTTTGATCATGGCTGAAGCGGTGATGATGTCACTTGCAGGCAAGATTGGACGTTTGACTGCCCATCATTTAGTCGAGCAAGCATGTCAACAAGCAATTGAACAACAAACACATTTGAAAAATATTTTATCGAATCTAGATGAAGTGAAAGAACATTTTTCAGCACAAGCTTTAGATGAGCTTTTTAAGCCTGAGTCTTATTTAGGCAATATTCAAATGCAAATTGATTCTGTTCTCAATGCAGCTCAAGGAGATTCGCAATGATGATCAATATTCAAAATCGTCAAGGGTATCAACTTGCAGTGCAAGTACAAGGAAAGAAAGGGGCACCTACGATTATCTTTTCTAATTCACTTGGAACTGATCATGGTATGTGGCAACCACAAGTTGCGGCATTAACAGACCATTATCAAGTTGTGACTTACGATACACGTGGTCATGGTGCAAGTGCTGTTATTGATACGACAACCTTGTCGAATCTTGCTGACGATGTAGTAGATATTTTAGATGTCCTTAAGATTGAAAAAGCCCATTTTTGCGGTATTTCAATGGGGGGAATAACAGGTTTATATCTTGCGATTCATTATGCAAACCGTTTTGTGAGTGTCACAATTGCAAATTCGGCTGCAAAAATTGGAACTGCTGAAGCATGGAGTAGTCGCGCAGCTAGCGTAGAACAAAATGGCTTAGCTGAGCTTGTTAAAACGACTCACACACGTTGGTTTAGTGAGCATTTTGATTATGCCCATGATGTATTAGCGCAAAAAACCATTCAAAGCTTGTCTATAACGCCATCACAAGGCTATGCAAATTCATGTCGAGCTTTGGCAGATGCAGATTTACGAGATCAACTTCAACACATTCAAATCCCAACTTTAATAATTGCAGGTCAGTTTGACCCTGTAACCACGGTTAAAGATGCAGAGTTTATGCATTTATCAATTTCAAACAGTCAGCTCGAAATTTTGGCAGCTTCGCATCTGTCAAATATTGAGCAACCACAAGTGTTTAACCAAACATTGACCAAGTTTATTCAAAAGATATAACCGAACAGGGTTAGAAAGGAATTCGCCTACAAGGAGGCAACTATGGCACAGGAATTTGCTGCCCAAAAAAGCAGTGTGGATGCTCAGTCACTTATCAATGATGCACCTATTAGTAAGTATCAATGGATGATTGCAATCATTTGTTTTCTCATTGTATTCGTTGATGGGATCGACACTGCAGCAATGGGTTTTATTGCACCGGCATTGGCACAAGATTGGGGAATTGATCGTTCTCAGCTTGGACCAGTCATGAGTGCTGCACTTGGTGGCATGATTATTGGTGCATTGGTTTCAGGTCCTACAGCCGATCGCTTCGGTCGTAAGATCGTTTTAACGATTTCAATGCTGATTTTTGGTGGTTTTACTTTGGCTTCGGCTTATGCAACCAATTTGGATAGCTTAGTTGTATTGCGATTTTTAACAGGCATTGGACTGGGTGCTGCAATGCCAAATGCGACCACATTGTTTTCTGAGTATTGTCCAAATCGGATTCGCTCACTTCTGATCACCTGTATGTTTTGTGGCTATAACTTGGGTATGGCAACAGGTGGTTTTATTAGTAGTTGGTTAATCCCAACCTTTGGATGGCACAGCCTATTTTTATTGGGTGGTTGGTCTCCACTCATTCTAATGTTGTTAGTGATTTTCTTTTTACCTGAGTCTTATCGATTCTTAATTGTAAAAGGGAAAAATCCTGAAAAAGTGCGCAAAATTCTGAGCCGTATTGCTCCTGAAAAAGTACAACAAGCTGAAAGCTTTTATATCCCAGAAGAACAATCGGCAGTCGCTGAAAAGAAAAACGTCTTTGGCATGCTGTTCTCTAAGCAATATGCCAAAGGAACAGTTTTATTGTGGTCGACTTATTTCATGGGCTTAGTCGTTATTTATCTCTTGACTAGTTGGTTGCCAACCTTAATGCGTGAGACTGGTGCAACTTTGGAGCGTGCAGCATTTATCGGTGGATTATTCCAATTTGGTGGTGTACTCAGCGCCTTATTTATCGGCTGGGCGATGGATCGCTTTAACCCGAACCGCATTATTTCAGCTTTCTATTTTGTTGCAGGTTTATTTGCAGTCGCAGTCGGGCAAAGCCTAAATAACCCAACATTATTAGCATTGCTTGTGCTTTGTGCAGGTATTGCCATCAATGGAGCTCAGTCTTCAATGCCAGCTTTGAGTGCTCGTTTTTACCCAACTCAGTGTCGTGCAACTGGTATTTCGTGGATGACAGGTATTGGTCGATTTGGTGCGGTATTTGGTGCTTGGATTGGTGCTGTTTTGTTAGGGAATGATTGGTCGTTCACTGCAATTTTAAGCTTACTCATGATTCCAGCAACGGCTGCGGCTGTCGCGATTTTTGTTAAATCTTTAGTTGCACACACAGATGCAACTTAACTTTCACGATCAGGGACAACGTCAATGAATGATGAACAACGTTATCAACAAGGGCTAAAAGTTCGTACGGAAGTGCTTGGTGAAAAACATGTCGGGCGTTCTTTAGAGAACCTGAATGACTTTAACCAAGATTTTCAGAACTTTATTAGTCGATTTGCTTGGGGGGAAGTGTGGTCACGCGAAGGTTTACCACGTCATACCCGTAGCCTAGTCACCATTGCCATTTTGTTGGCATTGGGGCGAGAAGATGAACTCAGAATGCATTTACGTGCTTGTTTTAATAACGGCGTAACTAAAGATGAACTTAAGGAACTGATTTTACATAGTTCATTGTATGCAGGCTTACCCGCTGCAAACGCTGCAATGCACTTGGCAGAAGAAGTCTTTAAAGAAATAGGAATCGAAGTGCATCCCGTTAAGGCACAACCACAAGATTAAGGAGATAGGCATGTTAAATCATACATTAGGTGCGTATCCGCAAAGAAATACAGATGATCATCCGCCAGCATATACACCAGGCTATAAAACCAGTGTTTTACGCTCGCCAAAAAATGCGTTGATTTCAATCAATGAAACTTTAACAGAAGTGACTTCACCGCACTTTTCACCAAATCTTTTTGGTCCTAAAGACAATGATTTGATTTTGAACTATGCAAAAGAGGGCTTACCTGTAGGTGAGCGAATCATTGTGCATGGTTATGTGCGTGATCAGTTTGGTCGTCCTGTTAAAAATGCCCTATTAGAAGTATGGCAGGCCAATGCTTCAGGTCGTTATCGTCATCCGAACGACAAGTTCATCGGAGCGATGGATCCAAATTTTGGTGGATGTGGTCGTACATTAACGGATGAAAATGGTTTCTATATTTTCCGTACCATTAAACCAGGTCCTTATCCGTGGCGTAACCGTATCAATGAATGGCGTCCAGCACATATTCATTTTTCTTTGATCGCTGATGGTTGGGCGCAGCGATTGATTTCGCAATTCTATTTTGAAGGCGATACGTTAATTGATTCTTGCCCAATTTTAAAAACGATTCCATCTGAAGATCAGCGTCGTGCCTTGATTGCTTTGGAAGATAAAAACAATTTCATTGAAGCTGACAGCCGTTGTTACCGCTTTGATATTCATCTTCGTGGTCGTCGTGCGACTTATTTTGAAAATGATTTGACTTAAGGGAGCAACACAATGAACGCGTGGAATTTTCAGGAATTGAAAGAAACTGCATCTCAAACGGGTGGACCATATGTACATATTGGTTTACTGCCTCAACAAGCCAATATTGAGGTGTTTGAACACAATTTTAACAATCAGTTGGTGAGTGAAAAAACGCAAGGTCAACGTATTCGCCTTGAAGGACAAGTATTTGATGGACTGGGTTTGCCACTAAGAGATGTGTTGTTAGAAATCTGGCAAGCCGATGCCAATGGTGTTTACCCAAGTCAAGCTGATACTCAAGACAAAACAGTTGATCCAAACTTCTTAGGTTGGGGACGTACAGGGGCAAACTTTGAAACAGGTTTTTGGAGTTTTAACACCATTAAACCGGGTGCTGTAGCGGGTCGCAAAGGTACAACACAAGCGCCGCATATTGCAGTGGTTGTCTTTGCGCGTGGTATCAATCTTGGTTTGCATACTCGTGTTTACTTCGAGGATGAAGTGGAAGCGAATGCGAATGATCCGATTCTAAACAGTATTGAATGGGCGACTCGTCGTCAAACCTTAATTGCCAAACGCACAGAAGTGGATGGTGAAGTGGTGTATCGCTTTGATATTCGTATTCAAGGCGAAGATGAAACTGTGTTTTTTGATATTTAAATTTTAAGTGCATAACGAATGATTGCTTGCTCTTGGGAAAGACAGGCAATCCATTAAGGAAGATGATGATGAAAATGAAAACACTGGCAGCATTAACACTGCTTATTAGCCCTTTATTTACGGTTCAAATGGTACAGGCTCAGGTAAATGTTCAAAAACAGGTTGAACTTTCGGCACTGGCACAACTCCCTGTTAAAACAATTGTACCCATTACTGCAAAAACTAAAGAGCAAGCGATCGCTCAAGCAAAAGTGATTGCAGCCAATCAAGATGCTGATTTAGCAGAGTTTCGGATTGATTTACTCGATTTTGCTGCGGATAGCAAACAAGTGATTGCATTAGGACATGAATTAAAAAATGTTCTAGGCGATAAACCGATGATTGCAACCATTCGCACTCACAACGAGGGTGGAAAACTCACCATTAGTGATGCTGATTATGGCAAGACCTATCAAGCTTATTTAAAACAGCCTTTTATGGACATGTTGGATGTGGAAATGTTCCGCGATCAGCAGGTGGTTAAAAATACAGTCAAATTGGCGCATGACAAAAAAGTATTAATTGTGATGTCAAATCATGATTTTCAGAAGACTCCAAGTGAATATGAAATTGTGAAGCGTCTTCTTAAACAGGATGAGCTTGGTGCTGATATTTTAAAAATCGCAGTGATGCCACAAAGCAAACAAGATGTTTTCACCTTGATGAATGCGACTTTAAAAGTCAGCCAACAATCTAAAAAAGCATTGTTGACCATGTCGATGGGTAAGTTAGGCACAATTTCAAGAATTGCAACTGCAAATATGGGCGGTAGCTTTAGCTTCGGCATGATTGGTGAGGCATCGGCACCTGGTCAAATTGATGTGACCCAACTCAAACAGTTCTTAAAAACAGTTCAACCAACACAATAATTGAAAAAGGATTTTAAAAATGAAAGTTGTTTCTTTGCGTTTAAGTGCGCTTGCAATCGGTTTAGCAGTATCAAGTTTGGCAGTAGCTGAAACTTATGTCGTTGATCGTTATCAGGATGATACTGAAAAAGGCTCTCTTCGTTGGGCGATTGAACAAGCCAATACCAAACCAACGGAAGCCAGTGAAATTTTGATTCAAGCAGTTGGTCAAGCACCGTATGCAATCAAGGTCAATAGCCCACTTCCTGAAATTAAAGCACCTGTCAAAATCATCGGTACACAATGGGCAAAAACAGGTGAGTTTGTCGCAGTAGACGGTTCAAATTATATTAA
>Ga0209599_10001555_pt1 | contig 10640 bp, 10 predicted proteins | sample Shrwel_input2_FT_FD_187534 | JGI IMG/M metagenome (GOLD analysis project Ga0209599, IMG submission 187534) | Subsurface microbial communities from deep shales in Ohio, USA - Utica-3 well 1 S input2 FT (SPAdes) (version 2) ... | reverse complement strand
GCAGCACCTGAGAAGCCTGCATTAGTAGCTGTACCAGCTGATCCTGCTGTTACTGAAGTTCCGGCACTACCAGCGTTTGTTGCTGTACCAGCTGTTCCAGCTGAAGTAGCAGTGGTGGCTGATCCTGCACTTCCAGCATTAGCTGCTGTACCAGCAGATCCTGCTGTTACTGATGTACCAGCACTTCCTGCGTTAGTAGCTGTTCCTGCTGTACCAGCTGATGTCGCTGTAGTGGCTGCGCCAGCGAATCCAGCATTAGTTGCAGTACCTGCTGTACCAGCAGAGGTAGCAGTGGTGGCTGCGCCTGCAAAACCAGCATTTGTTGCTGTACCAGCAGATCCTGCTGTTACAGAAGTTCCAGCAGAACCAGCGTTAGTTGCTGTACCCGCTGTACCAGCGGAAACTGAAGTTCCAGCGCTTCCAGCTGTTAAAGATGTTCCAGCGCTACCAGAAGTTGTTGCGGAGGTTGCAGTACCAGTAAGATTTCCTACAAACCCACCACTAGCGTATGCCTGACCAATTACACTTAATTTATATGCTGGGTTTGTAGTGCCAATTCCGACAAAACCAGAAAATTCAGCAATTCCAACAGTTCCATCTGCATGTACTCTAAAAGATGGAATACCAGATATATCATTAATAGAAAAGATATATCCAGAAGATAAATTATTATTTACCGAGAATAGTTGTCCAGATGATCCTTCAAATGATATGGTGTTATCATCAAGAACATATAGTGTAATAGGGGCATTAGTAGACCCTGTGAATGCTATTCTTGGTAGAGAGGTTGTATCTCTATTGGGTGTGATACGAATATTCTTATCGGAATTGGCCATTTTTACGCTCTTTTAAGAGGGGAGAGAATATAATTATTCTGCTTAATTATTCAAGCAAATAAGCTTCTTTATCCTTCTGTTAGAGGTGCAGTCCATTCAGATGTTGCTAAAATCGCTAAAATCTCTTCATGGGTGTATTCTTGTGATTTTGTTGTAAGAGCTGCTACAGATGCTGGTTGTGTGCCTTCATATTTCACGAATGTTTTTGTTTCATCTACAGACTTTCTCACTGTGTCTGCTGAAGTTTCCATCACTTCTGAAAAACTAACATTTGCCAACTCGGAACAATCAAAAATTACATACTTTCTATCATTCATTTTATTTTTTCTCCTAATTATATTTATAAACCAAAACGTGCTCTTAAAGCGTAATGACACTGCTTAATTTCAGCATCTGTCAATACTCTAGTGTAAGCAATCATATAACTGATCTGAGCATTGGAAAATTCACTACCTGCAACATAAGATCCAATGGCAAAGTTTAAAGGGCCATTTACCCCTGCGTTATTCCTTGCTAACAATTGACCATTTACAAAGTTTCCCCAAGAGTCAAGAGGTTTGTCACCAGTACCAGCATAATTTGACCATAATAAATCACTTACTTTAGTGTATTGAGAAATGAATCCATCAGCATAATATTGATTTGTATATCCATTCCAATGTCCTAAAAGCCAATTAGAGTTTTTACCTGAAAATGTTCTACCTTCTTCATAACCACCAGGTCTAGTAATTAATCTTGAAGCTCCGATTACAGTGTAGTAATTGACTGTATATAAATCACAAGTTATATCTATGTAATCATTTGTGCCATCTAAAACAACTACTCCGCCATAATCTGTAGAGAATGTAGCGCCATTGATAAAAGTTCCATGTGCTCCATTGCCAGATAAATCATAAATTGTATTACCAGTTCCAGGGTAAGATCTTATATTTGTGGCATCAATAAAACATCTTAATCCATTAGAAGGTATATTAGGGCTCATTATTGTTGCCATTAGACTCCATACCTCTTTCTTGTAGCATTGAAGTTTTGTCTTATTTCTTGGGCGGATAAGGGGCGATTGTAAAGTTTAAATAAAGGTATATTGCCCGACATATAATCTCCAGCCCAAGCACCAATTACTAAATCTAAACTTGTATTCCATCTTGCTGTTAAATTCACTGACCCCAATGCAACAGAATTTACATATAATGTCATCACATTTGAAGAAACTTGAATAAGAAAGTGTGTCCATTTGTTATTTACATCAAATAATGGAGAAGTAATAGTATTCAATACAGCTGGGGATGGAACTGAGTTTGTTGTCGTAATAGTATATCGACTACCAGTAACCGAATAGTCTAAATAAACACCATTGCCTACGCCTGATCTCCACTTACTCAAAGATAAATAAGTGTTACCTGAAGAACCTATTACAAAAATTGGTCTATAAATATTATCGCTAGATGTTGAAGAATTAAAAAATGTAACTACTTCGATAGAGCAGTCATTACTAGCTAAATTAAAAATACTAGAAGATGGCACACTTAAATAATCATTAGTTCCATCAAAAACAAAACTTCCGCTATTAGTACTTGTAAATCCCGCACCATTAATAAGAGTTCCGCCTAACCCACTTACTAACCCATTTACTGTAATACCTGAACCACTATAACTTCTTGGGTTTGCAGCATCAATAGCAAAAACAAGTCCATCTGTTACTTGTGAGGTGTTATATGCTATTCCCATTAGACTCCATACCTCTTTCTTGTGGCATTAAAGTTTTGTCTTATTTCTGTGGCGGATAAAGCACGATTGTAAGATTGAAAAACACCTAGATTGCCAGTAGAATATAAATTACTATTTGGTCCAGCATCAGGGCTTGTATATCCTAAATATAAAGTTGTGGCTGTACCTGCTGCGCTTGGTATTGTTCCGCTATAAGATAAAGTTTGAATAACACCATTAATATAGCATTTCAATCTTTCTGAATTGCCTGTTAAAGAACCATTGTAAATCATTGAAACATGTTGCCAGCTTGTTGATGGATTACTTAAAGTGGCATATTCATTTGATCCATTCCCAATTTCAAGATACAAATTGCCATCACTCCAAAGCTCACAAGAAATATCATTACTGTTATTAGCAAATTGCATCAATGTCATAAGAGAGTTACTTGCATTTCTTTTCATCCAAGCGCACCATGTAAGTTGTGACGCTCCATTGTTTTGAGAAATAGCTGGTAAATACATATAGTCATTAGTGCCATCGAATGAAAAGACACCTGTAAAGTCTGTAGTTGTGCCAATTCCGTTTACTGTTAAAGCATTGTTTGATTTACCTGTAAGATCATTTGAACTGATGTATTTAAATCTTGCTTCAACATATAATCTTTTGTAAGTACCGCCACAAGGGTCCCCAAAAACTCCATTTGTAGCTGGAATTGTCCCTGTACTATTATTAAGTAAATATGTGCCTACGATGGTAGAAGAATTGGTTGCATGACAAGCTCCGTTGGTATACAATCCACATGTACCGTCTGGAGTACCATAACTTGCGTATACAATTTGATCAAATATAGCTCCTGTAGGTGCTGTCAATGTTAAGTTTAAACCTTCGTTAGCTGTGCCACAAATTGTTCCATAAGTGTTTTGTGGATAGCTTCTTGAGTTACCAGGATCAATCATAAACACTAATCCACTTGTTACAATTCCTGGTGAGTGTGATAGTCCCATTTAGATTCCGTACCTGTCTCTTGTGGCTTCAAAGTTCTGCTTAATTTCTGCAGCGGATAAAGCTCTGTTGTATACTTTAAAATTATAAAGTGTTCCAGCTAAATGAAAACTTCCAGAAGACCCAAACTTAGAAAATGTAAATATGCCACCTGGGTCTATTGGAGAGGTAGTTCCATTTCCAGTTGCATTTAAAACACCATTAACATATATTCTTGTAATAAAAGTATTAGCATCACATGTAGCAACAATATTTCTAATAACATCATCATTTACATTCATAGTGCTAATGATATCTATTTTACTAGAGGGTATAACATTACAAGAAAACCTAAACTTACTGTCATTATAAACACCAGCCCACCAATCAGTTCCTGCTCCTGTCCATTTACCTGCCATTACTGATACATTTGTAGTAGTAGTTTTAAATACAAACTCTAATGAATAACTTTGGTTTGTTAAAAAAGATGATCCAAAATCGATATAATCATTTGTGCCATCGAATGTAAAACAGCCACCATTTGTCGATGTAAAACCCACTCCATTGATAAGGGTTCCAGATCCAAATGATGTCAATCCATTTACTGTAATTCCTGACCCTGTATAGCATCTAAAGTTTAATGGATCAATATTGTAAATTAGGGAAGAAGATACGCTACTAGGTGAATGAGATAGTGCCATTAGATTCCATACCTATCCCTTGTAGCATTGAAGTTTTGAGAGATTTCTGCGGCGGATAAAGCTCGGTTGTAGATGTGAACAAGACTTAGATTGAAACTTGCATAAGTTGAACCAGCTTTTGCAAATCTCAAATTAGGAAATGAATTTGTCAGCGTTGAATTGTTAGAAGTTCCAAAAAATGTTCCATTTTTGTAAGCAAGGCTTTGACCTGATCCATTGTCTCTGATCAAAGTATAATTTATCCAAGTTGCTAAAGGTGGAGTTTCGTAAAAATCAGCTAAGTTACCAGAATTTGCTCTAAAATAAAATGCGCCTCCATAATTAAAGAAACTCCAACTCCATGAGCCAGATGCATAAGTGTCATTACCAACATAAACGATAGGCCCATTTTGCAAACTATTGAACCTTACCCATATATTGACAGTATTTGCATTTGGAGTGTATGTAGAGAAATCAGTGTAATCATTTGTTCCATCAAAAAATAAAGATCCACTGTTAGCACTACTAAAGCCAGTTCCGTTGACTAAATTACCACCGATGCCTTCTACAAGACTATTAATAGTTAAGCCAGATCCAGCATAAGATCTTGTATTTCCAGTATCTAAGGCAAATACTAATCCGCTTGTCACTATTGATGTGTTATATGCTATTCCCATTAGATTCCATACCTATCTCTAGTGGCCTCAAAGTTATTTTTTATTTCTGAAGCTGATAATGCCCTGTCGTAGATTTGAATTGATGAAACAGATGATGATGTAAATGAAGAAAAGGCTCTGTTGGCACCTATTTCAAACTCACTTCCTGCTGTTGTTGTTATATTAGGTATTGTTCCAGAAAATGATATCGATTGCTCCACTCCATTTTCATACATTTTTAATCTATTACTATTACCAGTTTGAGATCCATCAAATACTGCTACAAAATGTCTATAGTTTGTAGAGGTGTTAAAATAATATCCATAAGCTTGAGAGCCTGTATTTGCAGATAAAGAAAAATAAACAGTTGAACTATATAAACTTAAAAAAGTACTTTCAGGATAAGACACACCTTGATTAATTCCTAAAAAGCCACCTTCTCTTGCGCAAAATACTGAAAATGTAAATGATGTTTTGCCATTTAAAGCATCTAATTTTGGGAAACCTATATAGTCATTAGTACCGTCAAAATCAAAGTATGGAGAAGGGGTTTGAGAAAATGTAACTCCATTGAACAAAGTTCCACCCAATCCAGAACATAAATCATTAATTACTGTTCCAACACCTGAATAACTTCTCATATTAGCTGCATCAATTGAAAACACTAATCCAGAAGAGGCAATATTTGGGTCAATGATTATAGCCATTACAATCCAAATCTCCCTTTAGTGGCATTGTAGTTTTGTTGGATTTCTGTTGCTGAAAGCAATCTGTTGTAAAACATAAAAAAACTAATTTCAGCTGTAGATCTTTCTCCTCCTATACCAGATTCCCCTTGAGCACCAAACGATAATCCATGAGGTCCTTGAGACCCTGCATTGCTATTGATTATGTCCGGATTACCGTTAGTATACAATGACCATAAATCACCCGAGTAATTTTCCACTGCTGCTGATATGTACCAATTTGTGTTACCATTGATTCCATAAAGTCTTATTTGTCCTTCAGCATAATACTGTTGAACATAACTGTACCAATGCCCAAGAAGCCAATTGTTAGAGCGTGAAGTTATAATTCTATTTCGAGTTGCTCCTGAATATCTTGCTGCAGAAATAATTGTGTGATTAGTAAATCTTTGGTCAAAATTTACCAATTCAATGTAATCATTTGTACCATCTGTTGTTAGTACACCACCGTTTACCGTAGTAAAACCTACTCCATTAACAAGTGTCATATGATTATTGTTACCTGATAAGTCATACCAAGTATTTCCTGTTCCAGGATAAGATCTTGGATTGGAAGCATCAACATACATAGTCAGCCCATCTGGTACAATTGCAGGATTATAACTTAGTCCCATGATTAGATGTTGTACCTCGTTCTGTAATAATCAAAGTTTTGCTTGATTTCGTAAGCTGATAAAGCTCTGTTGTAGACCATAGCTAAACTTATTCGTCCTGTAAACACATTAGCATTTGCATAAGCAGCTATTAGCAATTCCCCATTGTTATCAAATGTTGTTGAAGTCGCACTATTGCCATCTAAAACACCATTTAGATACAATTTCCATCCAGATACATTACTGTAAGTTACAGCACCACAATACCAAGTGTTTGTAGATAATGTTGTAGAACCTGTTACTGTTGACCAACTTCCATTATGTCCAGCGTACAATCTATTTGAAAAATTTAACCAAAATGCGTGATTTGTACCAGAAACACCACCACTTATCAGATTATTAGCTGTGGAAAATGATGTAGCATAGAAAAATATAAATTTCGTATATTCTGTTTTTGAAAGTAAATCAGCATTTGAATTAACTACAACATAATCAGAACTTTCAAATAAAAAGTTTGAAAGAGAATCACTATAAGTATATGTTGGTCCATTTGTCAATGCTGATGTATTATTAGATCCAGATAAATCATACCAAGTGTTGCCAAAGCCAGAATAGGACAATGCATCAAGTTCTAAAATAAGACTATTTCTTACAGGAGGAAGAGCATTTAAAAATCTACCTTTTGTGGCATTATAATTTTGTTGGATTTCTTGTTGGGTCAAACCTTTATTTTTATATAATTTAACATCGGCTAATTTTATTTGACCATAACTGCTTGTCTGTACTAACCTTCCAATTGAGAAGAAATTATTGGAAGGTACGACTGTAGCTCCTACATTTGTAGAAACGGAAACTCTACCATCAACATAATGAGTTAAGGTGCTTCCAATTCTTGAAATTGTAGCTTGATGCCAAATACCATCGCACAAATTGATAGTGCCAACTATATTGTAAGATGAAGTAAACCACATCCAAGAAAGATTATTGTAAGTGCCAATAATCATTTTTCCACCAGCATCATTTAAATCTATGACAGCATTGTATGTATCTTTTGTAGTGGTATTAATCCAATACATAATTGTAAAATCACTAGATCCAAAATCATATAGGCTGGATCTTGGATAGTCTATATAGTCATTTGTGCCATCAAAACTAATATATCCACCATTTAGTCCAGAAAAAATTGGTCCATTAGTAAAAGTCCCCGTTTGACCAGACCCGCTTAAATCATAAATGGTATTGCCTGTTCCTGGATATGATAAGTTTTTATTTGCATCAATGTTAAATATTAATCCATCAGAAACAATATTTTCTTCTGGGTAAAACTTCTTTCTTTTAGCATTGTAATTTTGTAATATTTCAGATGCAGATAGGGCACGGTTATATATAGAAGTTTGATAAATATTTCCATTAAAATATCTTTCATAACCAGGGTGTCCCCATCTACCTAAAACTAAATTGCGATTGCCAGAACCAAAATATGATGGATCTGTAGTATATGGAACAGTTGAAGCGAGTGTTCCATCAATATATAATTTTGCATTTGTTCCATCATAAGTGTAGACAGCATTGACAATTTTATTTGCTGGTGCGTTAGCTGAAATAATCTCTCCATTTGAAGTTTGAAAAATTAAAACAGTATTTGTAGTCCATCTATAGCCCATTCCGTATGAAATGTAATGCTGTGGACTTGATCCTATAATTACTCCACCATAAATATCATTAAGAGATGGCACACCTGTAGCCTTAAACCATACAGAAACAGTTAATCTAGTTGGTTCTATTGGATAAAACTCTTGATATGTAGTGCTGCCATTATAAGCTAAAGATCTTGTTTCAGTGTTATCAATAGGGTTTGCGGTAAATCCAACAAAAGTGCCACCAATAGAAGGGTTCACTAAATTGTAGATAGTGTTTCCTGACCCTGAATAGCAACGGGGATTGTTTGGATCAATATGAAAAATTAATCCATCAACAATTATGCTAGGTGAATGTCCAAGGCCCATGATTAAATGTTATACCTAGTATCCAAATCTGCCTTTTGTGGCATTGTAGTTTTGTTGAACTTCTACAGCGGATAATGCCCTATTGTAGATTTGTATTTTTGTCATTTTACAATTCAAAAAATAACCTGCTCCATAATGATATGTAGCAAAAGATATCACATTAGTATTTATTGTAGCTAATGCAGAATTGTTTGTGGTGTAATCAAGAGATCCATTAACATATAATTTTTGAGTTGTACCATCGGCTGTCATTACAATTTGATACCACTTATTAGATATCAAAGTCGTAGAACCTGCACCCACTCCTGTGCCCCAGCTACCACCGATTCTACCTCCAGCATTTGTAGTGTATGCTTCGCCAGAAATTAGTCTAAAAGAACCTTCTTTGTTTATTCCTAATCCAGCAACAGGGATAACAGGAAAATTAAACCAAGCTGACACAGTAATATATGTAAGTTCTTGGCTGCTATTATGTGGAATTGTCATATAGTCATTGGTTCCATCAAAAACTATAGCTCCTCCATTTAAACCCGAAAAAGTAGCACCATTGGCGAGAGTTCCAGTATTTCCAGAACCAGAAAGATCATAAACTGCATTGCCTGACCCTATATATGAAGACGGTTTGCTAGGATCAATATAAAGCACTAATCCATTTGTAACTATATTCTCTTCTGGAAAATATCTTTTTTTGGATGAATTATAGTTTCTTGTTATTTCGTCAGATGTAAGAGCACGATTGTATATTTTTATTTGATTTATTTTACCTGAATGAAAATAACCAGCTCCATTGTTATATCCAGATCCATTGTCATCAGCCCCAATCAAAACTCTTGTATTGTTAGCATCATATTGAATAGAGCCTGTGATATTTGAGCTATTTAACAATACTCCATCTAAATATAGTCTTTGAGCTGAACCATCATATGTATGTATTAAATTATGCCATTTATTTCCAGATATATTAGAAATACCAATTCCAATATAAGCAAATGATCCAGAAGTGTTTACCCCGCCATAAATTGTTGAACTCTCCATCCATAACGCATATGTATTGTTTGATGAAGATCCATATTGAAGTCCTATAAAAATAGCTGCATTTGGAATTGTAGAAAAATTAAACCAAACTTCTTGAGTTAAGCCAGATGTAGGACTCATTGAAGAAGATCTAACAATGGTCATATAATCGTTAGAACCATCAAAGTTAAAAAATGATTGTGGTGCGGATTGAAAAGATGGTGAATCAACAAAAGTAGCTTTATTAGAATTACCACTTAAGTCGTACCAAGTATTACCAGATCCAGAATAACTTGCACTATTAGCAGCATCTAAATACAACACCAATCCATCAGATGCAGAGGGTGGTCCAGAATAAATGCCCATTATACGAACCTTCCTTTGGTGGATGTATAATTGTGAAATATTTCTGAGGGTGTTAAAGCTCTATTGTAAACTTGTAAATTATAAATACGTCCACCTTGAAGTTCACCACCGGATGTATTTGCGCCAATTCTAAAGTTTGAAGTAGTGCCAATTGTGTCGCTTGAACTTCCTGTATCAACTAAGACAGCATTTACCCATACAAGTAAATTTGAACCACCAGATCTTTGTACTACTAATTGATTGATACCAGTTTTATAATGAACAGCAGCATTGGCATAAGCAGAGTAATTATTTAAAAACATTCCAATATATGATGGTCCATAAAAAACTTGTAAATTTCCTGTCCCATAGTTTCCGAATATAGTGCCATTTACGTTAATATGCTGAACCCATGCGCTTATTGTAAAATCTTGTGTGCCTGAGAGAACAACATTATTTATTTGAGCATAATCGTTAGTGCCATCAAAAGTTAAATAAGAAGATGCACCAACACTTGAAAATGTTGGACCGTTTGTTAAAGTTGCATTATTGTTATTGCCAGTTATATCAGCCCATATGACACCAGAACCAGGATATGACAATGGATTTGCAGCATCAACATTCATAATCAATCCATTTGTAATAATCGGGCTAAGATCTACATACCTTGCTTTTGTAGCATCATAATTTACTTTAACTTCATCTGGTGTAAGAGCTTTACTATAGATTCTAACAATTGAGCTATCTATTTTTGTGTAATAATCGTTTAAAGCTGAATTTGCTATCCTGATATTTCTTCCCGACACATTATTGATAGAAGTAGTGGTAGTCATTCCAACAGGTGATGAAGTTCCAATCATCGCACCATTCAAATAGACAGACAAACCAGCACCAGATCTAATTCCTAAAAGTTGATTCCAAAGATATAGTGTAGGAGTATTTGGAATTGTCATTAAATAAGTTGTAGATCCACTTTCAATAGCAAATATAACTGATTCACCCGTACCTGAAATACCATTACCTATGCCCAAACTCCATTCATTAGTTCCAGCACTTGCACCAGTATTCCATTT
>Ga0209599_10001554_pt1 | contig 10653 bp, 11 predicted proteins | sample Shrwel_input2_FT_FD_187534 | JGI IMG/M metagenome (GOLD analysis project Ga0209599, IMG submission 187534) | Subsurface microbial communities from deep shales in Ohio, USA - Utica-3 well 1 S input2 FT (SPAdes) (version 2) ... | reverse complement strand
GAGCTTCGGAATACACGCGAAGTAGACCGTGTCATCCCAGGCCATGACGCCCGCGCCGGTGCCGTCGAGGACGTCATTGAAGCCGCCCGCGAAGACCTTGTTGGTGGTGAACGTGCCGTCGGCCTGCTCGCCGCCGACATGGCGGATGAGCTCGGACTTGGCGGTCATCCACTCGTGCGAGCGCTTGGCTTCCCACTTCTTATGCAGGGCGACACGGTCGGCGGTCGTGGCCGCGGCGAGGTCGTCGTGATACCAGTAGAGGTGGTTACGGTCGTCTTCGACGCCGAAGCGGAAGCGATGCGTCTCGGCGACATACACGGAGCCGTCGTTGCCGAAGCCGATCGCGGTCGGCGAGGTGACGCCGGTGACCTTGCGGTCGGCGGTCGTCTTGAAGGTGGCGCCCGGGACGAGCGCGGCGCTGCCTTCGCCGGCCACGCGCACGAGGCTGCTGTCGGCCTTCGGCTTCGGGCGACCGCCCTTCGCGAAGTTCGGCTTGGCGTCGGTGGAAAAGACGAAGTGGTCGGCGGCGATGAAACCCCAGGCACCCACGTGGTCATCGACGAGGCGGATGACGCCCTTCTTGCCCTTGAATTCCGCGATGTCCCAGACGGTCTCGCGCAGGGTGAGGTCGTTGGCGCCAGTGGCTTCGCGCACGACCTTGCCGCCGACGAGGAGCTGGACGGCGGTCTTACCGGGGTGATTGCCACCCGCGACAAGGAAGCCGAGCTTGGCGTGGGTCAGCATGATCTCCGGCGACGTCAGCGTGCCGGTGGCGGCGTCGCCGCGGTGGCCGGAGCAGACGAGGGCGTTGCCGCCGTAGTTGCGGAACTCGCCGTTGACGCCCTCGACCTTGCCGGCGATCGGCGCCAGGCCGAAGCCGGTACCGGCGGTTTGCCAGCTGTCGAAACCGTCGCCTTCGAAGGCTTCGATGACCTTGGTGTCGGCCGACAGGACGGACGCGCCGAGACAGAGGGTGAACGTGGCGAAGAGGGAGGACTTCATCGGGAAAAGAGGGGTACACCCCAGAAAAGGAGATGTTCCCCGCAGGTCGAGCGTGGCTTCCAAAAACCTGCGATTAACCCCGGATGGCGTGCAGGACCTGGAACTTCGCCCCGAAATGCGCCGGGTGCGTCAAAGCCCGCAGCCGCCCGGTGGCCTCAGAGTCGCCCGAGAGGGCGATGCGCTCCATCTCGGCACCGGCATACTTGACGAAAAAGGCCTCCTGACGGTCGAGGCGGACATTCCGGAAACCGGCGCCAGCCAAGACGGGCTCGATCCGATCCCACAGCACGTGGCAGGTGAGGTCCTGCGAGCCGAGGCTCTCGAGGATGGCTCCCGAAAGCTGATGACTGCGATAAGCCCGCGCGGTGCCCGCCGGCGATGATTCAAGGCACTGTGCGATGGACTTGCCGTAATCGAGCAGGATCACCGCTCCAGCCCAAGATCCGGTGAGGAGCTTGCGCAGCAACTCCTCCGCGGCCAACGGCGCATCGATAATCCAACCTTCTTCGGTGGCAGGCAAAGCGCCGGCGAAGTCCGCGGCGGCAGGGGTGGAGAATTCCGCGAGAGGCTCCACGGTCAGTTCGTCGCCGTCGACCCGCACGCCGAGTTCGCGCCACGCTCCGCCTTGGAAGATAAAGCGGTGGAAGGGCTGAGCGTCGAGGAGTTCGTTCGCGACGAGGACGCTGCGCGCCGGGAACGCGGGGTAAGCACCGAAGCGGAAGGTGCGCAGTTCGGCGAAGCGCGACGCGACGCCGGCGTAATGAGTCTGCCCGGGTTCGGCGCCGACCTCGACGAGGGCGTGCGTCTTCAGGTCGCCGACGAGCGACTTCGCCGCGCCTGCGATGAGTTCTCCGAACATGGGGCCGAGCGCGGCCGCGGTGGTGAAGTCCGTGCCGGCGGCCTTGCCCACACGCGTCCGGTCCGCGACGTAATACCCGAGCCCCGGGGCGTAGAGGGCCGCCTCGACGAGGTGCGCGAACGAGACCACGCCGCCGCGGGCCTCGCGACGGAGTAAGGCGACGATGGCGTCATGTCGGGCCGCGGGCTCCACGCCAGAAGCGTTATGCGGTCTTTTCCGCTCCGCCAGACGAATCGGGATTGAGCCGACCTCCGAATTGGGCTGACTGCAGGCAGATGATCCTCGCGATCGAAAGTTCCTGCGATGAATCGGCCCTGGCGCTCTTCGACCCGGCCCGCGGACTCGTGCGCGAACTGATCAGCTCGCAGGCGGCGGAACACGAGAAATACGGCGGCGTGGTCCCCGAACTGGCCAGCCGGATGCACCTCTCCGCCCTGCCCCTCCTGCTCGCCGATTTCCAAGCTGAGCTGGCACAGGCGAAGACCATCGCGGTCACCCGCGGCCCGGGCCTGCTGCCGTGCCTGTCGATGGGCGTGACCCTGGCCCGCTCCCTCGCGCTCGCCCGCGGCCTCCCGATCGTCGGCGTCAATCACCTGCGCGCCCACGTGCATTCGCCGTTCATCGCCGTGCACGCGGCGGATCCGGCGGGCTTCGCCGCGGCCCGCGCGGCCCTGCTCCCGCATCTTGCCATCGTGGTCTCCGGCGGCAACACGCTGCTGGTGAAACTCGACGAACAGCTCCGCCTTACGGTCGTCGCACGCACGGTCGATGACGCCGCCGGCGAAGCCTTCGACAAAGGTGCGAAGCTCCTCGGCCTCCCCTACCCGGGTGGTGCGCTCATCGAGAAGCACGCTCTGCAAGGCGACGTCCGGAAGTTCGTCTTCCCGCGCGGCATCCCGGAGAAAGCCGATCTCCGTCTCAGCTTCTCCGGACTCAAGACCGCCCTGCGCTACCAGCTCGAAAAGATGTCCGATGCCGACGTGGCCGCGGCCCTGCCTGACCTCTGCGCGGGTTATCAGCATGCGATCATCGAACAGCTGGTCTCGAAGACCGGTGCGGTCCTCGACCTCGGCGGCTACAAGTCCGTGGGTCTTTCCGGCGGGGTGGCCAATAACCGCACGCTCCGCTCTCGCCTCACGAACGCGGCCCAGCAACGCGGCCTGCCGATGCTGGTCGCCGAACCGAAGCACTGCGGTGATAACGCTGGCATGATCGCCTTCGCCGCCTGGGCGGACGTCGGCCTACCCGTCGGCGCCGCGGCCGTGCCGGCGGCGAGCCTGACGGTCGATCAGGTCTAAGCGGCTTGCTTGACGAGTTCGGTGAACGCCCGGAACTGCGGATGTGTCGCGTCCCCGAGCAGCGCGTAGAAGACCGTCTCGGTCGGCAGCACGTGGGCTCCGGCAGAGCGCAAGGCTGCGAGGCAGGCCTGCCCATCCTCTGACCGACGGCCAGTGACGGCATCGGAGAGGATCGTGACGCCCATGCCCTCGCGGAGCGCATCCATGGCGGTCTGGTAGACGCACACGGGGATTTCCAAGCCGCAGATGAGCAACTGGCTCACCTCGGCCTTGGCGAAGGCCTCGGTCAGTCCCGGCGCCCCAAACGCCGAGAAGGCAGTCTTACCGAACACGGCCCGACCTTCGCCCGCAGCGGCCAGGAGATCCGGATGGGTCGGCCCGAGCTTGGCCGGGACTTGTTCGGTGAAGAGGACGGGGACCGCCAGCAGTTGGGCGGCGGCGACGGCCAGTCGGCAACGGCGCAGGCAGGCCTCTCCCTCAGGCATGGCCTTGAGGAAGGTCGGCTGGACGTCCACGACGAGCAAGGCGACGCCGGCGGCGGGGGTTTCGGACATGCCCGGCAGACTGCCCGGGAGGGCCAATAAGTCAGCCGCAAACCGCCGTGAATGGGGTTGCCCGCCCCGCCCCGCCCGACTTCTCTTAGCGGTCATGGACTGGCAGGTTAAACCTATCGCGCGCATCTGCGCCGCTTCCGGCAAGGAACTTCACGTCGGCGACCTCGTGACGTGCGTCGTCTTCAAGCCCCTCGGCGGCAACATCGAGCGCCTCGACGTGCTCAAGGAACACGCCGCGAGCTTCCAGCCCGAGGGCATCCTGCTCGGCCGCTGGAGCCGCGAGGTCAAGGAACGTGGCGAGGAAGAGCAGGCCCATCGGGCCCAGCTGCTCGCTTCCCGCGAAGAGTTCTTCCTTTCCCTGTACGAAGACGAAGCCGATCCGTCCGGCGACAAGGGCGTGCTCAAGCACATCCTCGCCATGCTGCTGGAGCGCAAGCGCATCATCAAGCAGGTCGGCGTCGCCGACAAAGGCCTGATGAACTACGTCCACGCGGCCAGCAAGCAGACCTACCTCGTCCCGGTGCTGGACCTCCAGCCCGCCCACATCCTGCAGGTCGGAGCTTCGCTCGACATGCTCGTCGGCTAAGCCCTTCCATGACCCGCCTCCGCCTCCTCGCCGCCTTGGGCTCGCTGCTCCTCATGGGCTGCCAGAACAACGACATGCCCGAGGAGATCGCCTCGATCTTCGTCGAAGCTCCGTCTTCCCTCGGCGGCGCGATGAAGCAGGAAGTCCGCCTGCCGGTCAGCCGCGTAGCCATCGCGATCCTCCCTCAACCCCTCGTGCAGGCTGAGGACATTCTGGGCACCTTGCCCGTCACCAGCGGCGAGCCTGACCTGCGTCAGGAATTCTTGCTCGTGCAGCTCGATCGCCGGGCGGCGATCGATGTGATGAATTACACCAAGGAGGCCATCGGCCGTCACTTCGTCCTCATCATCAACGAAACGGCGGTCGGCATCATGCCGATCGATCAGCAGATTACGGACGGAAACCTGATGTTCCATGTCGAGAAGAAGGGGATGTCGAACACCGAAGCGGTCATGGACGTCAGCCGTCGCCTCAATATCTCGGCCCTCAAGCTGCGCAAAATCAAGGAGTCCGAACGGCCGTGATCCGAGGGTCCCGCCTCGCCTTCCTCATCCTCGGACTGGCGACGGCGCCGCTGCTCGCCACGGAAGTCGTCTGGCCGACCACGCTCGACCTAGGCGACGTCAGCTCGGCCCAAGACTATCTCCAACCGACGGTCTCCGGCCGTCTGGAGTCGGCCACGTTCGGGATGGTCCGGGAAGAAGGGCAACGCTTCCATGAAGGGATCGACATCCGCCCCGGCCGACGCGACGCCGCCGGCGAACCGCTCGACCTGGTGAGGGCCGCGATGGACGGACAGGTGGCCTACGCCAATCCGCACGTCAACGGGCCCTACGGTCGCTACGTGGTGCTCGTCCATCCGGGCGCGGAGCTCCCGGCTTACTCGCTCTACGCCCACCTGGCTTCGATCGATCCGGCGGTGAAGCTCGGCGCCTTCGTTCGCCGCGGCCTGACGCTCGGCCGCATGGGCCGCACCTCCGCCGGCGCGAGCCCGATCACGCCGGACCGGGCGCACCTGCACTTCGAGGTCGGACTGCTGTTGTCGACGGGCTTCCACGCCTGGTATGCGGCCCAACCGGAAAACCGGAAGAGCCCTAACCTGCACGGGCTCTTCAACGGCCAGAACCTCATCGGGATGGATCCGCTGCCCCTCCTCGGCCGACGCAGCGTCGACGTGCTCGCGCTCCTGCGACGCCAGCCGACGGCGCTCACGGTCGTGCTCCGGGCGGCCCGCACCCCCGACTTCGTGAGGCGCTATCCGATGCTCGCGCGCGGCGACATCGGCAAGGCGGCCGGTTGGTACGTAGAATTCTCCTGGCAAGGCATGCCGCTGCGCTGGACGGCGCTCGAGGACGGCAACCCGCGGCTCCCGACGCAAGGCTGGCAGATAGCCGAGGTCGACGTGACCCAGCGCCCCTTGCTGATCCGCCGTAAGCTGCTCGCGGCCGACGGTCGTATGCCGGGCGAACTGCTCACGCAGAACGTCGGCATCCTGCTCTCTACGTCCCGTTAAAACCGTTACCGTAGGGAGAAGTCTCTCCTGCCACCCGCCACCCGCGGCCGCCACCCGCCACCCGAAATGGCAACGACGTCCCGTTAATTAAGACCCGGATCTTCGGGCGAATCCGCCTCGAGACGCAGATCCGGACGATAGGTGGCGAGCAAGTGCTTCCATAAGGCCACGCCTTCGAGGTCGGCGCAGGCGAAGTCGAACGGACAGACGACCCAGGCGTTCATACGGAGTTCGTTCTCGAGCTGGCCGGGCGACCAGCCGGCGTAGCCCACGTACGCGCGCAAGGTGAAGCGTCCCTCGGCGGCGAGCCGCACGGCCTCCTTCTGGTCGAGTCCGAACCGGACCTCAGGCTCGGCGGCGGCCGGGAAGCACCAACCGCCGAAGGCCAGCCGGTCCGTGGCCACGGGTCCGCCTTCGAAGAGCGGCACGCCTTCCAGGGGCGCCAGGTCCACGGCGGCGTCGATCTGCCCGAGCTCGCGGCCGAGCGGGCGGTTGATGATCACGCCGAGCGCGCCGTCCTTGGCGTCATGGGAGTGGAGCAGGACGACGGTCTCGCGGAAATGATCGTCACGCAACTGGGGATGCGAGACCAGCAGCGAGCCCGCCAACGTTCGCGGCGTCCGCGCCATCAGCGCGCGAGCCGCGTGACCTTCACGCCGGCCTGGCCGAACATCTCCGCCACGAGCGGGTCGTTCTTGTAGTCGTGTCGGTAGCGCACCTCGGTGATGCCGGCGGCGGCGAGGATCTTCGCGCAGTTCACGCAGGGGAAATGGGTGACGTAACAGACCGTGCCCTGCAGCGAGACACCGCGCTTGGCCGCATCGGCCACGGCGTTCTGTTCGGCATGGACGGTAGCGAGCTCATGGCCGTCGCGGATATGCGAGTCATGCGGCGCACCCGGCAGGAAGCCGTTGTAGCCGGCGGCGACGAGGCGGTTCGGGTGCTTACCGGTCGAGACGATGATGCAACCGACATGCAGGCGCTCACAGCTGGAACGGGAACTGACGAGCACCGCGGTAGCCATGAAGTATTCATCCCACGTCGGACGGGAACCCCCGTTGACGAGGGCTTCGAGCTGTTCGGCGAGGGACGGGAGCTGGCTCATCGCACCCACAGGCTGTCAGCCGGCACCCACCCGAGGCAAGTGGCAGTTACGCACAGGATCGTCGCCAGCAGCATCAGGACGGCCGCCCGGCCCAGGAACGGAAGGAAATCGGCCGGCTGGGAAGCCTGGCGGAAGCCGACATGCTGCCAGAGGGCCAGCGGCAGCAGGCACAGTGGCGCCCAGCCGAAGACGGCACCGAGGCAGCCTAGCCCCGCGAGCGAGTTGAAGGCGTGCAGGCTCCGCGCGAAACCCCGGCCTAGCCGGACGACCGTGGTGCGCTTGCCGACAGCGAGATCGGTCTCGTAATCGCGAGCGTTGTTCGCGACGAGGATGTTATCCGCGAGCAGGCCGAGCCCGAGTCCGGCGAGGAGCGCGGGCGCCCACGGCATGGGCGGAGTGCTACAGCCGCAGTCTCCGGCGAAAGGCACGCAGAGAGCCCAAGCGGTCAGGACCGTCGCCTGGACGCCGAAGCAGCCAACCACGAAGACGTCGCCGAGGCCGCGGTAAGCCAGCGGAAAAGGTCCGAGCGTATAGGCCAACGCGCACGCGATGGCGAGCAGACCGGCGAGCAACAGCCACGGCGAAAGCAAGGCGACCGGGGCGCCGAGGACGAGGGCGAGCAGGCACGCGATCCAGATGCCGCCACGCATGGCTTCGGGCGTGATATCGCCGGCCGAGACGGCGCGCCGCGGCCCCACGCGCGCGGCGGTGTCCGCGCCGCGCTGCGAATCACCGAGGTCGTTGGCGAAATTACAAGCGACCTGCACGCAGAGCGCGAAACCAAGGCAGCTCAGCAGGACTAAGATGAATCGCGGGTCGGCCCAAAGACCGGCAGCGCCCGCATGGGCGACGACGACCGCCCCGCCGAGCGCGATGGGCGCGACAGCCGCCACCAAGGTCTTGGGGCGAGTCGCGTCCATCCATGCGCGGAAGTTCGACATGCGGAAATGAAGGTGTCGGGCCGGGACCGGACGGAAACAAAAAAGCCCCGCGGTACGGGGCTTTTCAGGAGAGCCGTACGAGCTTACTGCTGCGGCAGGGGAATCGCGGTGGCCGGCACGCCGCGGGACTGTTTCCAGTCGGCGACAGCGGTACCAGCGGTGTTCGTGAAGTAGTTCTGCCCAGTCGTCAGGGTATTGGCGACCCACGACACGTGACCGTCTCCGTAGACGATGTGTCCGCCTTCGGCGCCCCAGCAGGAACCGGCGTTGGTGCCGTCGGCAGCGGGCCAAGTGCCCAAGTTGGTCAAGCCACGGCTCCAAGCCAGCGGCACGGCGACGGAACCGACGACGCCCGAGGACGTGCCGGAGTAGACGGTCCAGGAGGTGCCGGTGCCGGCGGTGAGCGCCGCAGTAAATCTCGTGTCGACGTTGATGGCCGACGGAGTGGTCTCAATGACGTTCTTAGGAAGGTTCGGGATGACGTTACGCTCGAGCATCGCGTCGCCGTCGACGAACCAGATCTCGCCGGAGTCGAGGGCGGCGCCGGCTGCGAGGTTGGCGGCGTATTGGGAGACCTTGGTCGCCACGTTACCGGTGGCAGTCCAGGTTCCCGTGAGGGTCATGACCTTGCCGCCCTGGGCCCAGTTCATGTAGCCCTGGCCGATGGAGCGCAGCTTGTTCAGCGCGCTGTTCTTCTTGGCGGAGCGCATGACGCCCTGCACGCCCGGGAAGAGGACGGCGGCGAGGACGCCGATGATCGCGATGACGGTCAGCAGCTCGATGAGCGTGAAGCCTTTGCGGGAACGGTCGGAATTCTTCATAGGGGTAAGTGACCAATGAAATTGCCCCATAAGCAGACCCTTGCAAGCGCTTATGCCCCGAGCGACTAAAAGTGTCACAAAAAAGCCCCGCAGTGCGGGGCTTTTCAAGGGAGCCGTACGAGCTTACTGCTGCGGCAGGGGAATCGCGGTGGCCGGCACGCCGCGGGACTGTTTCCAGTCGGCGACAGCGGTGCCAGCGGTGTTCGTGAAGTAGTTCTGCCCAGTCGTCAGGGTATCGGTGCACCAAGACACGTGACCGTCTCCGTAGACGATGTGTCCGCCTTCGGCGCCCCAGCAGGAACCGGCGTTGGTGCCGTCGGCAGCGGGCCAAGTGCCCAAGTTGGTCAAGCCACGGCTCCAAGCCAGCGGCACGGCGACGGAACCGACGACGCCCGAGGACGTGCCGGAGTAGACGGTCCAGGAGGTGCCGGTGCCGGCGGTGAGCGCCGCAGTAAATCTCGTGTCGACGTTGATGGCCGACGGAGTGGTCTCAATGACGTTCTTAGGAAGGTTCGGGATGACGTTACGCTCGAGCATCGCGTCGCCGTCGACGAACCAGATCTCGCCGGAGTCGAGGGCGGCGCCGGCTGCGAGGTTGGCGGCGTATTGGGAGACCTTGGTCGCCACGTTACCGGTGGCAGTCCAGGTTCCCGTGAGGGTCATGACCTTGCCGCCCTGGGCCCAGTTCATGTAGCCCTGGCCGATGGAGCGCAGCTTGTTCAGCGCGCTGTTCTTCTTGGCGGAGCGCATGACGCCCTGCACGCCCGGGAAGAGGACGGCGGCGAGGACGCCGATGATCGCGATGACGGTCAGCAGCTCGATGAGCGTGAAGCCTTTGCGGGAACGGGAGACGGTGGTCATAGATTTTGGGGTATGGAGAAAATAGGTCCCTTCGGCTTCGTTGGAAAGCCGAAAAGTGACCCTTATATCCTCAATAAGGCAGAGGGAAGCGGCCGGTCAGGGACGCGACGATGCCCTGGGCCTCGGAGATCTTGGCCAGATCCTGGGGGCCGGAAAGCACGATGGCGATGGCCTTGGCGATTTCCTTCATTTCGGCCTCCTTCATGCCACGGGAAGTCACCGCCGGGGTGCCGACGCGGATACCGCTGGCCTGGAAGGGACTGCGGGTCTCGTCCGGCACGGTGTTCTTGTTCGTGGTGATGTGGGCGGCGTCCAGGGCGAGCTGGGCATCCTTACCGCTGACTTCCGGATGGCTCTTGCGGAGGTCGAGCAAACTGAGGTGGTTGTCGGTGCCGCCGCTGATCAGGCCGAAGCCGAGTTTCACGAGTTCGTCGGCGAGTGCCTTGGAATTGGCGACGACCTGCTTGGCGTAGTCCTTGAACTCCGGCGTGGCGCACTGCGCGAAGCAGATCGCCTTGGCGGCGATGACGTGCTCGAGCGGCCCACCCTGGGCGCCGGGGAAGACCGCGGAGTCGATGGCCTTGGCGTGCTCGGCCTTGCAGAGGATCAGGCCGCCACGCGGACCGCGCAGGGTCTTGTGCGTGGTGGTGGTGACGAAGTCGGCGTAGGGCACGGGCGACGGGTGCACGCCGCCAGCGACGAGGCCGGCGATGTGCGCGATGTCGGCGAGCAGCAGCGCGCCGTTTTCCTTGGCGATCTTGCCGAAGCGGGCGAAGTCGATCTCGCGGGCGTAAGCGGACGCGCCGACGGTGATCATCTTAGGCTTCTCGCGCTTGGCCATCTCCTCGACTTCGTCGTAGTTGATCCGGCCGTCGGCGCCCACGCCGTAGTGGACGGCGTTGTAGAGCTTGCCGGAGAAATTAGCGGCGTTGCCGTGCGTGAGGTGACCGCCGTGCGACAGGTTCATCGTCAGGATCTTGTCGCCGGGCTTGATGCTGGCGAAGTAGACGGCGGCGTTGGCCTGGCTGCCGGAGTGCGGCTGGACGTTGGCGTGGTCGGCGCCGAAGAGGGCCTTGGCGCGGTCGATGGCGAGCTGTTCGATCTGGTCGACGT
>Ga0209599_10001553_pt1 | contig 10657 bp, 6 predicted proteins | sample Shrwel_input2_FT_FD_187534 | JGI IMG/M metagenome (GOLD analysis project Ga0209599, IMG submission 187534) | Subsurface microbial communities from deep shales in Ohio, USA - Utica-3 well 1 S input2 FT (SPAdes) (version 2) ... | reverse complement strand
GTCTATCTCAACATAATCAACGTCAACACGCCAATCCATGCCTAAAGCGCGTGTTAATTGATTGCCATGTCGTGTAATTAAGGCGTGGTCTTTGGTGAGGCATTCCCAGTCATCATCACGTAGTCGCCATAAACGGCTATCACCAACATGAAAAATATGTCCTATAGAGCCACGAATAATCAGTGCAGTAAAGGTGGTTAAATAACCTTGATGATGATGCTGATAGTGTTGGCCTTGTCCATGAAGCCAGCGATTAAGGGCGGCTAATACTTTTAAGCCTGCAGTTTTGACCGACCAACTGGCAGGAGTCGCAAAAAAATCACTTAAAAAGTTAGTTACACTGGTTTCAGCGGCAATACGTCCACATTCGGCACTGCTTAAGCCATCGGCAATGGCAGCTGCTACCGTATGACTTGATGAGCCATGTCCTTGTGGTAAATGAACCCCGACCGCGTCATCATTGGTTTTTTTGGGGCCAATATGTGAAATTTGTGCGGCATTAATTTTGAGGCTATGTGTCATATCCTTAAATGTCTCTTTATCTTTTTTTGGGATGATTCTTTGCTAAAAATCATCTCAAAAAAACATAAGGTATTGAACTAGGTTAAACATATTGTTCGACTCCGTTCACCTTTCGACTCCGCTCAAGGAGCAGATGTTGTTAGCTCAGCGGAGTCGAAGCGTTAGTTAATCTACTGCAATTAAATGTACATTACCGTGTTCATCTTTTTCGACCATGTGGCCTTTGGGTTCATCTAAAAATAATGAGCCTAAAAATGCCACCAGTGACGTTCCTGCTAACACCACAAAAAAAGCTTGAGGGCTAACAAAACTGAGTACCGTCAAAAAGGTAACGCCACCCACATTGCCATAAGCACCCGCCATGCCTGCAATTTGACCTGTCATACGACGCTGAATTAACGGAACAATCGAATACACCGCACCACACGCGCCTTGTACAAAGATAGAAGTTGCTAAAACGGTAGCAACAGCAACCACTAATGACCATTCGCCACTCATTTGCGACATAATGCCATAGCCAAGCGTTTGCCCGATTAAGCAAATCATCAATATTTTACGGCGACCATAAGCATCCGAAAACAAGCCACCACTAGGCCGTGCAAACAAGTTCATTATGGCAAAACAGCCTGCAGTCATACCTGCATAAACGGGGCTAATAGCAAAGGTATTCATAAAAAATAACGGCAACATGGATACAACGGCCAACTCAGAGCCAAAACAAGCCATATAAGCAATGTTCAAAATGGCGACTTGTTTAAATTTGTAGCTAGGAGCGGCAGGATGGTCTTTATCAAATAAATGTTTGTTTACGTGCCAAATTTTAACCCATTGATACACGGCTAAGCCTGCAACAACAGCGTAAGCAATAAAGGTGTTATTGGCCGAAAGTAAGTTTAATCCAGAAGGAGACAAACGCCATGCCAACAATATTAAGGCCAAATATAACGGTACATTCATTAAGGCGTAAAAGATAAAGTCGCCTTTGCTAGTTACTTCTAAACCACCTGCTTTGTGAGGTTTAAAGTAGGTTGAGCCTTCGGGCGTATCACGTACACCACGATAAAAAAAGACGCTATAAATAATTGCAATAATGCCCGTAGAGCCAATGGCATAACGCCAGCCGTCATCACCACCAAATGCTAGAGCTAAAACGGGCATACTCATACTGGCAACGGCAGCACCAAAGTTACCCCAGCCACCATATACGCCTTCGGCAATGCCTACTTCACGTGCAGGAAACCATTCACTGACTAAACGAATACCAATCACAAAGCCTGCACCCACAAAACCCAGTAAAAAGCGCGAAATAGCCAACCATTCAAACGATTGTGCCGCAGCAAACACTAAACACAACACACCGCTAATGGCTAATAAAAAGCTATAGCTTTTGCGCGGGCCAAATTTATCAACCAAGATACCAATTAAAATTCGAGCAGGAATGGTAATCGCTACGTTAAGCATCAAAATTGCTTTAACTTGTTCGGGACTTAAACCAAAGTAGTTTTTTAATACTGGCATTAGAGGCGCATGCGCAAACCAAATTAAAAAGGTAATAAAAAAGGCAAACCATGTGTAATGCAGTGTTCTGATTCTAGGTTCGCTCCACTTAAAGAGTGGAATAGTTTTTAATGCCATACGGAGCCTCGCAACGGTGAGTTTAGGACTGCCGCATACAAATTCAGTGTTTTACAAACCGTGTAAAATACTTAAGCAATGGCCGCGTCAGTCCCAAAAAATAATAGGAAAAGCCCTATAAATTTGTAAAACAGGAATGAAACGCGCCGTTGCGTTAAATTAATATTTTTTTCTAATGCAATGGTTGTGCCAATAATTTTGAAGGCTTGCTACGACTCAATTTTCTAAATAAAGCCTAAATACCTCCTTTGATTGTTTATGGTGCGATTTGTGGCTTTTTATAGCGCAGTGATTATTTGTGGTGCGCTCAACATAAAAACAAAGTGATCTAGGTCAAGAATCAAAGAACTACATCAATTTGAATTAAGCCTTACAAAAACATCAAACACACAATGCGGAGCTTATAAATTTTTGGTTATATGGCATATATCTTGCCTGTCGGTCTTTAAATGCAAATTTAAAAAGACGATTGATATGAAAAAGCAAAAATTGGTAGTCATTGGCAATGGTATGGCAGGTATGCGTACTGTGGATGAGTTATTAAAAATTGCACCCGATATGTATGACATTACGGTGATTGGTAAAGAGCCATACGGTAATTACAACCGCATTATGTTGTCGCCTGTATTAGCGGGCGAAAAAAACTTTGAAGATATCGTGCTGCATACGCCTAAATGGTATAAAAAACAAGGAATTACCTTGGTTTTTGGACAGGTTGCTGTTGGTGTTAATCGTAAAATAAAGCAAGTAACTACCGATTCAGGTTTGAGTTTTGACTATGACCGTTTGTTATTAGCAACGGGTTCTGTGCCATTTATTATTCCCATTCCTAATCATAATCATGCTTGTGTATTGAGCTTTAGAGATATTCAAGATGTTGAGGCGATGTTATTAGCCACACAACAAAAAAAGCGTGTGGCGGTAATTGGTGGCGGTTTATTAGGCTTAGAGGCCGCTAATGGCTTATTAAAGCGTGGTGTGGATGTTACCGTTATTCACGATAGTTCTTGTTTAATGAATCGTCAGTTAGATACTGAAGCTGCACGGTTATTGCAAAAGCAGCTCGAAGCGAATGGCATGAAATTTAGAATGGGTGCCATGACCAAAGAAATTGTGGCTCAAGATGAACACCATTTAAGCCATGTAGCTTTTAAAAACGGCGCAGATTTGCCTACCGATTTGGTGATTATGGCCGTAGGGATTCGTCCTAATGTGGCTTTAGCTAAACATATTGGTTTGCAAGTAGATAAAGCGATTTTGGTCAATGACACCATGCAAACCTATGACCCAAGTATTTATGCAGTGGGTGAGTGTGTGCAACATCGTGGCTCGTTGTTTGGTTTGGTTGCTCCTTTATACGAACAAGCGGCAGTATGTGCGACGCATTTGGCTGAGTTTGGTATTGGTCGATATGTTCAAAAAGCAACAGCAACTACTTTAAAAGTCAGCGGTGTTAATTTGTTTTCCGCAGGCGATTTTTCGGGGGCAAACGCCGAAGCCTTAGTATTAAGAGATACCGCATCTGGTGTTTATAAAAGATTATTTATTAAGGGGAATAAATTGGTAGGCGCGGTGTTGTTTGGAGATGTTCAAGATGGTAATTGGTATTTTGATTTAATCAAAAAACAGCAAGATGTGTCGGCTCTGCGAGCAGATTTGGTCTTTGGTAAGCAGGAGTTGGCTGATGCAATTTAATCAAATAAACACACTTTCTGTCATTCAAAGTGACATTAAAACAATTAATACAACGTGTGCCTATTGTGGCGTTGGTTGTGGTGTTAAAGCGACTGTTACCGAAGTTAATCAGCGTGTTGTAACTATTGAAGGCGACACCGAGCATCCTGCAAATTATGGCCGTTTGTGTTCTAAAGGCTCATCTTTAGGTGAAACCTTAAGTTTAGAAGGGCGGTTACTAAACCCTATGATTCAGGGAAAAGAGGTGTCTTGGACGAGTGCAGTTAATAAAATAGCGACTGATTTTAAGGCAATTATTGCTAAACATGGCCGAGAATCTGTAGCTTTTTATGTGTCTGGGCAATTACTTACCGAAGATTATTATGTTGCCAATAAACTAATGAAAGGTTACATCGGCACAGCAAATATCGACACCAATTCACGCTTGTGTATGTCTTCGGCGGTTGCAGGTTATAAACGTGCCTTTGGCGCAGATAGCGTGCCTGCCAGTTATGACGACTTTGATCATGCTGATTTAGTGGTGTTAGTAGGCTCTAATACTGCGTGGTGTCATCCGATTTTGTTTCAGCGTATTAAAGCAGCTAAAGTGCAACGTCCTCGCTTAAAAGTTGTGGTGATTGACCCGCGTGAAACCGCAACCAACGAAATTGCCGATTTGCATTTGCCGATTAAAGCAGGCGCAGACGTTTTATTGTTTAATGCGTTATTGGTGAAATTGGCCGAAAATAGTGTCTTGGATCAGCACTATATTGCTAGTTATACCACTAATTTTGAAGGTGCTTTTGCACAAGCAAATAAAAATATAGGCGATATAACAACATTGGCTGCACGGATAGGCGTTGATGAAACCGCATTAAATACATTTTTTGATTGGTTTTGCCAAACACCTAAAACCATGACCTGTTTTTCGATGGGGGTTAATCAGTCTAGTTCGGGTACAGATAAAGTAAACGCCATTATTAACTGTCATTTAGCGACAGGACGAGTCGGGAAAGAGGGCGCATCACCTTTCTCCTTAACAGGTCAACCCAATGCCATGGGCGGCCGAGAAGTGGGTGGTTTGGCCAATATGTTGGCAGCACACATGGATATTGAAAATCCAATTCATCGCCAGCGAGTACAGCGTTTTTGGCAGTCGCCTGTGATTGCCGAACAAAGTGGACTAAAAGCGGTTGATTTGTTTGATGCTATGTATGAGGGCAAAATCAAAGCAGTATGGATTATGGCCACTAATCCAGTCGTCTCTTTACCTAATGCCGATAAAGTGCGTGCTGCTTTAGAAAAATGTGAATTAGTTGTTGTGTCTGATTGTATTGCTAATACTGATACTGCGCGTTTAGCTGACGTGTTATTGCCGAGTTTAGGATGGGGCGAAAAAGACGGCACAGTGACTAACTCCGAGCGTCGTATTTCACGGCAACGTGGCTTTTTGCCTGCGCCTACCTTAGCAAAACCCGATTGGTGGGCATTAAGCCAAGTCGCGCAAGCGATGGGCTTTAGTGGTTTTGATTATCAATCGCCTGCCGAAATTTTTAACGAACACGCTCGACTTTCGGCATTTGAAAATGACACTGTGATTGCCTCTGGCTTACGCGATTTTAATATCAGTGGGTTAGCTGAATTAAGTGCCACAGAATACGATGCTTTACAGCCGATACAATGGCCTGTTTTAAGTAAAGAGTTTCAAGGCACAGCGCGATTATTTGCTCAAGGTCAGTTTTTTACCCCCAATCGTTTAGCGCGTTTTGTACCTGTAACGCATCGTCATCCTGTTAATACACCTTCGCTTGAATATCCATTTGTTTTAAATACAGGCCGTATTCGTGACCAATGGCATACCATGACCCGTACAGGTTTAACACCTAGACTGTTGCAACATATTGGTGAGCCTTATGCAGAGTTGCACCCAATTGATGCGAAAAAGTTACAAATTAGTGTCGGTGATTTGGTTGTTGTGCAATCGCAATGGGGAAAAGTCATTGTTAGGGCGCAAATAAATGAAGGCCAACAACAAGGTGCAGTGTTTGTACCTATGCACTGGACAAGCGTATTAAGTCGTCAAGGTCGTATTGGTGCAGTCGTTAATCCTGTGGTTGACCCTATTTCGGGACAGCCCGAAAATAAGCATACACCAGTCGTTGTAAGTCATTTTGAAGCAGCATGGCATGGATATTTGTTGAGTAAAGAGCCATTAACTTTGCCTGAGTGTGATTATTCGGTTGCTATTCGTATCGAAAATGGTTGGCGTTATGAATTGGCACACCATCAAAAACCACAAGATTGGATCGATTGGGCAAGTGTTTGGCTCAATCAACCACAAGGTGAACGCTTGGAGTATCAAGATATTGGTTTAGGGATGCAGCGTTATGCGTGGTTAGACGAGGGACGATTATCAGCTTTAGCTTTTTTTGGCGCAGAGGTCGCTTTGCCGCCACGGGCTTGGTTGATGTCTTTACTTAATCAACCCTTAGATAAACTTAGTCGTCGTGCTTTGTTATCAGGCAAACCAGCCGACCCTAATGCTGATGTGGGTAATATTATTTGTGCCTGTTTTGGGGTGGGTCAAAAAACCATTGAACGAGCCGTTTGCCAACAAAATTTAAAAAATGTTGCCGAAATTGGAAAATGTTTAAAAGCTGGCACGAATTGTGGATCATGTCAGCCCGAGTTACAGAAAATTCTTTCGCGGCTTATTTCTGTCGCAGCCGTTTAATTAGCGACAACACAAGATATTGGCAACGTTGGCAATATCATTATTGTGTCCTTCCTTAGATTCCGCAGACAACGCCGTCTGTTTTGTGTTGAATAACTCAACACCCCTAGCTAGCAAATTCAGCAGGAGACAGCAATGCGTATAGTCATGATTGGTCACGGTATGGTTGGCCATCGTTTTTTAGAAACCCTCGCCAAAAAAGCTACTATTCCCCATCAAGTGATTGTCTTGGCCGAAGAACCACGTCCTGCTTATGACCGTGTGCAATTGTCGGCTTTTTTTAGTGGTAAAACGGCCGAAGATTTAAGTGTTACCCCGCACGATTTTTTTCAAAATACAGGGTATGGACTACAACTAAATACCCGCGCGACACAGATTGATAGCGCGGCCAAAACCGTCACTACCGCCAATGGTGATGTGATTCATTACGACAAGTTAATTTTAGCAACTGGCTCTTATCCCTTTGTGCCACCTGTACAAGGTAACAACCGCGAAGGCTGTTTGGTGTATCGCACCATCGAAGATTTACACGCAATTCGTGATAACGCCTTAAACTCTAAAGTCGGTGTGGTGGTGGGTGGCGGTTTATTAGGTTTAGAAGCCGCCAAAGCCTTAAAAGATTTAGGTTTAGAAACCCACGTTGTTGAGTTTGCGCCACGCTTAATGGCAGTACAAATTGATGATATAGGTGGCAAAGTCCTCCGCAAAAAAATTGCCGAACTCGGCGTAGGCATTCATACCGAACGCAACACAGTCGAGATTGTAGATGGTGAAACCTGTCGTCATGTCATGAAGTTTTCCGATGGCACGAGTCTCGAAACCGACATGATTTTATTTTCCGCAGGTATTCGTCCGCGTGATGATATTGCTCGTGCCAGTGGCATTACAGTCGGTGCGCGTGGTGGTATTGTGGTCGATAATTTCTGTCGTACCAATCATCCTGATATTTATGCGATTGGTGAATGTGCGTTGTGGGATGGAAAAATTTACGGTTTAGTTGCCCCTGGTTATCAAATGGCCGATGTCGCTTGTAGCCATTTATTAGGCGCGGAAGATAAACAATTCCTTGGCGCAGATATGAGCACCAAGCTCAAACTGATGGGAGTCGATGTCGCTTCGATTGGTGATGCACATGGGACAACCGCAGGCAGTATCAATTACAGTTATATTGATGAGCGTAACCAAACCTACAAAAAGTTAGTGGTTTCTGCTGATGGCAAAAAGTTAGTGGGCGCAGTGTTGATTGGTGACGTAGAAGCCTATGGCGATTTGTTGCAACTCAAACTGAATGATATGACCTTGCCCGACAAGCCCGAAGCCTTAATTTTGCCCGCCAGTGATGGCAGTAAACCAGTCGGTTTAGGCGTTGATGCTTTGCCGATGAGTGCCGTTATTTGTTCATGTAATAATGTCAGCAAACAAGATTTATGTACGGCTATTGAAAGCGGCGTGATGGAGTTGGGTGAATTAAAGTCTTGTACCAAAGCAGCCACCAGTTGTGGCGGTTGTTCGGCTTTAGTAGGTCAAGTGCTCAAATGTGAATTACAAAAACGCGGTGTTGAAGTTAAAAAAGACATTTGCGAACACTTTGCTTACTCGCGCCAAGAAATGTATCACCTCGCCAAAATTGGCAACATCCGCACTTTTGACGAGTTTATTGCCAAACATGGTAAAGGTGATGGTTGTGATATTTGCAAACCTACTGCCGCCTCAATTTTTGCTTCTTTATGGAATGAACATATCCTCAAAAAGCCCTTAGCAGGCTTGCAAGATACTAACGATTACTTTTTGGCCAATATGCAAAAAGACGGGACTTATTCCATCGTGCCGCGTGTCCCTGCTGGCGAAATTACGCCCCAAGGTTTAATTACCATTGGACAAATTGCCCAAAAATATCAGCTCTACACCAAAATTACGGGTGGTCAGCGTATTGACTTGTTTGGTGCGCGGGTAGAGCAATTACCTGTGATTTGGAAAGAGTTAGTCGAGGCTGGTTTTGAGTCGGGTCATGCCTATGGCAAGTCGTTACGCACCGTGAAATCCTGTGTCGGCTCAACATGGTGTCGTTATGGTGTACAAGATTCGGTCGGTTTTGCCATTGACTTAGAAACACGTTATCGTGGTTTGCGTAGCCCACATAAAATCAAATTTGGTGTGAGTGGTTGCACGCGTGAATGCGCCGAAGCGCAAAGCAAAGACGTAGGAGTGATAGCCACCGAAAAAGGTTGGAACTTATATGTGTGTGGTAATGGGGGAATGAAACCGCGTCATGCCGAATTATTAGCCAGTGACTTAGACAGCGCAACCTTAATTAAATATGTTGACCGCTTTTTGATGTTCTATATCCGCACGGCAGACCGTTTACAACGTACTAGCGTATGGCGTGACAACCTTGAAGGTGGTTTAGATTATTTAAAGGCGGTGATTATTGATAACTCATTAGGTATTGCCGATGAGTTAGAAATGCAAATGCAATATGTTGCCGATACCTTTGCTTGTGAATGGAAAGAAGCCATCAATAACCCCGAAACCCTCAAGCGTTTCCGCTCTTTTGTCAATAGTGACGAGGTGGATAACAACGTGGTCTTTGTTGAGGAACGTGGCCAAATTCGTCCTGCAACAGCTCAAGAAAAAGCAGGGCGTATTACCGTGGCTGAGGTTTAAAAGTCCCCTCTCCTTATAGGAGAGGGCGGAGGGTGAGGTCTAAGTTTACCCTAACCCTCCCCTAAATTAGGAGAGGGAATAATTTCTGATTTTGTAGGATGGGTTGACGAAGGAAACCCATCTTGTGCTGCCAAGTTTTCTAAGATGGTCATTGACCCATCAAGAGAGTATGTGATGAGTAGTTTGATTAAAATTTGTCCTGTTGCCGATTTGCCCGTTAATTTAGGCGTAGGTGCTTTAGTTAAAGGTCAACAAGTGGCTTTATTTAAACTTAACAATGGTGATATTTATGCCATTGGTAATTTTGACCCGTTTAGTGAAGCCAATGTCTTATCTCGTGGTTTAGTCGGTGATTTACAAGGCAAAAAAGTCGTGGCTTCGCCGATTTATAAGCATCACTATAATTTACAAACGGGCGAATGTTTGGAAGATAGCAGCGTTAAAGTGCCTGCTTATGATGTGCTGATAAAAGATGAAGTGTTATATGTTTATGCGTAGTAGGGGCTTAGTTTTGAGTATATTATTACCTTGTTTTCCCCTCACTCTAGCTCTCTCCCAAAAGGAGAGAGGACTCCCTCGCACTTTGGGATAGGGTTGGGGTGAGGGCTAAATCAGACCCTATTATTTGTTAGTAGTCTTTAACGCAAAATCCTGACAAGCTGTTAATAATTGGTTTTGTGCTTCGGGTGAGTGCATGGCTCTTGCCAAACTCACCGCACCAACCGTCATTGCCAACATCGCCCATGCTGCCGAATCATCGCCGAGTTGCTCGCTTAATATCGCCTGTGTTTTTTTAATGCCTTGCTCAAAAGCACCTTTTATCTCGGCATCAGCACGCGCAATTTCATGGGTCAAAGAGGGCAAAGCACAGCCCAATTCGGGAAAATTAACATGGATAGGGCTTAAATACAGAGCTAAAAATTGCTCCAGTTGCCCATCAGTTAATTGTTGGTTTAACAATTTTTGCGAAACATCTAACTCTCGCTTAATAATTTCTAGTAATAAGGCATTTTTAGACTCAAAATGGCTATAAAACGCGCCACCTGTTAATCCTACCGTTGCCATCAAACCATCAACACCTGTGGTGGCAAAACCTTCTTTTTTTGCCAATGCACCTGCTTTTTCAATCAGTTGTTGACGTGTCTCGGCTTTGCGGTTGGCAGGGTATCTCATGGTATTGACTCGGTTTTTATACAAGGATTCTCTTAGTATTTTAGCTGACGGTCGTTTACTAAACAATGTGCGGAGTGACTTTTTAGACCAGCATATTTAAAAAATCGGCCAATTGACTTTGTCTGGTTAATAACATACCGTTCGTTTGGTAAACGGTCGTTATATTATAGGCTGTGACGCTAAACGAGGAGCAAAAAATGGCTTTTGTGGTGTTAGAAGAATGTATTCAATGCAAACACACCGATTGTGTAGCAG
>Ga0209599_10001552_pt1 | contig 10664 bp, 12 predicted proteins | sample Shrwel_input2_FT_FD_187534 | JGI IMG/M metagenome (GOLD analysis project Ga0209599, IMG submission 187534) | Subsurface microbial communities from deep shales in Ohio, USA - Utica-3 well 1 S input2 FT (SPAdes) (version 2) ... | reverse complement strand
GGCCGTTAGCCTTACGCGTTTCGTTTATGGCGGTCTTCATGAAGTTGGTTACAGATACACCTGGTATCTCTACAGGGTACTGGAACGAAAGGAACACGCCTTTGTGGGCGCGCTCTTCAGGAGCAAGTTCGCCGATGTCTTCACCCTCCAAGATGATTTCACCGTCTGTTACCTCATAATTTTCGTTACCGGCAATTACAGATGAAAGTGTACTCTTACCTGAACCGTTTGGTCCCATAATGGCATGTACTTCACCAGCCTTAACCTCAAGGTTAATACCTTTTAATATGTCTTTGTCTTCTACTTTCGCGTGTAAGTTTTTTATACTTAACATTAGATATCTATTTAAGCTTTTGCTTTGTGTTTATAATTCATAATGCCCTTTTAAAGAGATGACGCTCAAAATATCAATGGTACCATCTTCAAGAATCTGGTATATCAGTCTGTGTTCGCGGTCTATTCTCCTTGACCATTTACCTGCAAGTTCATGCTTTAGCTGCTCTGGTTTTCCAATACCTTCGTACGGGTTAACCTGAATGGCTTTAATAAGCTCTGAAATTTTCTTTAGAATCGACTTATTGCCCGATTTATTCCAAAACTTTAAGTCATCCTCAGCCTTTTCAGAGAAAACTACGACTTCAATTTTCCTTTCAGACATATTACAGTCCTAAAAATTTGTCAAGGTCTTTCATTTCGATTCTTGTACCACCTCCGTTTTCAACTTCCTTAGCTGCGGCAAGAATTTCTTTAACAAACTCCGGGTTGTAAGGTCTATCTTCTTCAGGCTTAGTAATCTCAAAACCCAAAGCCTTTGCCAGCGATTTAATAACCGCCAGGTCTTTCTTTTTTACGTTTTTTAAAACTATATCCATGACGAGTAAATTTAAACCTGAAACAAATAATTACCCCACAGATCCCTCAAGGCTTATCTCCAGCAGTTTTTGCGCTTCCACAGCAAATTCCATTGGCAGCTTGTTAAGCACCTCTTTACTAAAGCCGTTTACAATAAGTGCAATGGCTTTTTCTGTAGGAATACCACGCTGGTTACAGTAAAATACCTGGTCTTCGCCAATTTTACTGGTCGTAGCTTCGTGCTCTATTTTGGCAGTAGTATTTTTCGACTCAATATACGGGAACGTGTGCGCACCGCAGTTGTTACCCATAAGCAGTGAATCACACTGAGAGAAGTTACGCGCGTTTTCGGCACGACTTCCTATCTGTACAAGACCACGGTAGCTGTTTTGCGATTTACCTGCCGAAATACCTTTAGAGATAATAGTACTCTTTGTATTCTTACCAAGATGAATCATCTTGGTACCCGTATCTGCCTGCTGGTAGTTGTTGGTTACCGCAATAGAGTAAAATTCCCCTACCGAATTATCACCTTTAAGTACACAGCTTGGGTATTTCCAGGTAACGGCAGAACCGGTTTCCACCTGTGTCCAGCTTATTTTAGCGTTCTTTTCGCAAAGCCCGCGCTTGGTTACAAAGTTGAATACACCACCTTTACCGTCTTTATTACCCGGGAACCAGTTTTGTACGGTGCTGTATTTAATTTCAGCATAGTCCATGGCAATCAATTCTACCACGGCAGCGTGTAGCTGGTTTTCGTCGCGGCTTGGTGCGGTACAGCCTTCAAGGTAGCTTACATAACTGCCTTCATCGGCAATTACTAGCGTACGTTCAAACTGGCCTGTGCCCGCCTGGTTAATACGGAAGTACGTACTAAGTTCCATAGGGCAGCGTACCCCTTTCGGGATGTAGCAGAATGAACCATCAGAGAATACAGCCGAGTTAAGTGCCGCATAGAAGTTATCCTTCTGTGGTACTACTGTGCCTAAGTATTTCTTAACCAGTTCAGGGTGTTCTTTTATGGCTTCGCTGATAGGGCAAAATATAATGCCTTTTTCAGCAAGTGTCTTTTTAAAGGTAGTGGCAACAGAAACCGAGTCTACAACAATATCCATAGCTATGTTGTTCATCTTCTTTTGCTCATCTAGAGAAATACCCAGCTTCTTGTACATAGCCAAAAGCTCCGGGTCTACATCGTCCAGTGTTTTGTTAGGATCTACCGTTTTCGGTGCAGAATAGTAAGATATTGCCTGGAAATCAGGTTTTTCGTAATGTACGTTGGCCCACTCAGGCTCTATCATCTGAACCCATGCACGGTAGGCTTCTAAACGCCATTCTGTCATCCACTCCGGCTCTTCCTTCTTAGCCGAAAGCGCGCGGATAATATCCTCGTTAAGCCCGTTCGGGAAGGTCTCGCTTTCTATATCAGTATAAAAACCGTACTCGTATTCTTTATTTTCGAGTTCAATTTTTAGTTCTTCTTCGGTGTACTTACTCATCTTTATTTATTTAAAGATTTGAAAATTTAAAGATTGAAACATTCTAAATCCTTGACTTTAGCTAATCCATAAACTTTGAAAGGTTTTTGGATATTTCTACGCTCAAATCCATAGCCATCTGTACTTCATCTTTTCTTAACAACTCTAATTCTATTGACAGTATCAGCATACTTCTAACTTCTGCGCAACTACCCTTAGAATGACTTAGAAATCGTACAAACTGACGATTATTATTGTATTCAGAACCTTCAGCAATATTATTGCTTATAGAGACAACAGCTCTTTTTATCTGATCTTTGAAACCATATTCCCGCTCAAAATTGGGGTTATTCATCAACCGAAAAATCTCTTTAGCGAGAATAAGCGATTTTTGATATACCTCAAACTGATCAAAGGTTTTGGTAAGGCTCATCAGAATGTTTCAATTTTTAAATCTTCAATCTTTTAATTATAATGAAAAACTCTCCCCACAACCACACGTACGTGAGGCGTTCGGGTTATTAAAAACAAAGCCTTTACCGTTAAGACCACCGCTAAATTCAAGGATTGTACCGGCAAGATACAATACGCTTTTTTTATCTACGGCTATCTTTACGCCATTGTCTTCAAACACTTTATCATTTTCGCTAAGCGCGTTGTCAAATTTAAGTTCGTATGACAAACCTGAACATCCACCGCTCTTTACGCCTACTCTTATATAATCAGTTTCGGCGTTAAAACCATCGTCTTCCATAAGCATGATGGCCCTCTTCTTTGCTGAATCAGAAACTTTTATCATATCCTAAAAACGTATAATTAGTATAAAATTATCTGCAAAGGTACATCAAAAAGTTGGCTTTGTAAAGCAGACCCATTTTATTGTACAATAATGCCATAGAAGATATTTATAATTTAACATTGACAGTATTTTAACGTGATTTTCATGATAATGCAATCTTAAGCCGAAACGTTTGCGGGTATCATAAAATAGGGCTAATTTGCACAGACAAACAAAAAACAATCACAATGAAACTCTATACCATAGAAAGCGGCAACTTTAAGCTGGACGGTGGCGCCATGTTTGGCGTAGTGCCAAAAACTATTTGGAACAAAACCAATCCGGCAGACGAAAATAACCTAATAGATATGGCTGCCCGCTGCCTTTTGGTTGAAGACGGCAACCGCCTTACCCTGATAGATACGGGTATGGGCAACAAGCAAAACGACAAATTCTTTGGCTACTACTCACTTTGGGGAAACGACAACATAGACAGTTCGCTGGCAAAACACGGTTTTCACCGCGATGATATAACCGACGTGTTTCTTACTCACTTGCATTTTGACCATAGTGGTGGTGCCATACAATGGAACAAAGATCGCACGGGTTACGAACCCGCGTTTAAAGATGCGCATTTCTGGACAAATGACAAGCATTGGGAATGGGCTACCAAACCAAACGGTCGTGAAAAAGCGTCATTCCTCCCCGAAAACATTATGCCTATGCAGGAAAGCGGGCAGCTGAAATTCATCACCCGACCTGAAATCGGAGATCTCAAACCTGAAACCGAAGCAGGCTTTGGCGTGCTCTTTGCCGACGGCCACACCGAAAAACAAATGCTTCCCGTGATTAATCACAACGGTAAAACGTTTGTGTTCATGGCCGATTTGCTCCCTACCGTGGGGCATCTGCCGTTACCGTATGTTATGGGGTACGATACGCGCCCACTGCTTACTATGGACGAAAAAGCAAAATTCCTTAATGAAGCCGCAGATAATGGTTATTACTTGGTGTTGGGGCACGATGCGCACCATGAGGTAATAACCGTGCAGCATACCGAAAAAGGCGTACGGCTTAAAGAGGTTTATAAAGCAAATGAAATATTAATGTAATGTTAATTGCTACCTTTGTGTAACAAACAGACAATACTTTAGTCTAATTTTTATCAAAAGTAATTATATACAGAACGGATGAAATTCAAATCTATCTTCCTTTCCGCAGCACTTACCCTGTTTTTGGTAAGTTGTGGCGCTAAGAAAATCACCGCGGAGCCGCTGGCCATTACTACGCCGGTTACTGCAAAAAAAGCCAAAATAACCGAAACCGATGAAAAACGCTGGAGCCATCTGGATCTGTTTAAGGATACCATTCCAGGCATGAGCGTAGACCGTGTATACGAACTGCTTAAAGGACGCAAGGCTACTAAAGTGGTTGTAGGTGTGGTAGACAGCGGTGTAGACATTGAACACCCTGAGCTTAAAGAAGTTATCTGGACAAACAAAAAAGAAATCGCGGGCAACGGTATAGACGATGATAACAACGGCTATATAGACGACGTTCACGGATGGAACTTTTTGGGTGACATAGAGCACGAAAATATGGAGTACGTACGTATGCTGAAAAAAGGCGACGACGGCTCTGAAGCATACAAGCGCGCAACAGCCGAATACGATAAAGATGCCAAAGAAGCACAGGCGGCAACACAACGTATGGGCTTTATACTAAAGGCAGACAAAACACTTCAGGAAAAAACAGGTAAAGAGCACTATACTGCTGAAGATCTTAAAGCACTTAAGATTGACGACCAAATGCTTAACCAGTTGAAAGATCGTTTTATCATGTTCCTGAGCCAGGTGCCGCATGAAGAGCTTATCGGTCAGATAAAAGACGGTGTAGAGCACTACGAAAGCGAACTTAAATACCACCTTAACAAAGACTATAATCCGCGTAAGGACATTCTTAAAGACAATGCCGACGACTGGAACAGCAAAACCTACGGTAATGCTAATGTAATAGGCCCTGAAAAAGAAGGTGCTAAGCATGGTACGCACGTTGCGGGCATCATAGCCCAGGCACGCGGTAACAATGTAGGTGGCGACGGTGTAGCTACTTCTCACGTGGAAATCATGGCGGTACGCGCCGTGCCGGATGGCGATGAATACGACAAAGACGTAGCACTTGCTATCCGTTATGCGGTAGACAACGGTGCTAAAGTAATCAACGGAAGTTTTGGTAAATACTACTCTCCGCACAGCCAGTGGGTATACGACGCGCTTAAATATGCAGGCGAAAAAGACGTTCTTGTGGTATTTGCTGCAGGTAACGAAGGTATAGACCTAGATGCCGACAAGAGCGAGCGTTACCCTAACGACGATAAAAATACCCTTGACGAATACACAGACAATGTACTTACCATTGGTGCACTTACGTACAACTATGGCGAAGGGCTTGTAGCCGACTTTAGTAACTACGGTAAAACCAAGGTAGACGTGTTTTCTCCGGGTGTAAGGATTTACGCTACGGTGCCGAATGATAAGTATGAGTTTCTGCAAGGTACGTCTATGGCATCGCCTAACGCTGCCGGTGTAGCCGCGCTTGTACGCGCGTACTACCCTAAGCTTAAAGCGGCAGAGGTAAAGCAAATCATCATGAAATCTGGTGTTGCCATCCCTCAGGAGGTAATCCTTGGTGGTGATGAGAACACTACACGCCAGTTTAAGGAAACATGCCGTTCGGGCAAAATCGTAAACGCGTACAACGCCATTATCCTTGCTGATAAAGTATCGAGGGGCGAAAAACTGTAAGTTTTTCTATTCCTAACAGAGCGGTAGCGAAGTTGAGGACTATAAATATAAAAGCCGCTGTGTATCAGCGGCTTTTTTTATGAAACGGCGGGCGAGCTACTCTCCTGTCCTGAAGTTTTTCACGTTGGTTTGTGTAAGGCTAAGGTCTTCAAAAGTCGCAGAAGAACCCGCCTTATCTACAGGGCATTGTGAGCTTAAGCCTACATAAAATGCTGCCGGATAGTTGTTTTTATACAATCGTACCATTTGCCATTTCCTGTTGTCTAAGGAATAGTAGCTGGCTATAGTTTTTGTGTCTGAAGAAATTTTCATGTACACAAAAGGCTGCGTAACCACATCATGGTTGTTATCATCAGATGTCTCCTGTGTACGGACGGTTACAATACGGTGCTGTCCGTCTTCACTTTGCTCAAAGCAAAACTTCTGGTACAGGGCATCGCTGGCATACAGGAATAGTACACCGGCATTATACATGCCTTCTTTGGTAAAGCTTGGTGTAACTTTACTTGTAAGGGTAAACGGCTTGGTATTGTCTATCTGTGTAAGCAGCAGGGGCGATGAGGTGTTTGATAGCTTGCCATCCGGATCAGAGAAATAATCCTTTTCGCCTGCTACCTTAAAAACAAGCTTATTCCCATCTTGCTGTACCAGGGTATCTGCACCGTTAATGGCTTTGGTAAATTTGATGCCGCCAAATTCTATGCTACAGGCTGTACCTACAACTTCACGCGCATCTGCTTTCCTGGTTGGAGATTCCTCTTCAGACGGGCTCTTACTATCCTTCTTTTCAGAGCATGAACTGAAAAATATCAATCCGGTAATTAAGGTGGCGCAAATAAAAGTTTTTTTCATAAAAAGTATTTATAATTTTATAAAGTGATTCTAAGCTATCAAAAATAGCAGTACACAGCTACACCTTCAATACTGATTAATAACCATTTTATACTCTACAGCATGACATTGCCACCGGAACACGAACAGCTAGTACAAACATTGCTATTGCAGGATTTTGGTTCGTGCCGGGATCAGGGCGAAGTATTGGAGCGGTTTAGGAAATCCGTACAGGAATTTGTGCTGTTAGACAACAGCATGGCGGTATTATCTGATTTCAGGGACAACAAAAGCTATATCCATTCGGGTGGTTTCGGGCAATTTTTTGGTATTGACAAACCCGAAATGATCATTGACTCTGCTTTTGAAGAAGATATTTTTAAGTGCATCCATCCGGAAGACCTCCGCCTGCGTCATCTGCTGGAACTACGCTATTTTGATTTGCAGAAATCAGTTCCTGCAAACGAAAGGCACAGGTACAGTACCCATTGTAAACTACGTGCCCAAAACCATTTGGGTAACTATACCTACATAAGCCACCGCACGCTGTATCCGGTAAGCCTGCCCGATGGCAGCATATGGCTGGCATTGTGTATTTATGCCCCGCTGCCTTATCAGCAGCCTATTAAGGGTATAGATGGTAGTATTGTAGATACCGCGGGCAACATCATACAACCCGAAACAGCAACCAGAATAGATACGCTGTCCCTAAGTCCCCGCGAAGTCGAGGTCCTTTCGCTAATAGCACGTGGCAGGCTTAGTAAACAGATAGCCGATTATCTAAGCATATCAGTTAATACCGTAAATCGGCACAGGCAAAACATACTGCAAAAACTGGAGGTTACTAATTTTGCCGAAGCCACCAACCTTGCCATACGTCTTGGGCTGATTACTGCAGTTAATCCGGACATCGAATAAACAAATTACCCAATAACCAAATCCACTTTTTTCCCTATTTTTACTGCATGAGAATACTATTAGCAACAGCACTATTGTCGGCCACAGGCCTTTTCGCGCAACAGCACAATCCTAATCCGGGGTACTGGCAGCAGCACGTAGATTATAAGATGGATGTAAATATGGATGTGAAAACATTCAAATATACAGGGAAGCAGCAACTGGTGTATACCAATAATTCGCCCGATACACTGCGCCGTGTATTTTACCACCTGTACCCTAATGCGTTTCAGCCGGGTAGTGAAATGGACGCACGCCTGCAAACCATAGCCGACCCGGATAAGCGCATGGTTAAGAGCTTTAAGAGCGGTACCAAAACCGTAAATGAAAGCCGTATCGCCACACTTAAACCTAACGAAACCGGCTTTCTGAACATAACCAACTTTAAACAAGACGGTGCCGTAGCGAAAATAACTACCGGAGGTACCGTGCTGGAAGTGAATCTGGCACAGCCACTACTTCCGGGTAAGAGCACTACACTAAGCCTTGATTTTGAAGGGCAGGTGCCGTTGCAAATACGCCGTAGCGGGCGCAACAGCTCTGAGAACGTAGCCCTGAGCATGACCCAGTGGTACCCTAAAATGGCGGAGTACGACTTTGAGGGTTGGCATGCCGACCCGTACATTGGTCGTGAGTTCCACGGAGTATGGGGTAATTTTGATGTAAATATTACTATAGATAAAAGCTACACCATAGGGGGTAGCGGTTACCTCGAAAATAAAAATGAAATAGGAAAAGGTTATCAGGATGCTGGTGTTACCGTTACGTATCCTAAGAAAGCCAAGACCCTTACCTGGCATTTTGTAGCGCCAAACGTGCATGACTTCGCGTGGGGTGCCGACCCTGAGTACATTCACGATAAGCTGATTGCCTCTAATGGCGTAGAGCTGCATTTCTTTTACAAAAACAATCCGGAATACATAGAAAGCTGGAAAAAGATGCAGCCAAAAACGGCCGAGCTCCTTGATTTTTACAACAAAAATGTTGGTCAATACCCGTACAAGCAATACAGCGTGGTGCAGGGTGGCGACGGCGGTATGGAGTATGCCATGTGTACGTTGATTACCGGAAACCGCAGCTACGGCAGCCTGGTGGGTGTTACAGCGCACGAGTTTGCGCACTCGTGGTTCCAGCATATACTTGCGACTAATGAAAGCAAGCACGAGTGGATGGACGAAGGCTTTACCAGCTACATAAGCGACCTTGCCATGGAAACCGTACTTCCGGCAAAAGTTAAGGAAGGCGAGCAGTCGGAAAGCCCGTTTGCGGGGGCATATAAAAATTATTTTTATATGGTTAAAACCGGTAAAGAACAACCGCTTACTACCCATGCCGACAGATTTGATACGTCTACGCTGTACAGTATTTCGGCCTATAGCAAAGGGGAGATATTCCTGTCGCAGCTGGGCTATGTGATTGGCGAGGCGAAACTGAATGAAACCCTGAAGCGTTACTATGCCGATTATAAGTTTAGCCATCCTGTGCCGAACGACATTAAACGTACTGCGGAGCGCGTTACCGGAGCGCACCTGGATTGGTACTTAACTGATTGGTGCCAGACCACAAACACTATTGATTACGCGATTAAAGAGGTTAAAGAAGAAGGCGCTACTACAAAGGTTATCCTGGAACGGAAAGGCCGTATGCCTATGCCTATAGACCTGATTGTGGTTTACGATGATAATACGCAGGAAAGCCTGTATGTGCCACTACAACTTATGCACTATACTAAAGACAACCCGTACCCTAACCTTAAGCGTACTGTGCTTAAAGACTGGGATTGGGGGCATACCACCTACGAGTTTATCCTACCAAAACCCAAGGCTGCCATTAAGGTGCTTGCCATAGACCCGGCAGAGCTTATGGCCGATGTAAACAAGGAAGACAACAGCTACATTCCGAGTGATAAGTAAGTAATAAAGCTTAGTGATATTAAACCGTGCCCTAAAGGCGCGGTTTTTTTATATAAAAAAGCCTTTCGTATCTGTGAAACGAAAGGCTTTAAAACAGGCAAAATAGAAGAAAACCTGTTTTAATTGGGGTGTAAGAAGTATATAAAGACGCTAAAAAGTTCTGTAAAATAAATGGTCATCAGAATTTCTTAGCCGGATTAGTATGTTGTTCAGGCTGTTTTTTTGATTCGTGTATTGCCACCGGTCAATAGCAATGGGAACACGGCAGGCTTAACAGCAGTATTTACAATAGTGATTTCTGTTTGATTATGTGTTACTGCTACAGCTTTGTTTGTTAGGGTTGCAGTAGCTGTTGTTTTATCGGCAGGTTGTAGTGAAAAAACTACAATCCCTGAAAGCATAAGTATAATTAAGAATATATTCAGCATGTGTATTTGTGTTTAGTGTTCCTGATATAGTTAAGACAAGGATAGTGCCAGTGCAGAATTTAAAGATTGAATCATTTAAAGATTTAAAAATTAAATCACTGAAAAACAAATTTTTAAAAACAGAATGAATGCTTTTTTCATCGCGTCACAGCATTTTCCACAATATGTTGATTCTGTGGAAAATTGTGGAAAACCGTTGCGGATAAAATTGTGGAATGCAGGGTTGTGCAACAACTGCAAATCGTAAACGGCCAGTATAATACAACCTACAAAAAAAGCCTTTCGTCTTATGAAGACGAAAGGCTTTAAACAGGCAAAATAGATAAAAAAACCTGTTTTAAAAAATGGTGTTAGAAGTATATAAAGGCGCTAAAAAGTCGATATAACCTTATGGTTTTTTAGCAGGGGCAGTGGTTGTGGTGCTACCGGCCGGTTTTACCGTTGTGGTTGTTGTCGTTGCCGGAGCTGTAGTGGTAGCAGGTGTAGCTGTACCTGTAGTTGAGGCCGGTTGTACAGAAGTAGATGTTGAGGTCGTCTTCTGGCTGGTAACCGTTGCCGGCTGCGTACTCGTTGAGGTTGCCGGTTGGGTTACGCTGCTACCGGGCTGTGCTACCGTGGCAGGC
>Ga0209599_10001551_pt1 | contig 10672 bp, 7 predicted proteins | sample Shrwel_input2_FT_FD_187534 | JGI IMG/M metagenome (GOLD analysis project Ga0209599, IMG submission 187534) | Subsurface microbial communities from deep shales in Ohio, USA - Utica-3 well 1 S input2 FT (SPAdes) (version 2) ... | reverse complement strand
ATTCCTCGCTGTCGCCATGGCCGGCCGGCTTGGCGGCACCCCACTTCTCCTTGAACTCACCGAGCGGGTAGAGTTCGTAGCGACGGACGAACATCTCCGCGGCTTCGACCTGCAGGAGGATGCGGCCCTGGCTGGGCTTGCACTCGAAGGCTTCGTTCACCTTCACGCCGTTGACGAAATACTGGAGCGTGTCGCCCTTGGCGATCACCTCGAAACGGGTCCACTGGCCCATGGGCGACTCGACGTCGTCGCGACCGCGGAAGCCGAGGGTATCCTTCCAGTCGACGTCACGCTTCTGCCAATTGAGACGGCCGCCCTTCATGGTCTGGCGGGGCGCGCCCGGGGTCCAGACCTTCTCCTTGTCGCGGTCGAGGCCGACTTCGGCGCTGAGCGAGGTCTCGAGGACGGTGCCGTCGGCGAGCTTGGGCGCGAGGACGAGGATGTCGCCCACGCCGCCTTCGATGATCTGGGCTTCGATGCTGGCCATCCAGCTGCCACCCACGGCGCCCTGCGGGCCGAAGCAATGGACGAGGATGCCGTTGTCGCGCGTAGCCTTGGCGCGCTTGCCCCAGGTCTTGTCGCCCCACTTGAACTCGATGACGAGGTGATAGTCCTTGAAGCTGTCGTTGGTGGTGATGCCTCCGTAGCCGTTGCCGCTGACGTGGAAGAGTCCGTCCGGCTCGAACTTGAAGACGTTCTTCGGATCGTCGACGATATCGGCCTTGGGGTTGATGTGCATCTCGGCCTTTCCTTCGCGGAAAAGGTCGAGGATGTTCACTTTCTTGGTGACGGCCTGCGCGACGGGTTCCGGCGGCAGGATGATCTTGGCGACCGGCTGCTTGCTCTGCGCGGAAAGTCCGAGCACGGACAACAGCGCGAACACGAAGGCGGCGAGGGGTGGGGTTCTCATGGGGTTGAAAGAGGAAGAGGGTCGAAGGGCCTCTGATGTTCCAACGCTCCCGCGACTCTTCAACCCTTTCGCATCTATTGAGCGGAATAGGTCATTAGTGTGGCGGAATAAGAGGGTGGGACAGCACCACGTGCTGTCCTAGTTGCAGCCACTCTCAGGTGGCGGGTGGCAGCCCCAGGTGGCAGGTGGCGGGAAATCTTCCCTCCGTTATCCATTCAGTCCTCAACTCAGTCCTCCACCCTGCCCTCAATTCAGCACTCTGCTCTGCAGACCCTCACTTCCCTGAAAACTCCTTCACCGCCGCTTTCTTGAATTCGCCTTGGGCCTGACCGCCCTTGCCCGGGAAGCCCTGATGCTGGACCATCCAGACGAGGACGAGTCCGTCCTTGGTACGGATCTCCATGCCGGTGGCCTGGGCGCCTCCATGACCGAAGAAATCAGGACCGACCGCGAAGCCCAGTCCGTAGCTCTCCTTCAGATTCTTCGGCGTCTGCCGGACGGACAAGGCCTGCACCGAGGCGAGGCTGAGGTAACGACGACCATCGAGCTCGCCGCCGTTCAGGAGCATACGGCAGAACAGAGAGACGTCCTTGGCGGTGGAAAAAAGGCCTCCCGCTGGCATGGGGAAACGATGAGACCGATCGGTAAGATCGGCCTGCAGTTGGGCAAGGTTGCCGAGCGCGAGCTTCTTCTTGGAGGCGTCGGGCTTGTAAGTCTTGGCGAGACGCGTGACCTGCTCGGTATTAGGCCAGAAGGTGGTGTCCTTCATGCCTAGCGGTCCGAAGAGACGCTTATCCATGAAGTCTTCGTAAGCCTGACCGCTGACGACCTCGAGGACACGGGCGGCGGTGTTGATGCCGGCGTTGGAATACTGGTAGCGGGCGCCCGGCTGCGTGACGAGCGGAGCCTTCGCGTAGGTCTTCACCGCCGCGGCGAGCGGGAGCGCGTCGAGCGTAGGCTGCTCTTCGGGAGACTTGAAGGGCAGGCCGCTGACGTGGGAAAGCAGGTCACGGATCGTGATCGAGCGCACGCGGTCGACGGGGGCGCCCTTGCCGGCGGAGACCTTCTGATCCTTGAACTCCGGCAGATACTTCTCGACCGGGTCGTCGAGCGAGAGCTTTCCTTCGTCGACGAGCATCATGACCGCCGCGGCGGTGATGCCCTTGGACTGCGAGGCGATCCAGAAGACGGCGTCCGGCGCCATGGGCTTCTTAGCCTCGATATCGGCGAACCCGACGGCGGTGACGCTCAGGATCTTCTCCTTGTTCGCGACCAAGGCCACCGCTCCGGCGAGCTCCTCGCGCTGCACGAACGGAGCGAGCACGGTCTCCGCGGCGAATCCACCGACGGACAGCAGTAAGGCCAGGATATAAGCAGGGGGGCGCATGCCGGCAGTCTTCCGCCCTACACTCCCCTGGCAAACCAAAGACTTATGGATAGAACGACGGAGGTTAAGCAGGCAGCGCCTGGCCCGCAGCCCCATCTCCTACCCTATACTCCATACTCTATACTCGCGCTTCCGGCTTCAAGGCCACCACGGCCGCCTTCAACTCCCTCGTCCGCACCTTCACGTCTCCCGACGCGTCCATCGGCGCACCGACGACGATCGTGACGCCCCGCCGATAGAACGGCCAGAGGCAGAAGAGGATCATGTTCTGCACCGTAATCGAGAACGGCGTCACCCAGCGGCCCGGGTAATTGCCATAATGGAAATAGACCGGGACCATCGGCACGCCGGCCTGCTGGGCGATGCGCACCGCGCCGGTCTTGAAAGGTAGCTCGGCATCGCCCAAGGCCTCGACCAAGCCCGTCGGACAGATCGCCACCGTCTGTCCCTGCTTCAGCAAAGCCACGGCATCCTCAATCGAGACCTGGACGAAGCCCCAGCGGAGGGCGTATTTCTTCAGAAAGGGAAAGCTGAACACCAACGGATGCACGAGCAGGCGCGCCGACGAACGGATCATCCCGAACAGGAACACGTCCCGGTAGCTGTTATGGTTCCCGCACAAGAGCACCGGCCCTTCCGGCAAAGTCCCGACCACCTTCACCTCACCGACCAGCATCCGCACCGGCGAGACCGCCGGCCTCGGGGCTTCGTGTGAATTCTCGAGTGCGGACATAACAAGACCATACACGCAGCCCACACCTAAGCAATCTCGGCATACACCTCTTCTGTCTCTTTCCTTGGAGTTGTCGGAAGAAAACTGAAGTACTTGGAAGATTTATTTCAATTCGGCGTGATTCCGGAGAAGAGATTCCAGGTCCGACCAAAGATGCGCCTCCTCACCATCAAGCATGTTATTATTCCCCAGCAAGCAGCGTACCGACTCATCAGAAGGTACTGTGACCTTCTTGACCCAGTAATAACGCTCATCCTTATCAAATACCGTCCTAGAGCCGCGGGCAAAAAGATAGTAGTCACCTTTGGGAACCCTCATCGTAAAGTCGCCCTTGTCATCTGACAGAACGGACGAGGTGACCGGAACTCCGCTGGGTATATCAGTCAGCGCATCTTCAGACATGGCTCTATTCAGAGCCTTCTTCAGGTCTGCCAGATCGCGCGCTACCGTAGTATCGTGCAAAGTTAACTCCGCTTCCTTCCGCTCATTCGCCCTCTGCAATCTCTGCTGCAGTTCGGGAACGACAGAATGTCTGAGCGACTCATAGCAACGATCCCACCTGGAGGCCATAGCGTCGTCTTCGATTTCACGCGAAGATGGCACTGCCTTGGACGAAATCATTTCGAAGAACCGCTTCTTCTTGGTGGGCTGATTCGGGTCAACGATCCAAAACTCCCTAGCGAGATCACGCATTTCCATGGCCTCACCTAAGAGTAGTTCGTTGCGGCGAATCGATGAGTCATTCTCTGCCAATATCCGTCGTCTTTCCTCAACGCCAGCAGCCCTACGATTGGCAGAGGCGTCCAGGATGTTCCTGCAGTCCCGGAACACATTGTCTCGCCATTTCTTCGCCTCAGCTTCCGACACAGCATAGACTCTTACTAGCGCAAGCTTACGTACTTCCGCATTGCGCTGAACAACCATGACCTTTCCAGAGACAACCTCCTTGGAGAGCCAACCAAACAGAACAATCGCCAGTGCAATGACCAGTAGCAGTCCTAGGGTGGCGAGAATAGTGACGTTCTTTTTATTCATGAAATCATCTCGGGACCTCCAGTTTAAGCACCGCATCGATGAAATAAGGATTGGCCAGCCCTTTGGACTTAGTGCGATCGAATTCCTCTAACATTTCATCGCATTTCCTTGTATCATACCGTGACTCCAAGCCGTCCAGCTGCGCGCTGACTAATGTGGAGTTACTGAGCTTTTTTGAGATCAAGAAAAGAACCGCCGCCGCCTGAGGTTTAGCCATTCCGGCCAGGCCGCGCTGACTGACGTCCGCAAGGATGCCATATGCCACCGGATCCATCGAGACGGCAGCCTGTTTGACGATCTTCACCCGATCAGAACCAAAGCTAGAAGCATCTGGTTCCATCGCATAGCCAATCAATGCATACTCTACCTTGGCTCGCGCGGTAACTGGCTCGTTCTTATCCATCTGAGCCTTCAGCGGACGCAGTAACTCGACCATCCCGCCGGCTCCTATGTGTGACATCCTAAGGTCCCCGGATTTAAAGTATGAATAGAGAGACCTGGCCTCAATCTCAGCAATTTTAACCTCCAAGTATCCAAGATCCTGCGGAGGCGCCACGCCTAGTGCCTCCGTATTAATCTCAAATCCACTGCGAACCTCCTGGCTCCCATTCAACTTAGCGTGGACCAGCTTCAGTACATGCTGGGAGCGGGGTGATCTTTTTGTTTTTGATGCAGTTTCCTGCTCCAGCCTGATAAGACCGTCCAGCCCAGCGGCGCTACCGGACACAAACGCTTTCGTGAATAGCTGGTGGGCCAACTTCGCGTCTTTCGGCACTCCGGGAGCGCCATTCTCTAGCATTGAAGCGTATTCTAACTGGCAAGTCACATCGCCTCCAAGTGCCTTGACGATTAGATTCCGTAGCTTTGTGACCTTTGGCTTTTCAGGCAGATCGGGTAATTTCTTCGAAGTGTAGATAAACCTGTAGGTGACCTCGGTCGGAACAAGCCCGGTCGAAGGACAGTCTTCACAGTCAATTTCAACCTTAGCCAATGAAAGAGGGTCGTCAGGATTGACCTTCACCCAGACTTTCGAATTCCCTAGGCAAGTCTGGCATCGGCGCCCGATTTCAACGCTTACTTCAGGTGTGTTTTTTGCTATGTAATGTAAGAACAAAGACCTGACCGATATGCTGTCCTCAATGCCCTGGCCGGCTTGAAACTCCCCATCGTCGTTGATGTGATGATTTTCGATGAAGGATGTGTAGAGATTAACGAAGACTTTTTCATGTTCCGAAATCATCGGCGTCTTCGAAACGTCGATAAAGACCCTCTCCTTCCTGACCTCTGCCTCTTTTGACTTACGGAACTGTCCATAAGCTGGAATGCACAATGAGAACAAAAACAGCGTCAGTAAAACTGCGGGTAAGCCAGTAAATGCTCTATTTTTTCCGTATACTTTCATCAAGAGAGGCATCGTAGTGTCCTAATGTCGGTCTTGCCTACATCTAAATGTCTTTAATAAATCACTTTCACCCTATCGTATTCTAGCTCGTAGCTTCGACGACGTCGTCGCTCACTAGATTCGTAAAACTACATGAATCTTGGGAAATCAAGTGCTGGATAGTCTCTTTTCAAGGTAGCCGTATCCTTGGTCGCGTCAGATTACTTAAATGGCGGAGAGGGAGGGATTCGAACCCCCGGAGCCTTGCGGCTCGGCTGATTTCAAGTCAGCTGCAATCGACCACTCTGCCACCTCTCCGTAAGAGGGATTCAACGGCGGCTGGGGTCTTCCCTCAAGCGGATTCGGTGCTTAACCCTTGGGCTTTCTCCTGATTTCCCAAGCGCCGGGGATTCGGCGTGGATGCGCGCATGAGCACCTGCGTACGCGTCGAAGAGATTGACGGCCCCTACGGCCCCTTCGCCATCGGCGAACGCGCCATCCAACGGCTCTGGGCCTCGGGCGAAGTCCGCGGGCCGATGGCCGCCACTTCCGGCGCGACGATCGAGATCCTCCATCCGGGCGACTGGAACCGGGGCGCGGGTCCGGACTTCCTGGCGGCGGAGATCCTCGTCGACGGCCGACGTCTCCGCGGCGACATCGAGATCCACCTGCGCTGCGCAGACTGGAACGCCCATGGTCACGACCGTGATCCGCACTTCGGCGGGGTGATCCTTCATGCGGTCCTACTCCCGGGCACGAAGGACGTATCGACGCACTCGGGTCACCGCCCAGAGACGGTGGTGCTCCTGCCCTATCTGCCCCGCGACCTCGAGGACCTCGCGGAAGAAGACGCGCTCCTCGAACTGCGCGGCCGCTCGCGAGAGGTCGCCCGCCGCGTGCTCGCCGCCGAACCGAACCTGGTGCTCGGCCTGCGTCGTCGGGCGCTCGAACGTTTCCGCAACAAGACCAAGCACGCCCGTGCGCGCGTGAAGGAGGTCGGCTGGGATGCCGCCTGCCACGAGCTCTTCGTCGAAGCCCTCGGCCTCGGCGGCAATCGCGCCCCGATGTCCGAACTGGCCCGTAGCCATCCGCCGGAGGAGATGCTCGTCCTCGGACTCGATGCGCTCTACATGGAGAAATGCGGACGGTGGCGTCTGCGTGGCCTCCGTCCGGCCGGCCACCCGCACCGGCGGCTCGCCCAATACCTCGAACTCCACCGGCGCCGTCCCGACTGGCGTGAGCACCTGCGCGACTGGGCCCTCGCCCTGCCCTCTTCGCCGCTCAAGTCCGCCCGCCGACGGCTGATCGACGAGGTCTTCGCCTGCCTGCTCTCCGACGGACGCACGGACACCCTATGCATCAATGCCCTGCTGCCCTTGCTGCAAGATACCCGTCACTCCCTTGACCGGAGCTGGCTCGATTGGCCACCGGGACATCACCCCGACGACATCCAAGACGCCCGCGGACTCGTCGGCCTGACCGGCTCCGCCCGTAACTGGGAGGTCCAGGGCATCCTCGACGTCCTGCGTCGTTCGATGAATCAGACCGAGCCGACCGCCAAGGCTTAGGCCATCATCTTCCGCGCCTTCTCGAGCGAGACGGCCAGACGGTCGACTTCCTCGAGGGTGTTGTAGAACGCGAAGGAAGCGCGGGCGGTGCCGCTGAGGCCGTAATGCTTCATGAGCGGCATGCAGCAGTGGTGGCCGGTGCGGATGGCGATGCCGTCCGCGTCGAGCAGCGTGCCGACGTCGTGCGGGTGGCCGCCCTCGAGATTGAAAGAGATGACGGCGACCTTCTCGGGCGCTTCGCCTACGATGGTGAGTCCTTTGATGGCCTTGAGGCGCTCGGTGGCCGCGGCGAGCAGGACCTGCTCATGCGCATGCGCGTCCTCCTGGATAGGCATCACGTATTCCAAGGCGACTCCGAGGGCGATGGCGCCGGAGATATCCGGCGTGCCGGCCTCGAAGCGTTCCGGGGCCTCGCGGAAAGTGGTGCCAGCGAAGTCGACCTTGCGGATCATGTCGCCGCCGAACTGGTAAGGCGGCATGGCGTCGAGCAACTCCGGACGGCCCCAGAGCACGCCGATGCCGGTCGGTCCGAAGGTCTTGTGGCCGGAGAAGGCGTAGAAGTCGCAACCGAGCGCCAGGACGTCGACCTTGAAGTGCGCGGCGGCCTGACAGCCGTCGATGAGTACCACGGCGCCCGCGGCCTTGGCAAGACGGGTCATCTCGACGGCGGGATTGACGGTGCCGAGCGCATTGGAGACGTGCGCGAAGGCGACGAGCTTGGTGCGGGCGGAAAGCAGGACCTTGAAGGCCACGAGGTCGACTTCGCCGCGCGGCGTGACCGGCGTGACGACGACCTTGGCACCGGTGCGCTCCGCGATGACCTGCCAAGGCACGATATTGGCGTGGTGCTCGAGGTGGGTGAGCAGGATTTCATCGCCGGCCTTGAGGTTGGCCCGGCCCCAGCACTCGGCGACGAGGTTGATGCCCTCGGTGGCGCCGCGCACGAAGACGCAGCCTCGGGTATCCTTGAGGCCGAGGAATTTGGCGACGGAACCGCGGGCGGCTTCGTAGGCGGTGGTAGCCTCCTCGCTCAGGAGGTGGACGCCGCGATGGACGTTGGCGTTCTGCTCGGAGTAATAGCGCTCGAGGGCCTTGATGACGACCGAGGGCTTCTGGGAGGTGGCCGCGTTATCGAGGTAGGTCAGCGGACGGCCGCGCACGGATCGTCCCAGGATCGGGAAGTCCTTGCGGCAGGCGGCGACGTCGAACGCGGGCATAGGGCCGAACGTAGGAGGACCGGGGCGGGGCGCAACCGGGAAGCGAACTTCAGGGCGCCGGCGGCAGGCGCACGGCCTTGCGGATATACGCGGGCACGTCGACGTCCTGGCCGTCGATGAACGTCATGGGCGTGCCGCCGAACAGGCCGCGGCGCATCGATTCCTCCGTCGCGAACTCGAAGATCGGCTGCGCGGGGTCCTCGCCCTTGCCGCCCTTCTTCGTCTTGGCGGGGGGCTTGGGCGCGGGCAACGAAGCGCCGAGCACCGAGACTTCGATACGATCTCCGAGCGCAGGCTCGACCCGCGCGCAAAGGATCGTGGAGGTCTCACCACCGAAACGCGCGCGGACCGCGGCGACCGCCTCGAAGGCCTCGGTCGAGGTCATCGCGGTACCACCGGCGACGTGCACGAAAAGCGAGGCGACCTTGGCCACGGCGCCGGGCGCGTGGGCCAACGGACATTCGATGGCGGCGCGCGCGGCCTTCATGGCGGCGCCTTCGCCCTCACCCAAGCCGAAGGCGAAGAGCGTCGGCGAACCGGGCGTCGAGAGCAGCGAGCGCAAAGCGGCGGGATCGACGGCGATGAGCGCGCCAGGCGCGAACGCGCTGGCGAGACCGCGGAGGGCGCCGCCCACCCACGCGTCGGCGGCGGCGAAGGATTCCGACAACGGGGCGTCGGGCGCCACCTGCTGAAGGAGAAGGTCGTTATGGACCATCACGAGGCCATGGCACTTCTGTCCCAGTTTCACCGCGGCTTCGTTGGCCTGACGCATGCGCCGTTCGCCTTCATGCGAGAAAGGCATCGTCGCGAAGGCGAGCACCGTGGCGCCCGTCTCGGCGGCCAAACCGGCGACCGTCGCGGCGGCGCCGCTGCCGGTACCGCCACCGAGGCCGGTCACGAGCACGACCACGGGAATTCCAGTGAAGAGCCGACGCAGCGCCGGTTCCTCCGCCTCAGCGGAAGCCAGGCCGAGAGCGGCCTCGCCGCCCGTGCCCATGCCGCGCGTCTGCGCGCGACCGAGCTGCAGGCTTGCGCCAGGGCCGCCGGCGGCCAGGGCGCGCGCATCGGTGTCCAGCAGCGCGACGGAGACCTCGGCCGGGAGCTGCGCCGAAAGGCGGGTGACCATGGCGCAGCCCGCGCCGCCGAGGCCGACGAGGAGGATGGAGGCGGGCGTGGCCATCTTAGAAGCGGAAGAGCGCCTTGAGCTGGGCGAGGAAGCCGCGCGGACGGGCGACCGCCGGCGGGGCGTCGGCCAAGGCCGCGGTCATGAGGCCGACGACGCCCGCATACTCTGGCTTGCGCAGGGATTCGTTCTCGAAGTCAGGCACGCCGACGCGGGCCGAGACGCCGGTCACGAGCTGGACCGCTTCGGCGGCGTCGGCGAGATTGGCCGAACCGCCGGTGAGGATCACGCCCGAGGGGATCATATTCTGGTCGAGGCGCACGGCGTGGCCCGGGAAGATCTGTTCGAGGCGACGGAGCACGTCCTTGCGGACGAACTCGATCGTCTCTTGGTAACGCAGCGAAAGGACCTGGGTGATCGTCCCGCGGTTGAACTGCTGGTCGCCCACGCCCTTGTCGCCGTCCTTCCAGATGGTCTGGTTGACGTCGGTCTCGCGGTGCAGCGCCGAGCCGAAGCGCTGCTTGAGGTCTTCGGCCGTCTCGCGGCTGATGCGCAGCGCGACGCTGAGGTCGTTGGTCAGGTGCTCGCCGCCCACGGGGATCGAGCCGGCGCAGAGGATGTGCTCCTTGTAGTAAAGGATCCAGTCGGTCGTACCGGCGCCCATATCGATGACGAGCACCCCGCCCTGCTTGTCGGCATCGCTCGCCGTCGCGCAGGCGGCGGCATGGCTGGCGAGGATGAAGTCGCGGACGCGGATGCTCAGGCCGTTGACCATGCCCACGCGCATGCGCATGTTGCCCTCCTCCATCGTCACGCGCCAGAAGTTCACCTCGAGGCGCTTGCCGGTCATCCCGACGGCGTTGCCGACCGCGCGGTTGTCCAGCATGGTCGGCTGGCGCATGTAGAGCAGCGTGCTGCGGCCCGCCGGCGGCTCGAGGCGCTTGGCCGAGGCGATGGCGTCCGCGACGTCCTTGGCGGTGACCTTGCCGTCATGCGCAGGCACGGCGATGAAGCCCTTCACGCGCTCGCCTTCGGCGGCGGGACCGGACAACGAGAGATAGACCTGCTCGACCGCGCGGCCGGAACCGCGTTCGATGTCGTTGACGACCTCATGCACGCATTGGGTGAGCTTCTCGAGGTCGGTGACGGTGCCTTTGACGACGCCATCGGTGCGGCGTTCGCTGAAGCTGAGCATGCGGGCCTTGCCGTCGATGACCTGTCCGAGGAGGCTGGCGGTCTTATGCGTGCCGATGTCGATGACGGCGATGAGGGATGGAAGGGGCTTAGGGGTCATCGGAGAGGGGTGGTGACGGGAGTG
>Ga0209599_10001550_pt1 | contig 10687 bp, 11 predicted proteins | sample Shrwel_input2_FT_FD_187534 | JGI IMG/M metagenome (GOLD analysis project Ga0209599, IMG submission 187534) | Subsurface microbial communities from deep shales in Ohio, USA - Utica-3 well 1 S input2 FT (SPAdes) (version 2) ... | reverse complement strand
GTGTACGACCGTAGACTTTGGGATTGGCAAAGAGCACAACGTGATTTAAATGCTAATTTAAATGCTCCAGGGCAATTGATAGGTAGATTATCAGTTAGTAATGTCAACGGATTCCCGCTTAAAGGTGCAGTGCAAGTTGATACTATCACAGTAGATGAAGATTATCGTGGTGGAGGCATTGCCAAAGCATTGTATGGTATAGTACTAACTATTATGAAGCGTCCATTAATTGCAGGAAGTAGTCAAACTCCTGGTGGTCGTAAGAACTGGGTTAGTCTTGCTGGTATTCCTGGAGTACAAATGAAGGGTTACGTTAGTTTTGATGAAGACGACTTAGACACTAGACCAAGTCCATACAGTATGACTACACCTGCACAGGCCAACAAGAATATTGATACTATCATGGGCGAATTGGGTGGACAACATATTGGTCGTGGACGATACGGTGATGATTACTTTGCATTCGATGTCAAACCAAATACAACAGGTACAGAATTAGAAGCATACGTTGATACAAAACTAAGCAAAGTATACGGCAATTACAATTCATCTACTGGCTTGTACGCTATCTGGACTGGTCAAGCATGAGAAATCTTATCAACCTAATTGAATCTGTAAACCGTGGTTGCCCGCCTGCTACACAAAGCATTGACCTCAACTTGAAGAATCGTCAAAAAGCTATCGACGAGTATCATTACGGTCCGCTAAATCCTGCTGAGCCCAACGATGAATACTGGGGTAAAATTGCAGATCAGTGGAATACTAATATTGAGGAAGCAAAATCTGCTAGATGCGGCAACTGTGCAGCCTTTGATATTACAGAAAAAACACTGGATTGTATCAACAAAGGTATTGGGGGCAATGATAATGTTGACATTATTGAAGCTGGAAAACTTGGGTATTGTAGATTTTTAAAATTCAAGTGTAATGCCTTACGAACATGTAGTGGTTGGGTCGAAGGCGGGCCTGTAACAGATAAAAAAAGATGAGAGCTAACGAATTCATTTCAGAAAAATGGAGCCAGAAATACAAACGCTCCATCAACTGTTCACGACCTCGAGGATTTAGTCAACGTGCTCATTGTCAAGGCCGTGCCAAAAATGAAGATGAACAACTGGATGAGTTGGATTTTTTAGGAAGTCCTTGCACCAAAGATTGTTCAGGTCACCGTGCGGGATATGAGTGGTCCAAGGCACGTGGTGGACGTGATGCTGCAAGCCACAGTCCAAGCTTTAATAATGGAGCAACACTGGCCAGGATGGGCAAATGACACCAGACCGACATTTTGTTGCTCTAGTGTGTCATGTGTTTTGTGACTGGGAAGGTGATCCTCCCACTTACCGGGCTTATGTTAATGATGAGTTGTTTGCAGAACGTACATGGCGATGGACAGACGAGTATTTGGAAGAATTGTTACAAATTTCTGCTCCAGCAGGTACCTACAAAATCAAATATGAATTGGTGCCACCGTTTACTGGCAACATAAAAGTAAAAAAATACCTGATTGAGTACGGGCCGCCTGGGACAGAAACGCTCAAAGGTGATATATTAAGGATTGGTTATGCGAGCACATGAATTTATCAAAGAAGATGCATCGGCAAGTTCAAGCTGTGCAGGCAATATGGCCACAGTGTCGCTACCCATGGGCACGATATCAAGATCTACTGCTTCTTTGCAAAATGGTAAATACTTTAATGATCCTGTAAAGGATTCTCAATTAAGGAAACACCGTGCTCGTCGACAATTTAAAAACTCTATTAGCAACTGAATATGCTTTTGCTATCAAAGCTCAGTTGTTTCACTGGAACGTAGAAGGCCCAGATTTTGCACAATTGCATGAATTCTTTGGCAATCTCTACCAAGAAGTCTACGACGGCAGTATAGATCGCACAGCAGAGTATATCCGCGCCATGCAAGACTATGCGCCAGGCAGCTTTGAGCGTTTTGCAGAACTGAGTCAAATTCAAGGCCAAACAAAAATCCCCCGAGCCAGGCTCATGATTGAAGAATTATTGCAAAACAACGATCTCATGTTAAATTTGTTAAATGAATGTTTTGCAGCAGCAGAGCAAGAAAATCAACAAGGTATTGCTAATTTTATTGCTGAGCGTATTGATGCACATCAAAAATGGGCCTGGCAATTACGTAGTTTTCTTAAGGACCAGAGAGCATAATATGTTAAATGAATTTTATGTTTACGCATATCTAAGACAAGATGATACTCCTTATTATATAGGTAAAGGAAAGAACGACCGTGCCTATAGTTTAAATCATGGAAGGGTATCTGTACCAAAAGATACAAGCAGAATAGTATTTTTAGAAACAAATTTAACAGAATCTGCCGCGCACGAATTAGAAAAAAAGTTAATCAATGAGCATGGTAGAAAAGATTTGGGGACAGGTATATTGATGAATCAAACTAACGGCGGCGAAGGCAGTTCTGGTAGAGTTTTATCTGATACGTCTATTGAAAAAATTAAAACGGCTGTCAAACAAAGAAATTTAGAAGGCCTAGTAGGCTTTTCATTAGGACATGCAGCAACAGCCGGGCAAAAAGGAGGAAAAAGCAAATCTCCTCAAAAACTTCAGGCTATAGAAAAAACTCGTTTAAAGAATGTAGAAAGAATCCAAAACACTAAATGGATGTACGATTCTTTGAACAACAAATATAAAAGAATAAAATCCAACGAAGTGCAATCTTTCTTAGAGTCAGGTTGGGAATTAAAGTGCAGACCGGCATGGAATAAGGGATTAACTTTGAAGAAAGAGCAGCAAGCATGAGCAACGACATTTCCACCATACTGCAAAAGTTGGCTCAAATTGAATCAACTCCAGTTAAAAGCGCCATATCAGAAGCCAAGATATCGCCTGCTGCTCCTAAGTTGCCAGCATTGTTTAAACCTAAAAAAATTACTCCTGTGTTGGGATCCAAAGAAAAACAACACCCAACCCATGCTTACTTTGTGGGCGATGATGTTGAAGTTGGACAAACGCCTCTTGAAGAAGCAATGAAAAGTGTGGAAGAAGAAGTCATTGACAAAGTACGCAAAGACTTGACATCATATCTTGATGCTCTAGCCAATCAACAAACCGTTGATCAAGAATTAAAAGACAAAGCCAAAAGCAGTATACAAGATGCAAACACAGCAGTACCAGGTGAGCAACGCATGGCTGACGAAAGTTCTCTTGGCAAAATAGGCGGCGCAATTGTAGGAGGCGCATTGACCAAAAGCGTGGGCGGCGCAATAACAGGTGCTGCTATTGGTGATGAGTTAACTGATCAAGCTCATTCACCTGTTGATTCCAAATCCAATTTGATCAAACGAATTGCCATGGAAGATGGAACCAGCTGTGACATACACGGCAACGAAGCAGATGGATTTGAAATTCGACGAGGTGATCGCAGATTACCTACTATATTCCGCGAAATTGATGATGCTGAAACAGCAATACAATTGTGGAAAGGGCACAGGGCCCGCCGTGGTCAAACTGACTCCAATCAAGATTATGTGGATGAACGATAATGATACTAAACGAATTTTTTAACAACAATCAATTTGAAAACAAAAGTTTTGGTAATCCAGAACCAGAACAACAACAAATGGATGCTGATCGCCGTGGCAGACTTGGTCGTGAGCGCAATGCAGGTCTTGACGAACCAGATGATGCTGTGTCAGGCTCCGTACAAACAGGCAACGGCGTGTATGAATACACTGTGCCCGCAGGCCAAGAAAGCACAGCACAAGAACTAGGGCTGCAACAGCACCGAGGACATTGGGTAAGTCGTGTGCCGATCCAACGAGCAAACTTTCAATTTGGTCGTCCACAGTTTCATGAAATTCCATCACCGGGTGTGGCGGAAGGCGTTAGAGATTTAGGATATGATGCACAATCTCTTATTATGAAACTACGCCGAGATGTAGAAGAAAAAAGATTACAACCTACTCCACAAGCAGTATTAGCGGCCGCAAGAGAGTTAGCCGGTGATATGGAGTTTGCTCCTCAACTGTTAGTAAAACAAGTATTAGGGCAAGGTGTGGCGGAAGGCTTGGAACAACCTAAAGAAGCATTTCAAGCAATACAAAAGCTACAAAGATTTGCACAAGACAATCCAGATTTTACACTGCAACAACTAGATAACTTACCGAGCCGTGGTAATCCTATCAAGCCAATGTTTGCCAATGCAAATCTTGCTATTGATACATTGATTCAAGCGTATAAAACAAGAAAAGAACTGGGTAATGCTGAGTTTTTGAAACAGTTAAAAGATGAAATAAACTATTTTTTAACTGACCGCACTGCCAGTCAAGATCCTACAACACTAGGTGATTTATTGCAAGGAAAATTAGGTAAGATTAATTTTCAGCAACGTGTGGCGGAAGGCTCTGAGTATAAATCTCGTCATGCTCACAAGCAAGAGCAAGAGCAAGACAAAGCATACGCTGACTATAGAACTAAACATGCTACTTCTAGCATGGCATTGATGACTAGGGCAGAATTCGCAAAAGATCAAAGAGAAAGAGCAGCAAAAAAGAAGCAAGGTGTGGCGGCGGGCTCATCTACGAACGCAGAAGTTACTAAACGAGCAAAAGCCGCTGCCCAAAAGGCAGGCAAGACATTTGATACTGATGTTGAGTATCGCTTGTGGTACGCAATTACCACCCAAGCAAACGCCGCAACACGAAAAGCGGACAAGAAGCAAGGTGTGGCGGAAGGTGATGATATTGGATATCATCAAACTAGCGGAACCAAAGCTGGTCATACTATTAGTTCTAGAAAACTTTCTAACAAGCCGCAGGCATCCAAAGCTGATGTTACTTTGCAATCAGGGTCAATGCATCACAGCGGCGAATCATATGATTTTCCAAAAGGAACTTTGTTCACACAATTACCAGGTGGCATATTTGCCAAACATCCAAGTGTACCAGAAACACATCCTGGATATGGCCATTTGATTAGAAGAAGTGAAGATAATATTCACGCGATTCATAGTGCCCTTACTAGTGAGCAAGGCATAACCGAAGGCGCTAGCGATTTCGTCGGTGATTCCATTGAAGCACTAAGAAGTAGCGTTCCTGGATTGAAACAACAAGATTTCTTAGACGAACTGTATATGTATATTGAAAATCAGTACGGACAACGAGCAGCAGAAATGATGTCTAATGCTGGACAGGATGATTACGATGAGTGGTATGACAGTTATTTAGATAACTCTGACCAAGGCATAACCGAAGGCGGCTTTAAGAATTTGTATGCAGAATTTTCTGGATATGGAAACTACATGCAAGGTCGTGCTGTCAATGTATTCACCAAAGCCGGCTTGGAGATTGTCAGCAAAGAATACTCAGAAGATGACGATATACAAACTTATGTTGTCAAGGGTGACCGTCAGTCTATTGAAAAGGCTGGCGAGTTCTTGGAACGTAATCCTGAACAGTTTGGTGGATATCATTTTGTTAAGCAAGGTGTATCAGAGAACTATCCTAAACACCAAGACTTGAGTGGTGTTAGTACTGACAAACTCAAAGCATATGTTGCCAAACAAAGTCAACAATCAGTGCCGGGCGAAGGTAGTCAGGTCAAGCGTGTTCGTGCCGAATTACAGCGTAGAAGTCAAGGTGTGGCGGAAGGCTCGAACGATACTATCTACCCTAATGCCGAAGTAATTAAATCACGCAACGGTAGACCAGTTGGTGAGATTTATCAAGACGAAAATGGTTGGGGATTTTTCCATTATCGTATGGACGGCGGCAATGATTTTATTGATTCCAGAGAAGACGCAATCGAAGGACTCAGAGACCTACATCAAGAAACAGTTCGTAGTCGTCCAGACTATACTATCAAAGGTGTGGCGGAAGGCTCTGAATCCCCGGAGTTGGAATTAGAACGACTAAAGCTACGCCAAGATGCTGAACATGGTCGTGCATCATTAAAGCGTCAGTCTGAGACACAGGCACGTATTCGCAAACTTGAAAAGCAAATCAAAGATAAGCAAGGTGTGGCGGAAGGCTCGAAGAATAGCAGGAACGATGACCACGATAGATTGGCAACAGGCACTAATGAGTCACGGCTGGCCAAACGTGCATTGATGCACAAGATCTTGAAAGGCTAACCTCAGGTTGCGATCACCGTTGAATTTTTGTATACTAGTATTATCTCAACAAGGATATTACTATGGAAAACAAATCATTCAACGGTGATCAAAAAATCAAGCTGGCTCAAATCTTCAATGAAGGTATGGCTGTTATGCACGAGATTGATACACTGCAAGGCGGACTCACAGACACTATCAAAGCAATAGCAGAAGAACTGGAAATCAAACCAGGCGTTCTCAAAAAAGCAATTCGTATTGCACACAAAGCACAGTTTGGTCAAGAAAAGCAAGATCACGATTTGCTTGAAACAATTTTGGAAACTGTGGGCAAGACCCTATAAGTACTGTTTTACACAGCGAGTCGCTCACGTTACGAGCATGTATCACGGCCCACCGGCCATAATCGGAGTTAAATGAGTTACGTAGACGCACTATTTTCGCGAGACAATGACCGCATTCATGTGGTAGAACGCCGCAACGGCACACGCACATATCAAGAGTACCCAGCCAACTATGTTTTTTACTACGAAGATCCTCGTGGTAAGTTTCGTAGCATTTATGGAAATCCTGTTTCAAGATTCAGTTCAAGAAACAACAAAGAGTTTCGCAAAGAAATGCGAGGCCAAAGTCACAAAAAATTGTACGAGTCAGACATCAATCCTATCTTTAGATGTTTAGAAGACAACTACAAAGGCCAAGACGGTCCTCGACTGCACACAGCGTTTTTTGACATTGAGGTCGACTTTGACCCAGAACGCGGGTTTAGTCGGCCAGAAGATCCATTCAATCCTATCACAGCCATATCAGTGTATCTAGACTGGTTGGATCAATTGGTCACACTTGTGGTACCTCCGCGACACATGACACCAGAAACTGCCAACGACATTGCGGCAGAATTTGAAAATACCATCGTGTTCACACAAGAAACAGAAATGCTCAAGGTATTTCTAGATCTTATTGATGATGCAGATGTCATGTCAGGTTGGAACTCAGAGGGCTTTGATATTCCTTACTGTGTGAACAGGATCACTCGTGTGCTGTCAAAGGATGACACACGCAAGTTCTGTCTTTGGGGACAGTTGCCCAAGAAGCGTATGTTCGAACGATTTGGTGCTGAACAAGAAACATACGACTTGGTTGGTCGAGTGCATATGGATTATATGCAACTTTACAGGAAATACACCTACGAAGAACGTCACAGCTATAGCTTGGACGCTATTGGTGAATACGAACTAGATGAACGCAAGACTGCTTTTGAAGGTACACTGGATCAGTTGTACAATCAAAACTTCAAAACGTTTATTGAGTACAACAGACAAGATACCTTGCTGTTGGCCAAACTAGACAAGAAACTCAAGTTCCTTGATCTAGCAAACACACTTGCTCATGAAAACACAGTGTTGCTGCAGACCACAATGGGTGCAGTTGCTGTGACTGAACAAGCTATCATCGTCGAGGCGCACGAACGTGGCCTTGTAGTTCCTAACCGTAAAGAAAGACTCGCAGATGAAGACACACAAGCCGCAGGTGCCTATGTTGCTTACCCCAAAAAAGGCGTCCATGAATACATCGGTTCGATCGACATTAACTCGCTCTATCCCTCGGCTATTCGGGCCCTTAACATGGGACCCGAAACCATTATTGGACAACTCAGACCTACAGCAACAGACAAACTGATTCGAGATCGAATGACATCAGGTATGAGCTTTGCCGCAGCCTGGGAAGGCTTGTTTGCTAGCTTGGAATACACTGCTGTGATGGAACAAAATCGCGGCATGGAAATTGTGATTGATTGGGAAGGTGGAGAATCCACCACACACTCAGGTGCAGAAGTTTGGCACATGCTGTTTGACTCAAACCAACCCTGGGTGCTGAGTGCAAATGGTACTATTTTTACATACGAAAAAGAAGGTGTGATTCCAGGTTTGCTCAAACGTTGGTATGCTGAACGTAAAGAGATGCAGGCCAAGCTCAAAGAAGCAATCAACTCTGGTGACAAAGTAGCAGAAGAATACTGGGACAAGCGTCAGCTGGTCAAGAAAATTAACTTGAACAGTTTGTACGGTGCTATTCTCAACGCTGGCTGTAGGTTTTTTGACAAGCGTATTGGACAAAGTACTACACTTACAGGAAGAAGTATTGCCAAGCACATGGATGCACACGTGAACGAGTGTATTACTGGAAAGTATGACCATACTGGAGACACTATTATATACGGAGATACTGACTCTTGCTACTTCTCGGCTTGGCCCACAGTTCGACAAGAAGTTGAACAAGGAAAAATGGAATGGTCAAACGAGATCTGCATCCAACTCTATGACTCTATTGCTGATCAAGTGAATCAGAGTTTTCCTGTGTTTATGGAACAGGCGTTCCATGTGCCGCGTGAAATGGGTTCTGTTATCAAGGGTGGTCGAGAAGTAGTTGCCAGCAAAGGCTTGTTTATTACCAAGAAGCGTTATGCAGTCATGATCATTGACAAAGAAGGCAAACGAGCAGACGTAAACGGCAAACCTGGTAAAGTCAAAGCCATGGGCCTGGATTTGAAGCGTAGTGATACACCCAAGGTCATTCAAGACTTTTTGAGCGATCTACTCAATGATGTGTTGACTGGAGTGCAACGTGAAGAAATTGTAGAGAAGATTCGCACATTCAAGTATGCGTTCAAAGAACGTCCAGCTTGGGAAAAAGGATCACCCAAGCGTGTGAACAACTTGACCAAGTATTCAGCAGCTGAAGCCAAAGAAGGCAGAGCCAACATGCCCGGACACGTGAGAGCTGCCATGAACTGGAATACCATGCGTAGGATGAATGGCGACAAGTATAGTTTGCAAGTGGTAGATGGTATGAAAACTATTGTATGCAAGCTAAAACCAAATGCATTGGGATGGACGTCTATTGGATATCCTACTGATGAACAAAGACTGCCTCACTGGTTTGTAGAGTTACCATTTGATGATTCACAAATGGAAGCCACTGTAGTTGATCAGAAAGTTGACAACTTGTTAGGTGTGCTAGAATGGGATCTAGAAAGATCTACCAATACCAGTAATACATTTAATAGTTTATTTGATTTCTCATGAAACTCAGCGAGATTGTTGCACAAAAAAATATAATAGACACACTAACTGTTTCTGAAATTGCAGAAACTACCAGACTGGGTCTTAACAACATTGTTGAAATAGTCAAAAGAGCACAATTGCCAATAGAACAACAACTTGAAGATTTGGATACTTCAAGTTTTGTTATTGACAATGTGTTGACCAACTACGAAACTGTTGTTGAGTCTATTCAGATAGCTGCATTAAATGCGATTGAAAGTCATGAAGAATCGTATTTTAAACACAGTGCGGACTTGTACGAGAACATGCGTCACGAGGAGGTTGACTATGTACTAAATCGAGTCAAACCCATGCAGGACGCCACACGAGAGTTGATAGAGGCTCGGACAAAAATCTACTCTGATTGGAGATTCCCTGGCATGATAATTAGGCCAGCTCGGGAAACACAAATCAACTGTTTAGTGGCTTTGGATCCGTTGTATATAGTAGATACCCGGGCCGATTTGTTGTTGCCTGCAATGTCAAGTTTTACTCCAGAGTACCAGGCTCGAGTAAGACAATATGTTATTGACGAATACACTGACAATCCTATTTTTGATAGCATACCAAAAAATCAGTTGGGGTTTGTGTTCTCCCACAATTACTTTCAATATAAACCCATTGGTATATTACAAAACTATATCAAAGAAGTATTTGAATTGTTAAGGCCAGGCGGCGCATTTGGATTTACCTATAACGATTGTGACTTTTCTCATGCGGTGCGTTTAACAGAGCATCACTTTCACTGTTACACACCAGGTCGACTAATCAAACAATATGCATTGGACCTGGGGTTCAATATTGTATTTGAGCATCATGGTGAAGACAACGTGCATTGGTTAGAATTACAAAGGCCTGGCGAAAAGGATAGCTTACGTGGTGGCCAGGCGTTGGCAGCGATTGTATCTAAAAATGCTTGGGTAGGCAAGAAAAAATCTAAATACCCAGATGAAAATACACCAAAGACTATTGACATTCCTACCCCGGTGTCATATACTAGTGATGAACTGTTAAGACTGCAAATTTCTGCGGTGATATTAGGCATTGATAGTGAAGACCGAATTTTTAATTTGTATACACCAGAGAAGCTGTATAGATTGGTGAACATTCGGATGAATCAAGGTGGCATAGAAATTGCCAAATTCAATGAAAAACTTGAAAGAAAGATTAACAAAAGGAAAAAATTATGAGAGATTATTTACTTGACTTAGTGAAACACACAATTGACGTAGGTCCATTGGATACTATTAGAATTGACGGCGATGCAGAAACAACCAAAGTCACTGGTGTTGCTCCAGAAAATCTTTTTGTGCTGCAAGGAGAATTTAGTGCACCGGTGCCTGAATTCGTTGGCACAATCGGTATGCCCAACTTGAACAAACTTAAAATTTTGTTGAACTTGGAAGAATACAGAGAAAAATCTAAGTTGTCTATTTCGCACAAACAAGACGGAAGCCCGGAAGTGATCAATTTTGAAAACTCCAATGGAGAC
>Ga0209599_10001549_pt1 | contig 10693 bp, 15 predicted proteins | sample Shrwel_input2_FT_FD_187534 | JGI IMG/M metagenome (GOLD analysis project Ga0209599, IMG submission 187534) | Subsurface microbial communities from deep shales in Ohio, USA - Utica-3 well 1 S input2 FT (SPAdes) (version 2) ... | reverse complement strand
ATATTATTATGATTACAATGACATATCTCACGTGTTCTTTCAATTCACTCAATGGCATAGGACTGCATTAACTATTACTCATAATGGAAAAACAATAGGACCAAAGCAGAGATGCGACTTTTGGCAAAGTCCCGAAACGCTTGGACCATTTATCCATTGGCTTAACGAAAACAATATGTCACTTGAAGATTTTATACATAAATGTAAACAGGAAGAAGCATCTAATGTTAGAGTATTTTTAGAAAAGTTTGAACAGCACGGTATCAAGACAGCGGTCATAGCTTGGCCTGAGGACATGGTTGAATATATACAAGGAGATCCTTGGTTAGCTGAAAGATTTATAACACTAGACTATGAAGGTACAACTTTTAATAGCATTGAAAAATTAATGTCTACTCATAAGTATCTCACTATAAACAGTGATTATGAAAATTTTAAAGAGCCTCCTAAGGATCACCATCCGTCAATGAAATGCCATAGTATCATGGCTGATAGCATTATAAAGTATCTAGAAAAATCTAAATCTCAATGATCAAGCATGTTATCATAGGAGGATGTAGTTTTACTCACTGGGAAAATAGTTGGGTCAATACATTAGAAAATTATTTAAAATCTAAAAATAATGATCTAACAGTTTTGAATACAGCCTTTCCCAGTCAAGGTCAAGGTATGATTCAAAAGAAAGTAATGCTGGCAGTAGTTGAATCTCTTAATAGGGGAATACCTCCCGAAGAAATCCTAGTTGTAGTAATGTGGAGCGGAACTAGTAGATCTTCTTGGTATATAGATAATCCTGATATGGTTAAAAAAATTGACCAGTCAGATAGATGTCTAATAGACTTAAAAAATTGTAGGTCGGCCAACGGCGGATGGTATACTACTGAGCATGGTAATAACAAAAATGATTATATATTGGGTTTTACACAACAACATTTCTTACTCGATAGATTGACTGACGGTGTTGGTAAAGTTCACGATAGTCTAGAGAACATCATAATGCTACAAAATTTTTGTAAGTTAAACAATGTAACATTAATTCAACAATTCTATATGGATTTTGTATTTGAAGATATTGAACGCTACAAAAATCACCAAATTATAAATTATCTATATAAACAATTAGATTTTGACAATATAATAACACAAGGTATGTTAGAATACCTAGAGACCTTTTTAACTATTAAAAAGAAAAAGGCCAAAACTCTAACACCGGAACAGCGTATTGAATCATCTGAAAATTCAGAACTGTTTCATTCAGATGGATTTCATCCAGGTATATATGGAACAAAACTTTGGTGTAAAAATATACTATTTCCATTTTTAAAAAGTAAAAACATATGAGTAAACCTACAACTGCACCTTATCAATCTGCACTAACAGACGCAATGACATTCTTAGGAGAACAGTCAGATGTGGTTTTCATTGGACAACAAATTGTCTATGCTGGAAACCCTATGAGTACTACGCTGGGCAATGTACCTAAAGATAAAATGATTGAAGTTCCGGTAATGGAAGATACTCAGATGGGTATGTCATTGGGTATTGCAATGACTGGCAAGACAGTGATTACATTCTATCCTCGTTGGGATTTTATATTGTTAGCAGCCAATCAGTTAATTAATCACATTGACAAATTTAAACTAATGACTGGAAAGACAGCTAACATATTAATTAGATTGGGCAAGGGAGCTGACACTCCTTTAGATCCAGGGCATCAGCATAAAGGTAATTACTTTTCTGAATTTAAAGCAATGTGCCCTAACACAACGTTCCATAACTTAACTGATGCCAGCAGTATTGTAGATGCTTATAAAACAGCCTACGCCGAAGGTGGCGTACATGTCTTAGTTGAATACCCTGAGCTGTATTATAACAAGTGATGGAAGTTATGGTTAACTTTGTCTAAGTTGGCTATCTTCTGTAATTCTAAAATAAAGTCAGCAAACACTGGATGTGTTGGTTCAAATATAGAAAGTTCGCCCACTTCTTTAATGGTAAACTTTCCAGTATTCCAGTGCACCAATTGACGATAGTGTACGTCAAATCCTACAGTAGATTCTTTAAAAATATCAGAGATGATGTTGTACATCTGTAACATCTCTTTATAGTTATGTTGGCTAACAACCATTGAGAACGTCATGTGTGAAATTGAAGACTGTGTGCTTAGGAACTTGATGTTTTCTATAAGTTTATCCCAATCTCCATTGAGTCTAGTTACATTTTCATAGGTATCTTTGCAACCAGCATCTATGCTTATCTCTACCACCTTAATAAACTTTTTAGACTTCAAGCTGTTCCACATCTTTTCATTGAGTAGCACACCGTTGGTAATAATCTGTATACATTCTAAGTTTGGATAAAGCTGCTCGTTGAAATTAATCAAATAGTCTCTATAGATCTTAGAGTAAAATGGATCACCGCTGCCTGTAATCATAATCTTTCTAAGTGAAGAAGCAAATGACTTTTCTATAAATGACAGCAGTAGTAACTTTCTAGCATGATCAACAGAATCAACGTCATCGTTTGAAACAAGATCAGCTCGACAAGATGGACACTTTAGATTACAACTTCTATCAAATCCAAATAATATCTCCTTTGGCAGTCCTCGAAAATTTTTAACATCATCTACAGTTTTAATATTAAAGGTATGTTCAAATGCCGATCTTTCCAATAGTACTGGTGCAGCCACTCCGGTGTTGATCAAACTCGACAATGCAGGGCAGATTTTATGGTTGCAATGCTTATACGAACCGTCTACAACTGATTTTCTAACCTCTTGAACTGAGGGAGAATTCCAATTCTTAAATAAATTTTCATCCAATGATACTGGATCCCAATTAGTATCACCATTTTTATTTTCTCGAATGTTGGTAGGAGACCAAGAAGGGCAGCAAATATATTGGCTAGTGCCTTGTACATCCAAGTATCTAAAAGGAGAAATGCATACGTATTTTTTTAAAATGTCTGACATGTAATTGAAATGAGTTAATATCTTTACTTACCTAGTTTGATGAGTGTATAATAAATTTACCAACATATATGTTGAAGTTAAATAAATTAAATGAAAATTGTACTAGTAACAGGTGGTTTCGATCCACTACATAGCGGACACATTGAATACTTTAAGGCAGCTCGCCTGTTGGGCAATCTTTTGGTTGTAGGTGTTAACAGTGATGCTTGGCTTGCACGTAAAAAGGGAAGATCCTTTATGCCAGCAACAGAACGCAGAGCAATCATTGAAAATATATATCAGGTGCACCGTGTCATAGAATTCAATGATGACGATGGCAGTGCTATAGATGCCATCCGACAAGTAAAGGAAATGTTTCCTAGAGATAAAGTTATCTTTGCCAACGGTGGCGATAGAACCAAAGACAACATTCCGGAAATGGTCTTTAATGATGTTGAGTTTGCGTTCGGTGTGGGCGGAACTAACAAAGCAAATAGCAGCAGTTGGATACTTGAGGAATGGAAGGCCCCTAAAACTGAACGTCCTTGGGGATACTACCGTGTCCTGCACGATGTTAGTGGAACCAAAGTTAAAGAGCTAACTGTAGAACCTGGACAAAAGTTAAGTATGCAACGGCACAGTCACCGTGCTGAACATTGGCATGTTTCTGAAGGCCAATGTGTGGTACATTCTATGATGCCCAACGGATATGCATTGCCAGTAACTGAACTGTCTGCACACATGACCTACAAAATAGCCAAGGGAGATTGGCATCAACTATCTAATCCCTACAATGTTCCATGCAGGATAGTTGAAATACAATACGGAGATGCCTGCGATGAGTCAGATATTGAGCGTAGATAAGGATGCGTTCTCTAGTGGACAAGTTGGCAGCAAGATATGGCTCTGTGAAGAATTAGAAAAACTATTCTCTAGTATAGACACAGTTTGGATCTATGGTGGCTGGTATGGCCTAACTGCATTCCTACTACGCAGTAGAGGACAACTAGATATAGGAACGATTAGAAGTTATGACATTGATCCCTACTGCGAACAAGTTGCAGACATGGTCAATGAGAATTGGGTGTATCAAGATTGGAAGTTCAAAGCACATACTGCTGACTGTAACAAGTTAGACTTTAAGTCTAGTCCGCCCGATCTAGTAATTAATACCAGTACTGAGCACTTTGATAGCTTTGATTGGTGGCATCGTATTCCAAAAGGAACTACAGTAGTGTTACAGGGCAACAATATGATACACAACGATCATTTTGTACATAGTACCTGTCTGTCAGAATTTGTAGCACAGTTTTCTGTAACTGAGATATTGTACACGGGAGAGAAACAATTTGTTTATCCAGACTGGCGCTTCACTAGATACATGCTAATTGGTGTTAAATGACCACTGACTTATTTTTATATGCTAATGGTGATAGCTTTGTTAAAGGCGCTGAACTAGGAAACTTTTTAAAAACAGACTTTCCTGGTTATTACAACTTTAACGAAGAAAGACCTAAACATATACACACATGGTTTCTAGAAGATCAGCAAAGAAGCAAATCTACTTCTGATGAATTTTTAAAAACTATCGATACAGAAGAAAACACTAGGAATTTCGCTGCTAAGATTCAACAACATTTAAATTGTAAGTTTTTAAATAATGCTCTAGGGGGAAGTAGTAATGACAGAACAGCTAGAGTAGCACTAAGAGATTTAATAGAAATAAAAAAACAATACAAAAATGTTGTTGCAATTATAGGTACTGCTGATCCGTCAAGGTTAGAATTACCAAATGATAACAGTAATCTTCTTTGGAGACCTTGTTTCTTATCACAGACTGATGACATCAACAATCAAATATCTAAATTTTATTTGTTAAACCTTAGTCGTTATCATAGAATGGTTATGTTCTATAAGAGTGCAATTCTTCTTCAGGATTTTTGTAAAGTAAATAATATAAAGTTATTATGGGTTGCGGGAAACGGTAACATTGTTGAAGATAACAAAGTTGATAGAAACATAGAAGATTATAATAATTTTAAAGAATATGCTAATTTTAGTTATGCAGTAGAGATGCCTAAAATAGCCAAAGATATTAATGTTGGTGTTATGTGTCCTGGATATCACTTTTCAGAAAAAGTACACGATGCTGTGGCAAATATATTGCTGAGAAAAATTTAAGGAAATACATGTTTAAAAGATTTTATAATTTTATTGTTAACGGAATTAAATTTAGAATGGAACGACGGAAAATTCGTAAAAGATTGAAAGAGCTTCAAAAACGAGATCCGTTCATTTACAAATAATATGGATTACATTGGACTAAGTTGCGGTTTCCACGATGCCGCCGTAAGTGTTATTGATTCTTTTGGAAATATTATATTTGCTGGACACAGTGAGCGATATAGTAAGAATAAGCATGACGAGAATCTCTGTGGATCTATAATAACAGATGCCCTGCAATATACTGAAGACTACCAAATTCACTACTATGAAAGACCAGTATTAAAGTATTTGCGACAATTAGTAGCAGGTCAGAAGCCCCCTATCAGTAACGTAAATGTTAAAAATATAATTGGGTCTGCTAACATGCAGTTGTTAGGCAATCAGAAAGTTTATACTCATAATCACCATTTAAGCCACGCAGCCGCGGGATTCCAAACAAGTCCCTACGATGACGCTACAGTTGTGATCATTGATGCCATTGGTGAGTTTGATACTATTACTATTTGGCATGCTGAATACGACCATGATACTGGACGAGCTGAATACAAGAAGTTATGGTCTCAAACATATCCACATAGTATCGGACTATTTTATAGTGCAATGACTAGTAGTGTAGGTCTGCGCCCACTAGACGAAGAATATATATTAATGGGCATGGCTGCTTACGGAACTCCTAAGGTAGACCTAACGGGACTTGTGGCCAACGAAACATCGTTGAAATTTAATTACAACTTACACAAGGGTGTAGATCCAGCCCTGGTCGAAGGCGCTGATCAATATGATATTGCCGCTAGTAGTCAAGCATTGGTTGAAACATTGATAATAAATGTAATCAAAAAATCAAAACAACTAGGACGTAGCAGTAATCTAGTCTATGGCGGTGGTGTTGCTCTTAACTGTAGTGCTAATAGATTACTAGGAGAGTATTACAATAATATTTGGATCATGCCCAATCCGGGCGATGCTGGTAGCAGTCTCGGTGCAGCCGCTCTAGGATACAAATATAAAATAAACTGGACTGATGCGTTCCTTGGATATGAGATACAAGGTGACTACCCAGTTGACAATATTATCAAAGAATTGTACACTAATAAGATAGTCGGAGTAGCCAGCGGCCGTGCAGAGTTTGGGCCGAGAGCATTGGGCAATAGAAGTTTGCTGGCAGACCCTAGAGGCCCTGACATAAAGGATAAAGTTAATGAAATTAAACGTAGACAAAAGTTCAGACCATTTGCCCCAGTTATTCTGGAAGAGCTGGCTGATATGTACTTTGATATGCCTCGTGGCTGGAGTGACAGTAGGTATATGCAGTCAGTCGCTCGTTGCAGGCTTCCTGAGTTATTTCCTGCTATCGTTCATTACGACGGTACTAGTCGTGTCCAAACTGTACCCAAAGATGGTTCAGGAATTAGAACGCTCTTAGAAAAATGGTATGCTTTAACTGGCTGTCCAATGTTATTAAACACTAGCCTTAACATTCGAGGCGAGCCCATGGTCAATGACCGCAATGACGCAGACCGATTCGAATTACTGTACAAAATTCGAGTCTGCTCTTAAATTTTACCAAAACTGGTTGCTTTTTACCAACTTTGACTGTATAATAGTCATTGTTGTATAATTATTTTACCACTAACGAAAAAGGAGGTCTTCAATGACTGAGTTAACGCTAGATAGGGAACATGAAACGCAGATCGAAGTTTCGTCAACTTGGTTGACAGCCATTACAGCAATTTTAATGGCGATCGCAGTATATGGATCTGTATCTTTACTTCAATGGGCTCTGACTAATAAACAGGCCAATTACCAAGTATCAGAAAGTTCTCGAATCACAACTGAAGTACGAGAAAGACAATTAGCATGTCTTGCCAAAAATATTTACTATGAAGCAGGTAATCAGCCTTTTGAAGGTAAGGTTGCAGTAGCTCAAGTAACATTAAATAGAACCGAAAGCGGGCAATATCCCAGTGATATTTGTAAGACAATTTACCAAAAGAATGTTGTCTATGAAAAGGTACTGTGCCAGTTTAGTTGGGTCTGTGATCGCGACACCACAGTAAGACCTATCAACAAAGCTAACTTTAAGGAAAGCGAAGAAGTCGCTAAGAAAGTTCTACTAGAAGGATTCCGTCTTCCTAGTCTAAAGGACGCTATGTATTTCCACGGGGACTATATTAATCCCGGTTGGAAGAGAGAGCGTATCACTAAAATTGGCAATCACATTTTTTACAAATAAGGACATATCATGATCATTGTTAACCAAATTAAATCGGCGCTAATCTTCTTGTACATGTTTGCCAAGAATCATCTAGGACATATCAGTGCTCATACGCTAGGATGGATTACCATTGTACTTCTACACTTTTCCAGTATTCCAACCTTGTTGGCAGTATTAATGGCGCAGAGTGATAAGCTACCTCCAGTGGATCTTATGATCTTTGTTTGGAGTGCGTTAATTACATTATTCTTTAAAGCTCTAATTGAGCGTAACTTTTTGTACATCGCTACAATATGTCTAGGGTTCTGTGCCCAAACTGTGATCATGAGTTTAATTCTTTTCAAGTAATAAATAACTGAATGCGAATCACAGAACTCTTAGCCGAAAAGAAACTAGCTACCCCCACAGCCAGCCAATGCTCTGTGGGGCATAGTCGTTTAAGTAATGTACGCTATTCACAGTGTGTAAGTCACGGCTTATTAAAGCATGACAGCGATCACACAGCTGGTACCGGCAAACAAGGTGTTAAAGGTTCTGGAGTAAAACTAAAAGGCCGCAAGCTCAAAAGCGCCAAACATGGCGGCCCGGTTAAAGATTACTCGTAATCTTTGTCATCATCTTCAGTGTAAGTTTCTACAACCTTTTCAAGGAACTCGTGGAAATCTAAACTTCCCCAGCATTCATCAAGTTGATAAATTTTCTCTTCCTCGTCGTGCGTCCATTCGTCGACTCCGAGTATTTCCATGAGTTCATTGAATGTAATATGCTCTCCTCGCATATTGCTTACCCAGACGCAGGTTAAAAAACTGCACATGAATATTAGGTTATTATTATCGATTCCATATTCATCGCACCATTCCTCAGCTTTATTAAGATAATAGTCTATATCTTGGATGCGGTGTTCTAATTGTATAATCCACTCTTTGGTATCTTCTCTAGACCAGTATGACATTAATTGTACCCTCTGCTTTTGTCTAACTCTATACATTCCGGACATTCGCAGTCCGGACAGTATTCGCATTTAGTACAGCTATGATTGCAGTGTGCAGGACATCCACATTTGCATTTAGTTGTAAATCGTTTGTAGTTTTGAAAGTCATCCATGTATTGTTCCATGTTCTTCTCCTGCTTGAATATTTATAGTGTAAATAACAGTATGATCGATATTACAACATCTGCAAAAGACAAGATTACAGACCTTTTAATGGAGGAAAATAATCCAAAACTTTCTCTACGCACCTTTGTTCAAGGTGGTGGCTGTAGTGGATTTAGTTATGGCTTTACTTTTGACGAAGAAAAGAATGAAGATGATTTTGAATTTCCAATTGGTACTTTTAAAGTGCTGGTAGATGCTATGAGTATGCAATATCTACAAGGAGCAGTAATTGATTACAAAGAAGAACTAGCGGGCAGTAGTTTTGTAATCAACAATCCAAACGCCCAAAGTACCTGCGGCTGTGGCAGTAGTTTTTCCGTTTAAAATGGTAAAAATGTTGTTGACAATCTTCTAAAATGAATGTATAATTGTTGTATGTTCAACCAATTACCCTTTTAATATGACTGATTGTTATCGAGTTATTTCCAGTTTGGAAGACCATCCTAGTCGCCTAAACAAAGAAGCGATTTTAGAAGCAGAAATTGACAACACAGAACTGTTTGAAGGCATGAAGATGGCCTTGGACAATCTCTACACTTTTGGTGTAAAGAAAGTTCCCAGTCATAGCGGCCCAGATGGGCAAGGACTACCCTGGGTAGCTTTTAAAGAACTATGTCATCTCCTTTACACCCGTCAGCTAACCGGTCACGATGCTCGTGATGCAATTGAGTTAGCTCTCTCTGCTAGTACACAAAGCCAATGGAATGATTGGTATCGTCGTATCCTAATTAAAGACTTGCGATGCGGTGTCAGTGAAAAGACCATCAACAAAGTTAAAAAGAATGCCATTCCTGTATTTGAGTGTATGCTAGCCCATGATGGTGCTAACCACGAGAAAAAAGTTGCAGGCAAGAAACTGCTCGAACCTAAACTCGACGGAGTTCGTGTTATTACGATTATCAATGCAGAAAATAAGACTGCTACAATGTACAGTCGCAACGGCAAACTCCTGGAAAACTTTGGTCATATTACCACAGCTTTGGAAGCAAACATCGAACTGTTCGAACGTAGTATTGTCTTGGATGGCGAAATGGTTAGCAGTAGTTTCCAAGCACTGATGAAGCAGGTGCATCGGAAGAGTGATGTTCAGAGTGAAGATGCTCGACTAATGTTGTTTGACATTCTTCCACTCAGCGAATTCCAAAAAGGTAAAAGCGTACTCGGACAGAAGCGTCGAAGTAACCTCTTACGCTCTATGAAAGCTACCTTTGATAAAATTGGCAGCATTGATACTATTCCTCAACTAGAAGTAGATTTGGGCACAGCCGTTGGAGAACTACAATTCAAACAATACAACAAAGATGCCATTGAAGCAGGCTTTGAAGGTATTATGATCAAAGACGTAGATGCAATCTACGAATGCAAACGCTCAGTAAGTTGGCTCAAACAAAAGCCATTTATTGAAGTTAGTCTAGCAGTGGTTGCAATCGAAGAAGGTACAGGTAAAAATCAAGGCCGAATGGGCGCACTAATTTGTGAAGGTGAAGATGATGGGAAGGCTATCGCTGTCAATGTTGGATCGGGTTTTACTGACGACCAACGCATTGAATTTTGGACCAATAAAGAATCATTGGTGGGCCAAATTGTTGAGGTCCGCGCTGATGCGGCGACTATCAGTCAAGATAGTGAATCGACTTGGTCGTTGCGATTTCCTCGTTTTTTACGATTCCGAGGTTTCAAAGCAGGTGAAAAGCTATAAGATGGATAAACAAGCAGTCAAAGACTTAATGTTTGGCGGCATCAACGAATTGATGCGAAATCGTAAATACTACTACCATAGTGATGTAGGGCAGACCTACAGCTATTGGACAGACGAAGGCAAAGAGGCACTCCAAGAATACATGACCATTATGGGGTGGAAACTCAAAGAAGCCGAAGAAGCTGACTTGAAAAAGAGATCAAAGGAGCTCATAATGCAAGGTTTAAAAGGAGAAAGTGTTTAAGTGGCCAAAGAAGATATGATCAGCCTTGAGGGCAAGGTTGAAGAAGTATTACCTAACGCAATGTTTAGAGTAGTACTGGAACAAGGTTCCACAGTGTTAGGACACATCTCGGGCAAGATGCGTCAGAATAGAATTACCATCCTGCAAGGGGATAAGGTAAAAGTAGAAATGAGCCCATACGACCTAACCAAGTGTCGTATTGT
>Ga0209599_10001547_pt1 | contig 10704 bp, 8 predicted proteins | sample Shrwel_input2_FT_FD_187534 | JGI IMG/M metagenome (GOLD analysis project Ga0209599, IMG submission 187534) | Subsurface microbial communities from deep shales in Ohio, USA - Utica-3 well 1 S input2 FT (SPAdes) (version 2) ... | reverse complement strand
GCACTTAAGGTTCTTAAAGAACAAAATATTATACCTGACATTATTTTACTGGACTTGAACATGCCAAAAATTAATGGCATAGAATTTCTCGGTATTTTAAAGGCTGATGAAGTATTAAAGTACATACCTGCTATAATACTGAGTACCAGCAACAACCACCGTGATGTACTGGAGTGTTACCGTATAGGCATAGCCGGCTATCTTATAAAGCCCCTACGCTATGAGGAGTACACAGACCGCATTAAAAAATTATTAGAGTATTGGGGCGCTAACCAGCTTACGTCGCAGTAAAAAACACTAAAGCCCGCTTAACTGCCTATGTACGGAATTATATATGTTGCCATTAAAGACTACACCGAAGCAACTTTTTCTGCCGAAATATGGCAGTCTGTCCTTGAAAAAAGCAGCCTAAGCGTTAATCTTAACAGTACTGAACTCCCTTATAACGAAGACAAAATTATAGATTTTGCAGAAGCTACTGCAGCAGTAACTGGCATAAGCATCAGTGATGCCCTCTTTGGCATGGGATCTTATGTACCCGAAACTACCTCAAAAAAATATCCTGAAGTTATGCTTTCGCGTGGCGACAGCTTAAAAGAATATTTGTTAAATTTACCTGCGTTCCATAACCGGATTAGCCTGATTTACCCTGAACTTACCGCACCGGAATTCAGAATAACGGCAGTTAATGATAATAGTATAACCATACAGTACCTGTATAAGCGCAAAGACATAACGCCTTATGTACACGGATATCTGTCGGGCATTGCTAAGTATTTTGACAAAAACGGTAAGGTATGCATAGTACCGGAAGCTGAACAAAGCCGGTACATAGCATTTAATATTAGCTGGTAAAATATTATGAAAGAACGGATGTTTTCATTTCCGAAGGAAAATTTTGAAAAAATTTTTCCTTTCTACCTATTAATAGATAACAATCTTGAACTGAGTTCATTTGGGCGGAGCATCCCTAAATTATACCCCGATCTTGAAAAGGGTACTAACTTTGATGAAGCTTTCCGGTTTAAGCGGCCTTTTGTAGAAAAGATTACGACTGAAGCACTACACGATAATCTGAACCAGCTTGTAATACTGGAGCCAAAACAAGGTAATGGCGTAATACTGCGCGGCCAGTTTGAGCAGATGGAAGGCTTTATAATATTTGTAGGTTCGCCATGGTTTGTTTCGTTGGAAGACATCAAGTCACGTAGCCTTAACATGCTCGACTTTGCTAATTACGACCCTCTACTGGATTTGCTTCAGCTGCTTAAAACCCAGGAGATAACCACCCTGGAACTGCGTAACCTGCTAAAAATAAATAATACCCAGCGCGAAGACCTCCGTAAAGACCGAGAGGAACTTAACCGCCTTTCGCTGGTAGCAAGTACTAATAAAAACGGCATTATATTTACCACACCTGATGCCAAAATTTTTTGGTGCAACGACGCTTACCTGGATCAGACAGGTTTTTCCCGTGAAGAAGTTTTAGGCCTTACCCCCGTGCAGGTAGGTAACAACCCGGCTATAGAAAAAGGCGCCCTGGATAAAATGATAGGCCTTTTTTACAAAGGCGAACCTTTTGATGTGGAAATAACCCACGGCCGCAAAGACGGCAGCTATTACTGGACGCGTACACAGGGCCAACCCATACATGACGAAAACGGCAACATACTGCAGTTCTTTGCCATGATAGAAGATATGACCGAAATTAAGGTTAAAGAAGGCCAGGTAAAGCTGTTATCGCTTATTTCAGAAAAAAATATAAATGCTATAGTAATTTGCAATAAAGACGGGCTCATAGAATGGGCTAATGAAAAGTATACTGCCATGACGGGCTTTACCCTTGATGAACTAAGAGGTGAAAAACCAGGCAACTTACTATCGGGCACAGATACAGACCCAGTAACTACAGCTTACCTGACCCAACAGATAGACGGTGGCGAAGCGTTTAGCTGCGAGGTACTGAATTACAATAAAAATGGCGAAAAATTCTGGACGTTTATACAAGGGCAGGCATTGCATAACGAATGGGATGACGTTAACGGCTACTTTGCCATACTTGAAGACATTACCCAGCGTAAAAAGTTTGAGCAGCAAAAAGAAGAGCTTCTTGAGAGCCTGGAAAAAAGTAACCGCGAACTGGAGGATTATGCCCAGATTGTATCGCATGACCTTAAGTCGCCATTACGCAGCATCAACTCACTCATTGCCTGGATAAAAGAAGACAATGAGGATATGAGCGAGCAAACCTCCATGTATTTCGGCATGATAGAAAACAAGCTGGAAAAAATGGAGAGCCTTATACAAGGGGTGCTTACCTACTCGCGCATAGACCGCACCGATGTAAACAAAGAGCGCATAGACTTGCAGGAAATTGTTTCCAACATCATTAATATTATAGACATTCCTGCCAATACCCAGGTTAGTATAGATAACCCGCTACCTACAGTGCTGGCAGATCGTTTCAGGATGCAGCAATTGTTTCAGAATCTTATAGGCAACGCCGTTACGTATGTAGATAAGCCTGAAGGCTATGTAAACATAGGCTACAATGAAACTCCCGTAGATTATACGTTTTACGTAAAGGACAATGGGCCAGGTATAGCACCGGAAAACCACGAAAAAGTATTTAAGATATTCCAGTCGCTGGTTAAGAACGAACGCTCTACAGGGCTTGGGCTTTCCATTGTAAAAAAAGTGGTAGACCACTATAAAGGCAAAGTATGGATAGAGAGTACCGTGGGCCAAGGCACAACATTTTTTGCACGTTTTCCTAAAACAGACAAATAAATGAGAGTTATACAGGCACATTATACCCCGCAAAACTCATGGCACTACCTTAACACCAGGCAGGAATTAAAAAAACCGCTGTTACTGGTATTTGCTTCACGACTGCTGTTAGACGACCAGTCTGTACTTAAAGAGATAACAACTGAATTTCCGTATAACGATATTGTATACGTATCTACGGCCGGTGAAATACTGGACGAAAATCTATACGAAAATTCAGTAACGGTAACTGCTATTGAATTTGAAAAAATATCATTCCGTGTAACTACCGCTCATATTTCTGACTTTAACGATAATGCTACCGAAATGGCAAAATCGTTATGCAATGCCCTTCCTGCCGGAGACCTTAAGCATCTGCTGGTATTTGCATCAGGAAACTTCCTTAATGGTAGTGCCCTGGTGGAAGGCTTTGAAGAACTTGCCGAAATGAATTTACCAATAACCGGCGGGCTAAGTGGTGACGACAGCCGTTTTGAAAAAACGGTGGCGGGCTACAACACTCCCCCACAAGAGGGTATAGCGGTAATTGTAGGCCTTTATGGCGGCAATCCGGAAATAACCTATGCCAGCCTGGGAGGCTTCCAGCCGCTGGGACCAAACCGATTGGTAACCAAAGCCGACAAAAATGTGGTTTACGAAATAGACGGGAAGCCTGCCCTTGATTTATACAAGGCATACCTGGGCGACCGGGTAATGCAAAAAATGGAATCGTTGCTGGCTTTTCCGTTACAGGTGGCTGCACCCGGAAAAAAATTCCATGCCGTGCGTACGGTATTGCAAATTGACACTGAAGATGGCAGCATAGTACTTGCCGGTAACTGCCCTGAAGGCAGCCAGGTACAACTACTCATGGCATCAGTTAACGGTATCATTGATGGTGCTACCGAAGCCGCAAGACAGGCGTCGGCTACGCGAAAGGCAAAACCGGAATTCGCCCTCCTTGTTAGCTGTATGGGCCGTAAGGCCATTATGGGTATGCGTATAGAGGAAGAACTGGAAATAGTACGCGAGCTACTGGGCCCTGAAACGGCTATGGCCGGATTTTATTCCTATGCCGAAATAGCGCCATTTTATGGTAGCAGTGTTTGTGAACTGCACAACCAAACCTTAACATTAACCCTTATAAGCGAATAATATATGAATCCGCTGCTGAAACGCCAACTTGCAAAACACCTACCCGGTATTAATTCACCGGTATTAGACCCGCTGCTGGACGTGGTAAGCCGTTCTTACGACCATTACAGGGATCAGATAGAAATTCTTCAGAATGCCATGAAGCTGAGCTCTGACGAGCTTTTTGAAGCCAATGAAAAACTGCGCAGTGAAACCAATATGCTTAAAGACCTGAATACCGACTTAAACTCGGTTCTCTTTTCCATGAAGCTGGCGGCAGAGGACCCTGATAACGAAAACTTTAATCCGGCAGAATACATACGCAAGCAAACCGAAGAAATTGTAAAGGCAAATGCGCAGCGTGAGGAGCTTCTTAAAGATTTAGCCAAACAAAACCAGGAGCTTAATGATTATGCCCATATGGTAAGCCATGACCTTAAAGCCCCATTGCGCACCATAAATACACTTATAGAGTGGGTAATGGAAGATACTGCAGGCAAGCTTGATGAGGGCACAATAAAGTCGTTAAACCTAGTGTTGTTTAATACCGAAAAGATGGATTTGCTCATTAAGGGAATTCTGGATTATTCATCTATAGACCGGGATAGTGCCGATGACCGCCCGGTAGATTTTAACAGCATGCTGGAAGAACTTATGATAACAATAAGCGTACCTCAGCATATAAAAGTTACAATAGCGCCAAACCTGCCAAATATATTGGGTAACTATTACCGGTTCCGCCAGCTGTTTCAAAATCTTATAGAAAATGCCGTTAAGTATAATGATAAGGCCGAAGGAACTATAGATATAGGCTTTGAGGAGCAGGAAAAAGAATATGTTTTTCACATAAAAGATAACGGCAGAGGAATTCCTGAAGCGTATTTTGAAAAAATTTTCAATATATTTACAAAGCTGGATAACAACACCCAGTCCTCCGGCATAGGCCTTTCTATAGTAAAGAAAATTATGGAACGCTACCAGGGCCGCATCTGGCCCGAAAGTAAAGAGCACGAGGGTACAACCTTTTATTTTACCTTACCTAAATAATGGAGCAGCCAAACCTGGATTATATTAATGACCTTGCCGGAGATGATGAGGCATTCAGAGCGAAACTCGTAGCCACTATTAAAGCCGAATTGCCCGGCGAAATTGAAGCCTACGAAACAAGTTATAACAGCGCCGATTATAAGGCTGCAGCAGGTCATGTGCACAAATTAAAGCACAAAATCAGCATTTTCGGATTAGAAAAAAGTTATTATCTTGCTGCTGATTTTGAAGATGAACTAAAGAATAATCAAAACTCGCTTGCTACAGATTTTGAAAGGGTACTCCACACCATAAAAGACTTTGCAGCGAGCTTATAGCATTTTTTATATCCAACTATGAATTGCATTATTGTAGACGACGAAGCACTATCGCGTGCCATACTGGAAGGCATGATAGCCAAAGACCCTGAACTTACCGTTACAGGTGAATTTGGCAACGCCATGCAGGCCATGAAACACCTGAACACCACAGGAGAAGATACCGACCTTATCTTTCTGGACATCCACATGCCCGATTTCACAGGTTTTGACTTTATACAGACCATAAAAAATCCGCCGGCTGTGGTATTGGTTACTTCAGATAAAAACTTTGCTACAGAGGCCTTTGAGTACGACTGTATTGTAGACTATATGGTAAAGCCTATTAACGAAGAACGCTTTCAAAGAGCAGTGCGTAAGGCCAAGGCACTCAAGGCAGCCACACCGGCACCGGCGGTAACACCTGTAGGCACCACCCCATCTGCGCCTGCAGAACCACGTGAGACAGCCTCTCCGTTAGCCATACCTGCCGATACCCCTACCGAGTTCTATGTAAATATAGACCGCCGTCTTATAAAAATAGATATACAATCAGTAAATGTTGTTGAGGCTAAAGGTGATTATATCCATATAAAAACCGAAAGCAAGAACTATATAGTGCACAGCACCCTTAAAAAAATTGAGGAAAAGCTACCTACAAACCTGTTCCTTAAGGTACACCGCACCTACATAATCAATACGAAGAAAATTGTGGATATAGAGGATAACAGTGTGCTTATAGGTAAGGACGTAATCCCTGTAAGCAGGGCAAACAGGCCTGAACTGATGAAGCGTCTTAACATGCTTTAATGCGGCATTTCTGAATAATTTAAATTTTAAATAATTACCTAAATTTCAATTCAACGGTATTAAACTACCGTTCAACGACAGAGGTAAACCAGCTAACTATTTTAAGAAAATTCTGCTATATAAGCATCGTACATTTGCTGTATAAAATTTACAAGAGATGTCGAGGCCATTAAATATATTATTAGTAGAAGATGATGCAATTGAAGTAATGAAGTTTAACCGTGTTGTAAAAAACATGGAAACACGTCATAAAATCATGGAAGCTAACAATGGCGAGGAAGCACTTGATATACTTAAGGACAGGGAAGTTAACCCGGACATTATAGTACTGGACCTGAACATGCCTAAAGTAAACGGACTGGAGTTTCTTAGACTTATAAAACAAGACGACAGCCGCAGGTGCATCCCTACCATTATCCTTACTACATCTACAAACCATACCGATGTTAAGGAGTGCTACAATATGGGTATAGCAGGCTATGTGGTAAAACCGCTTAAGCACGACGATTACCTGTCCAGCACTACAAAGCTTATTGAGTACTGGAGCAATAACGAACTTATTTCGTAATATACTACTCTTATATAACCTACACTAAAAACAAGACAAACCCGGCTTATGGCCGGGTTTGTAATTGTGTACTATTACTTCATACTTTTATTTTTTATGCTGTAATTCTTTCAGCAGGTCTTCATAGGTATACGTACCTGTGGCAGGTGTACCGTAGTTTATAGCTACACGCAGGGCCTTGAGCCCTGTAACACCCTGAAGGTCTTCCACATCAAAGGTTTCAATAACATTGCCCAGCAGCCCTTTATGCTGCAAAAACTGTATGTAACGCCTGTATTCTGTTTCTTCCTTCTTCTGGGTATACACTATGGTTATCTTACCCTTTTGGGTAATACGCTCTTTAGTACCTTTTATGTTACTCTTATCTATACGTTTTTTAACCACCTCATAGCGGGCGTTATACGTACCGTCTACATCAAAACGTTTTTCATCCATACGGAAACGAATGCTTATCGCCGAACTAAACACCAGGATAAGTGACGTAACATCAAGCTCATACGGCAAGCTAGGCCTTAAGCGATAATATTCGTTTTCCATTTCGCACATTACCTGTAGCTGCCATAACCTTAGATTATTAAGATATAAAGGATTGTAAGGATGCTTAGGCGATATGCTGGCGCCAATGTACAGGTTATGCTCTACCCCATCAGTCTTAAAACGCTCATAGTAGTGCGGAAAATAGACCTGTGCTTCCTCCTGCTTTTTATCCAGCAGTTCTGCCATTTGTTTATTGATCGCCGAAAGGGTACGGTCAAAATCCTTACGCCTAAGGTATACCATATTCAGCTTGGCATCGAGCGAATCGAAATAGGTTTTAATACGCGAGCGTACAGCAGGAACACTTTGGTCGAAATGCTTAAGCACCGGGTGCACCTCGTTCATTATGTATGATTGAATGGTCGATTCTGTATCGGCCTTAATAGGGTCGCGCAGCTTATCCTCCAGATTTTCCAGCTCATATATATGCTGTTCTATAAGCGGTAGTTTTTCCTGCTCATGAATGTAGCGGAACAGCGAAAGCAGGTTTTGTACCTGTAACAGCAGGTCTTTCTCGGTACTTTCGTTACGGGCGGTACTACTGCCTCTTACATCAAGCTGTCCATAGAGCGGATACACTTCGCGGAACACTATATCCTTAAACGCCTCACGGTTATTACGGCTGTGCAGGTGCTCCATGGCTTCTTCCCTAAACTTCCAGTATACACTGTGGTGTATGGCAGTGTATTCGTTCTGAATAATAGCGTCCACCTCGTTTTGCAGCTCGCTATAATAACGTTCTATCGTATCGGTAATAAACGGGGTAATAAACTCAAGCTTATTAGCATTAATACTGTTCAGGTCGCGCGCATGCGATGACACCAGCTCTATGAAACCATAAAAGCGTTCGTTTTTTATAACGGGTGCCAGTATAAGGCTCCTGATATCCTGCGACAGCAAATGTTTACCAAAACTTTCTTCTTCAGGATTGGCTTTTATATATTGTTCTACATCACTAATCACCATATACTTCCTGTCCTGCAAAATTTCGTCGAGCGAATCACTGCAAAACACGGCATCGCAATTCATTTCGTTACTACCGTTTAGTATATGGCTGTTAATCCCAAGGAAAGGAGCCAACTTAAAGAGATTATCTTCTGTATTTACCTCGGTAAAGCCCACCCTTAATTCCGAGATGCGGAAAATGGAGCGAAAAATATTCTCAAAGCTTTCTTTGGTAATATCATTAAACTCATCGCTTATCAGCAGGTTTCCCTTAAGGTTGCTAATGGCGCTTTCTGTAGTGGCATCAAATAACGATACAATACCAAATCCCTTTACCATCCAGCTGCCTTCCGGAAATTTCTCTTTCCAAAGTTCCAGGTTATCAAAGCTGTCCATAAGTTGGGTAACCTCATCAGGCGTTATGGGCAGGGCTTTATCGGTAGGGATAATATCCATAAAATCGGCATTGTAGGTAATGCGATAGTGGTGCATTATACCCTGATCATCAGGGATATCATAAAACAGCGGTTTGCTGAAATCAAAATTATAACCATAATACGCGTTCAGTACCAGGCAACAGCAAAATACATAAAACTGGTGCTCTTCAAAATCACGTATAGCCATATCGAAATCAGTACCGGCATTGCTCAGTATCTTTTTAAAACGTGCGGTATGATTAAAGGTAAAGTTGAAAAATGGCAGGGTTACCGCCTTAATCTCATTATTGGTCAGTGCTGTAGGAAAGAGGTCGGCAAGCAGGTTACGAATCAGTTCTTCATGGGTTGTAAGCTGTTCAAGGCTGTCCATACCCTCACGTATTTCCGGGAACGGCGCGGCATGGCTCAGTAGCGCCCTGGCGTATTCGGCACGGTAACCGCTTTCATTTTCGGAGATATTCTCCAGTGCTTCAAGCACTTTATGGAACGACAGTCGGGGTACAAGCGGACCCTTTATGTATGCATCGGCCTCCATCTTCATTGTAGTGTTAAGTATTTGCAAAGATACAAAAATTTCATGCGGCGTATACTAACTTTAAAGAAACTGCGTTTGGCTGCAAATTATTTTTATACCTCAGCGTGTACTTGCATTATGCCGGCATATGCAGTATTTTTACAGAAATACATTTTAAATGCGCTGGACTTTTGCCCCGGAACCCGACCCGCTGATTATAAACCACCTGACCCATGTGCTGGGGGTAGACCGCCGTATAGCTACACTATTGGTACAGCGTGGTATCAGCACGTTTGAGGAGGCACGGCAGTTTTTCCGCCCGTCGCTGGCAGAGTTACACGACCCGTATCTTATGAAAGATATGGATAAAGCCGTAGCACGGGTAGAGAAAGCATTAGCCAACGGCGAGCGCATATTAGTATTTGGAGATTACGATGTAGACGGCACCACCGCCGTTTCACTTATGAGTGGTTACCTGCGCAGCATTTACCCGAATGTAGACACGTATATCCCCGACCGCTACGGCGAGGGCTATGGCGTATCATTTGCCGGTATAGACTATGCCGATGACAACGGCTGTACCCTAATCATAGCACTGGACTGCGGTATAAAAAGCCCTGATAAGGTGGCTTATGCCAAAGAAAAAGGCATCGACTTTATTATATGCGACCACCACCGCCCCGGCAATACCCTACCCGACGCCGTTGCAGTACTCGACCCGAAACGCGAGGACTGTTCCTACCCTTATGACGAACTTTGCGGGTGTGGCGTGGGTTTTAAGCTGGTTCAGGCACTGGCTGCCAACCGCAACCAAACCATTATGGATTTGCTGCCATGGCTGGATTTGGTAGCTACCGCCATTGCTGCCGACATTGTACCCATAACCGGTGAAAACCGCATCCTTGCAAAATTTGGGCTGGATGTAATTAACACATCCCCCCGCCCCGGTATTAAGGCATTGATTCAAAATTCTAAAAAGAAAATATTTACCATAAGCGATGTAGTGTTTACCATAGCGCCCCGCATCAACGCTGCCGGACGTATAAGCCATGGTAACCACGCGGTGGCATTGCTTACCGAATTTGACTTGCCCCAGGCGGAGGAGTTTGCCGCGCAGATTGAAACTTTTAATGCCGACCGTAAAAACCTGGACAAACAGATTACCCTTGAAGCCCTGAGGCAGATAGACGACAATAAAGACCACGAACGCTACTCTACCGTTGTATATCAGGAAGACTGGCATAAGGGAGTAATAGGCATAGTAGCTTCCCGGCTTATAGAGACCTACTACCGTCCTACACTGGTGTTTACCAAAAGCGGCGATAAGCTGGCGGCTTCGGCGCGTTCTGTGAGGGATTTTGATATTTATAATGCGCTGGAGGCTTGCGCCGACTGCCTGGAGCAGTTTGGCGGACACATGTATGCGGCAGGGCTTACACTAAAAGAAGATCAATACGAAGCGTTCAGGGAGAAATTTGAGGAGGTGGTGCAAGACACTATCACGCCCGAATTACTAATTCCGGAAATAAAAATAGATGCCGAACTGGACCTGGCAGATATTACCCCAAAATTTTTCCGCATTTTAAAGCAGTTCGAACCCTTTGGGCCGGGTAATATGACCCCGGTGTTTTTAACCAAAGCCTGTGT
>Ga0209599_10001546_pt1 | contig 10708 bp, 14 predicted proteins | sample Shrwel_input2_FT_FD_187534 | JGI IMG/M metagenome (GOLD analysis project Ga0209599, IMG submission 187534) | Subsurface microbial communities from deep shales in Ohio, USA - Utica-3 well 1 S input2 FT (SPAdes) (version 2) ... | reverse complement strand
CGAGGAGCCCGAGCGTCTCCGGGGTCCGCAGCATCACCGCGCTTGGTGCGACGAACTCGGAGCCTGGAACCCCAAGAAGGCTCAGGACGTCTGGGACAACCTCCTGTTCGGACTGCGTCTCGGCTCGTCCCCCCGCATCGTCGTCACCACGACTCCTCGGACGACTCCGCTTCTGCGGTCTCTCGTGAAGGATCAGACCACGAGGATCTCCACGGCCAGCACCTTCGCGAACAAGCACCTGCCGGAGAGCATCCTGAGGAAGTTCCGGGAGAAGTACGAGGGGACGCGGCTGGGGCGTCAGGAGCTCGAGGCCGAGCTGCTGGAGGACGTGGTCGGCGCTCTGTGGACCGACGAGTACATCGTCCACGCCGACCTGAACTACGTCTGGCAGGAGGACGAGATCGTCCGCATCGTCGTCGCGGTCGACCCCTCGGGGTCCAAGGGCGACTTCGTGGGCATCGTGGTCGCGGGGCTCAGGGCCGACGGGAGCTACGTCGTTCTCGCGGACCGCACGATCAACGGGTCCCCGGCCGAGTGGGGACGCGCCGTGGTCAGAGCTTACGAGGAGTTCGAGGCCGATCGCGTGGTGGCCGAGGTCAACTTCGGCGGCGCGATGGTCGAGGCGGTGATCCGCAACGTGGACCCGAACGTGTCCTACGACGAGGTCCGGGCATCGCGGGGCAAGGTCGTTCGGGCAGAGCCGATCGCCGCGCTCTACGAGCAGGGCAGAGTGACTCACGCTCGCGGAATGGTCGAGCTCGAGAAGCAGATGATGCTGATGACGAACGACGGATACGTCGGAGAGGGGTCCCCTGACAGAGTCGACGCACTCGTCTGGGCGCTCACCGCGCTGTCGAAAAAGAAGAAGCGCAAGGAATCCAGTCTCGCCGCTGATGGCGAGAGAAAGGCCGCGTAGTCATGGGACGTAACCCGAGCAACTTCAACGAGACTGGCGTCGCCGGAGGCTACGACTTCAGGTACGGCATCCGCACTGACGACACCGTGGTCGCTCTGCGGGGTCAGGAGGGCATTCGCGAGCTTCGCAGGATGCGGGAGAACGATCCCACCGTCGGTGCCATCCTGATCGCCATCGAGATGCTGGTGAAGGGCGCGAAGTGGACATTCCGCCCTGCGGACACGTCCGATCAGGCGCGGGAAGCCGCCAAGTTCGCTCAGGACTGCATGGACGACATGGACTTCACCTTCGAGGAGTTCCTCGGGGACGCAGTGTCCATGCTTCCGTATGGGTTCAGCCTGTTCGAGATGGTGTTCAAGCGCCGCTCCGACGGTCGCATCGGCGTTCGGAAGCTCGGGCCTCGCGCTCAGTGGACCATCGAGCTGTTCGACGTCGACACCGGAGGCGTTCTGAAGGGAGCTTGGCAGCAGACCTACACGGGCGGAGCGAGGGTTTACCTCCCCGCCGACCGCATCCTTCTGTTCCGCACCACCTCGGCCAACTGCGATCCGGCCGGACGCAGCGTCCTGCGGAACGCATATCGGTCGTATCTGTACGCGACTCACATCACCGAGTACGAGGCCGTCGCCATCGAGCGCGAGCTGAACGGGATGCCCGTCGGTCGCATCCCGTCGGAGTACCTCAATCCGTCGGCCTCGCCGGAGAAGCAGGCATTCGCTGAGAAGTTCAAGGCGATCCTGCGGGACGTCAAGAAGAACGCTCAGGGCTACGTTCTGCTCCCAAGCGATCTCTACGAGGATGACGAGGGCAAGCTCAGCGACATCTATCAGGTCGGCTTCGAGCTTCTGGCGAGCAAGGGATCGCGCGACATCGACACCAGCAAGGTGATCATGCGCCATCAGGGCGACATTGCTCGCACGGTCATCGCGGATTTCATGATGCTCGGTCAGAACGATCGCGGCTCCTACGCGATGAGCAAGTCGAAGTCTGACGTGTTCATCAAAGGCATCCGGAGCTTCCTCAACAGCATCGCGAGCCCGATCAACCGCAAGCTGCTTCCCGCTCTGTGGGACGCGAACGGTCTGGACCGAGCTCTGATGCCGCAGATCACTTACGAGAACGTCGCTCCGATCGATCTGGACGAGCTCGGGAAGTACATCCGCTCGCTGGCTCTGGCTGGCGCGAACCTGTTCCCCAATCCGGACCTCGAGAACTCCGCGCTTTCCGCCGCAGGGCTTCCGGAGCGGGCGGTCGACAATCCCAAGGTTCCGCCCACCGTCGGTCAGGACGACACCATCGGAGAAGACCCGTGAGCAACTCGCCCAGAACGGCTGGGTGGCCGGAGAGAACCTGGAGGAATATGAACACTCCAGACGTTGCTCGCGGATACGTTCCGGGAGCGCGTCCCTACGTTCAGTACGGGGAGAGAGTCTTCTCGGGAGCGGCGTCCGAGGTTCCTCTGTGGGAGACCGGGATGCCGACGACGTTCGTGCCTCCGAACAACGCCGAGCTGACCATCTCGGCAGCGTCGGCATCGGACTACGGCAAGAGCGTCAGACTGATGTATCAGGATCAGACGCTCACGGAGCGCTCTCAGGTCGTCACGCTGGCCGCGACACCTCCTGTCGTGACGGGCGTCTACGCTGTCGACACGATGTATTCGCTCAACGGGAACGTAGTCGGCGCGGTCACCGCGACGCACGACGGAGTGACGCACGCACTCATTCCGGCCGGATCCATCAAGTTCGACACGGCCATTCGCAGAGTTCCGGGCGGCAAGCGCCTCATGATCAGCGCGATGTACGCTGGCTCGACCAGCGGAACCAGCGCCGCGAGAGTGAGCGTAGAGCTCGTCGCGTCTTTCTTCAACGGGGACAGCTTCGCCGCTCAGGCTTATCTGATCACATACGCGGCGGTCGCTCTACAGGACTCGACGGTCACGCTGTCTCTGCCTAGTCCACTCGCCATTCCTGCGGGCGAGTGGTTCGGATTCGTTGCATCCTGCGACAAGGGTGCGGACGTCTCAGCGGGACTCTTTGGTTGGCTGGAGGATGCCTGATGCCATACGCAACTGCTTCTGAACTTCCGCAGTCGGTGCGGAACGCTATTCCGAGCGCCAACGGGAAGGAGATCTTCCGCAACGTGGTGAACAGTCAGCTCAAGGCTGGAAAGTCCGAGGAAGTCGCGTTCGCGTCGGCTTGGGCCGCTATCCAGAGGGCTGGATACGAGAAGAGCGATCGCGGCTGGATCAAGAAATCCAGCGGGGCCGTGCCTCTGTACGGCTTCCGTCCGGTGCTCAACGCCGAGGAGATCGTGGCTTGGGCGCAGTCGTCCGGACTCGAAAAGACCCTGCTGCCCGACGACATGCACGTCACGGTCGTCTACTCCAAGACTCCGTTCATGTCTCATCCCGAAGTGATGCCATCCGAATCGGTCGGAATGTGGGCGGACAGACGGATCATTCGCGGCGGCAGGCGGACTCTGGATCTTTTCGGTTCCAGCAAGAATGCTCTGGTCCTCAAGCTCGACTCTCTGGACCTGACGCAGGAGTGGCTCGATCATCGTCGCATCGGAGCATCCTGGGACTGGGACGGCTATCAGCCTCACATCTCTCTGACGTACTCGGCGGGTCCGGACTTCGACGTGACCTCGATCGAGCCCTTCGACGGCGACATCGTTCTCGGTCCTCTGACCTACCGACCCATCGATCCGAACTGGTCCGACAAGATTGTCGAGAAGAGCGACCCCACGAACGACGCAGTTCACGTTCCTTCCGCGGACTGGCGCTCTCGTCGCCGCAAGGTGCGGAAGGCGGAGGGCTACCTCCCGCCCGAGTCGGCTCGGAACAATGCTCGGAAGGCGATCGCCTGGAAGAAGGAGCACGGGGACGCTGTCAGGGGCGGCACGCAGGTCGGCTGGACTCGCGCGAATCAGCTGTCGAGCGGGGAGAAGCTCAGCCTGGACACTGTGAAGCGCATGGCTCAGTTCAACCGTCATCGCAAGAACTCCGAGGTCGCTCCGGAGTACAAGAGCGAGCCGTGGAGGGACGCTGGTCACGTCGCGTGGCTGCTGTGGGGCGGCAGCACGGGCGTCGATTGGGCCAAGAGCATCTCTGAGAAGGTGGAGAAGCGTCAGGTCAGTGACGACCTGTTCACTGATATGCTCGGAGCGATGGCTCGGTCCGTCGACATGGGTCTTCACGGCGACATTCACTACACTCTCGTCGACGGCCAGCTCTACTATCGTCCGGGCGAGGACGAGGAGGACTACGTCGAGGCGCTCTGGCCTGAGAGCGAGGACGAAACTGAGAGCGAGGATGAGTCAAATGGGGACTTGCTTGACGTTGCAATCCGTGCTATCCTCGGTGCTGTGATGGAAAAGTCGAACAACATCAGCTCCTCTGTCAAGATCATCAAGGCAGACGACGAGCAGCGGATCGTGTGGGGTTGGGTCTCCGTCGCGACTGAGGCTGGCGTTCCTGTCTATGACGTCCACGGCGATCATATTCCGATGGAAGAACTGACCAAGGCGTCGGTAGACTTCATGCGGAACTATCGCGTGGGCAAGACCGAGCACTTCGGCAAGCAGACGAGCGAGGTTATCGCTCTGCTTCCGCTCTCGAAGTCTCTGGCTGACGCGCTCGGCATCTCTGCTGATCGCGAGGGCCTCATCGCTGGTTTCAAGGTACACGACGAAGCGACCTGGAATGGCGTGAAGTCGGGAGACCTTCCGGCATTCTCCATCGGCGGAAGAGGTGAGCGCCATGCCGCAGAGTAAGCGGAACATCATCAAGAATCTGGTCTTGAACGAGATCAGTCACGTGAGCGATCCCGCGAATAAGGGTTCGACCGTCGTGCTGTGGAAGAGAGCTGATGCAACGAAAGGAGGGGATCTTATGAATCCCGAGGAACTCGCGAAGAAGCTCGAGGAGCTCGAGACTCAGGTCTCCGAACTCGAGAAGTCGAGCATGGACTACGAGTCCAAGTACAAGAAGCTGATGTCCGCCATGGAGAAGGCGGGTATGTCGATGGAAGAGATGGACGGCGAGATGGTCATCTCCAAGTCCGCCGAGGCCGTCGAGGAATACATCGACATCGAGGGCGAGCGCATCGCCAAGTCGACGGTTCCGGCCCCCGTTCTCGCGCTCCTGGAGAAGTCCGCCAAAGAGGCTGACGATCTCCGCAAGGCTGCCGAGTACGTCGAGCTGAAGAAGCGCGCGGTCGAGGTGATGCCGAACATGGCTGGCACCGAAGACAGCAAAGCTGCTCTGCTGAAGTCCGTCGAGAGCATCGGCGACGAGGCAGTGCGCTCCGATATCCTCAAGTCCCTCAAGGCCGCGGACGCCGCAGTCAAGAAGTCCTTCGAGGAGCGTGGTCAGGACTTCGTCGACGAGACGACCCCTGCCGCGAAGCTGGACAAGATGGCGAAAGAACACGCTGAGAAGGAGGGCATTCCCTTCCACTCGGCCTACGCCCAGATCATCAAGTCCGTCGACGGTCGCAAGCTGGCGGCCGAAGTGATGAACCGCAACTGAGCCTGAGGAGAAAGACAGATGGCTTTCGAAGAAAACAAAATCTCTGTGACGCTCCCGGCCAGCGGGAACCTCTCTGCGTCGCAGTACTGCTTCGTTGAGGTGAACTCGAGCGGTCAGGCTGCGCTGTGTGGCGCTGGTGCTGCTGCCGATGGGATCCTTCAGAACGACCCGACCGCTGCTGGTCGCGCTGCGGAAGTGGCGATTGGTGGTGTCGTTCGTGTCAAGTGCGGCGGCGTCGTCACTCGTGGCGGTCCGGTTGCATCGGACTCCGCTGGCAAGGCCGTGAACGCAGCAACGGGCAACATCATCCTCGGGACTGCTCTCGAGACTGGTGCCGACGGTGCGATCATCGCCATGCTGTTCCACCCGCGCGGCGCTTCGGCCTAATCGCATCGACCTGAGGAGATACAGAGATGACGACCCCCACCAATATGCAGGTCCACGTCGATGCCGTTCTGACGAACGTCAGCATCGCGTTCCTCCAGAACCGCACCAACTTCGTGGCCGGACGGGTGTTCCCGAACGTTCCCGTGTCCAAGCAGTCCGACCGCTACTACACCTTCGATCGCGGTGACTTCAACCGCGACGAGGCTCGCGTTCGCGCTCCGGGCGCTGAGTCCAGCGGCTCGGGCTTCAACCTGGACAATACGCCGACCTACTACGCTCCGGTCACCTCGTTCCACCACGACGTGCCGTGGCAGACGATGGTCAACGCCGACGCCGTGCTGAACCTGACTACCGCTGCGTCCGAGTTCGTCATGCAGAAGCTGCTGATCCGCAAGGAAGTCGACTGGATGTCGAAGTACTTCGCTGGCGGCGTGTGGACGTTCGACTATGACGGCGTTGCATCCTCGCCCTCGACCAATCAGGTCATCCAGTGGTCGGACCAGACCAACGGCGATCCCATCGGCGACGTTCGCGACGCCAAGACCGCCATCATGGAGTCGACTGGCTTCGAGCCGAACAAGTTCGTCGTCGGTCGTCGCGTGTATGACGCTCTGGTCGATCATCCGGATATCGTCGACCGCGTCAAGTACTCGGGCGGTGTCGGCAACGGCAATCCGGCTCGCGTCAACCGCCAGACTCTGGCCGCGCTGTTCGAGGTCGACGAGGTCATCGTCGCGAACGCGATCCAGAACACTGCCGCTGACGGTCTGACGAATGCTCACTCGTTCATCGGTGGCAAGAAGGCTCTGCTGACCTACGCAGCTCCGACTCCGTCGCTGATGGCTCCGTCGGCTGGCTACACGTTCTCGTGGACTGGCTATCTGAATCAGGGCAACGAGTTTGGCATCGCGATGAAGCGCATCCCGATGGACCTGAAAGAAGCCGATCGCATCGAGGGCGGCATGGCCTTCGATCACAAGCTGGTCGCTGGCGATCTCGGGTTCTTCTGGGACTCGATCGTCGCCTAATCGAAGGAGAACTGACTGATGACCCGACGCATCGTCGAGCGCAACTTCGATCCCAAGAAGCCTCTGGTGGCTCGCCGCGACTTTGTCGCGGCGGGTCGCCACTACTCCGTCGGAGATGCTTTCGACTGGAAGCGTCTGTCCGTGGCTCAGCGTCGCGTTGCACAGATGTTCGAGTCGAATCACGTTGGACATCCCGACGAGCAGCCCGAGCAGGAGATTGTCGACACGACGCCTCCCCCCGCTCCTCCGCAGACCTCCGACCTCGACGTCGACAGTCTCGCGCAGCTTCAGGCGATCGCCCGCGCGGAGGGCGCTCCCATCAAGACTACGAAGATCGCTCAGCGTGACGCGATCATCGCTCACCGTGAAGCCGGAGTCTAATCATGTCGTGGACGTACAGCGGAAGACCCGGAACGACAAATCAGTCGTCTCGCATCGACGCTGTGCGCCACCTCATCGGCGACACGGATCAGTCTGACCAGCAGATTCAGAACGAGGAGATTATCTTCGCTCTGTCGCAGGGATCGGACGACGTCTACGCTGCCGCCGCCATCTCTGCGCGAGCTATCGCTGCTCGCTACGGTCGTCTCGTCGATACGGCTGTCGATCAGACTGGCATCAGCGCCAAGTACTCTCAGCGTCAGAAGACTTATCACGATCTGTCCACCGAGCTGGAGAAGCAGTCTCGGAAGTATGGCTCCGTCGGTCTCGGTATGCCTGACGCCGGAGGTCTCTCGCTCTCCGAAATTCGCTCAGTCGAGGAAGATCCGGACAGGGTTCCGTCGATGTTCACCGTGAACGAACTGCTGGTGGAGAGTAGAGATGATACGCGCGATTGGTGAGCTCGAGAAGACTGCTCGCAGGGCCGTCATAGACTTCGGCTCTCGAGTCACTCTCAGAAAGAAATCATCTGGATCTTACGACGTCGACACGGGAGTCAAGACCATGTCGGACGTCGACCAGTTCGCGCGGGTGGCCTTCACTCGCGACGACACCAACGAACAGCCGAGCCTGACTGCTTCCCAGTCTCGCAGAGCATACGTCGTTCCAGATCTCTGCGGCACAGTCGTCGAGACCAATGACGTTATCGTCGGGGCGGGGGCTGATCTCAAGGTCACGCGCATTCATGACGTCTTCGTCGGGTCAGACGGTGGTCTTCTGTACGTCTGCACGCTGCAAGGATGACTTGCTATCTGCGCGGACAGAGTGTATGATGGCGCAAGGAGACGTCTCGCAATGCTCAAGACTCAGTTCAGGGTGATCGACCGCAGAACCAGCCCCGCGAGGGCGCTGGAGGAGCTCGATTCTTCTGTGGGTGAGCTTCATCGTCGCGCGGCTGCTTTCATGATTCAGAAAGTCGTGGACTACAGTCCAGTCGACACCGGAACGTACATCAGCTCTCACAACGTCAGAGAGGGGCGCACCTCCGGTCAGGCGACGGAGTCGTCGCACAGGAAGCCGCGCAATCAGCCGAAGTCTAGCTTCGCTGACGCGGCTGTCTCAAAGATGATGGGCCAGCTCGCAGACGTCGAGAACTCTCGCAGGGTTGTCATCGCGAACGATGCTATTCACGCGAAGTTCGTCGAGTACGGGAACAGCAAGTCCTTCGGATACGCTGTCTACTCCAGAGCTCGTCTGGATACCGTAGAGTTCATTCGCGGCATGGTGGCGGGGTCTCGGACATGAGTATCATGAACAAGATCAGGGCTGCTCTGGAGAATCATCTCCTGACTCTAGTCGGGGTTCCGCCAGTCGCCACTCCGAACATGAAGTACGATCCCGACGAGAGCACTTCGTTCGTTCGCGCACAGTTCATTCCGCGTCTGCGTCGTCCAGACGTTCGCGGTCCGAATCCGATGCAGCGTTACGAGGGACTCTATAATCTTCTCGTGTGCTCTCCGACATACGTCGGCGAGGGCGTGGGACTCGCGATTGCAGATACTCTACTCGGGAGGTTCGACGCTACGACGGACATCACGAGGAACGGTGTCACGGTTCGCATCGACTATGCTGAGCTCGGTCTCAGCTATCAGGACTCACCCTTCTTCTGTACTCCAGTCGTCGTAAGCTGGTACACCTTCAACTGAGGAGAATGAAATGACGGCACAAGGCTCCAGAACCCGCCTCGGATATGTGGTGGAGAGCACCTACGGCACCACCCCGAGCACCCCCACTCTGATCGAACTTCCCTACAAGACGCACAGCCTCGATCTCTCGAAGGCTCTGCTCCAGGCGAACGACATCCAGGGTGACCGCATTCCGCGCTTCTCGCGTCACGGCTCCAAGTCTGTGGGCGGGTCGATCGAAGTCGACCTCCGTCGCGGCAGCTACGACACGCTCCTCGAGGCTGCACTCATGGGCTCGTGGACGTCGAACGTTCTGAAGGTCGGGACCACATCGAAGTATCTGACCATCGAGGACCAAGCTCTCGATATCACGCAGTATCGCGCCTTCAAGGGCCTCACCGTGAACACGCTGAGCGTGAGCATCGCACCTGATCAGATGGTGAACGCGACGTTCAACATGATTGGTCGCGATATGACTCAGGCCACTACTTCGGTCGCAGGTTCCGCACCGACTGCGGACGCTGGATATGAACCCTACGACGCGTTCGGCGCACTCCTCGAGGGCGGCTCTGCTCTGGGCGTCGTGACCTCGCTCGACTTCACCATCGACAACGGTCGCGCCAACGTTCCGGTCATTGGCTCGCAACTCTCGGCGATGGTCGACTACGGTCTGGCGACTATCACCGGGACCATGACTGTTCGCTATCAGAACAAGGCTCTGATCGACAAGTTCCTCAGCGAGACGGGGTCCTCCATCAGTGTCACCGTCGACGACAGCACTGGTGCGAACTCCATGCAGTTCGTGTTCCCCTCGGTGAAGTACGACGGGGCCGCTGTTCCCGTCGCCAATCCGCAGGGCCGCGTGATCACTCTGCCGTTCCGCGCAGAGTACAATGCCGCAGAAGGTACGAACCTCAAGATCATTCGTACCAACGCTCCGTAATCCGCTTCGGCGGATACCGGGGCGGGAGGTTTTTGTCGGGGAGCCTCCCGCCCCACCCCCGACAACTCGACAGGAGACTAAGACATGGACCTGAATTCACTGGAAGTGAAAAAAGAGACCGCAACCATCGCTCTGTTTCACCCCACGGAGAATACCCCGCTGACCAACGACGACGGAACGCCGATGTCCGTCACGGTCTACGGGAAGTACAGCCGCAAGTATCGCGAGATCCAGCAGTCGCAGCAGAACGCTCGTCTGAAGCGGGCCGAGCGCGGCGGCAAGATGAAGCTCAGTGCTTCCGAGATTGTCGCGGACCGTCTCGATCTGATCGTCGGATGCGTCGAGAGCTGGAATATCCAGCTGGACGGAGAGTATCCGGAATGCACCGCAGCTCACGTTCGCTCCGTCTTCGAGCGCTTCCCGTGGATGCGCGAGCAGATCGAGGTTGAGATGGAGGACTCGCAGGCTTTTTTGAGCGCCTGACCGAGTCTCTGCTCGACTACGCCAAGCGCAGGTTCGCTCTCGACCAAGAGATCGAGGGCGTTCCTCTCAGGGCGCATCTCGAGCAGGAGGAGAAGGTCACCGGAGTCACTCCACCAGAACTCGCTCTTCCAGACTTTCCAGAGGTTGTTAGATACATCTGGGACCATTTTCTGTCTATACATCGTGGACGGTCGTATGGTATAAATGGTCCAAACCCCATCAGCTATCAGGACATTGAGTCTTGGTCTCGGCTGACTGGATGGTCTCTAGATGCGTGGGAGGTCGATGCAGTCAAGCGCCTCGACATCACGTTCCTGAGTAAAGCAGAGGAGTCCGAGGATGGATCTGGGT
>Ga0209599_10001543_pt1 | contig 10722 bp, 8 predicted proteins | sample Shrwel_input2_FT_FD_187534 | JGI IMG/M metagenome (GOLD analysis project Ga0209599, IMG submission 187534) | Subsurface microbial communities from deep shales in Ohio, USA - Utica-3 well 1 S input2 FT (SPAdes) (version 2) ... | reverse complement strand
ATCGCGCCCCAAATTCGTGAGGGCGCAATTGTTTATGACAAATTGCAATCAGTTACGCAACTGCCTCAGGGCTATCGCGATGATCAGCAGCCTGCGTACTATCAATTAGAAAAAACCGATGATGTTTTATATTTTGGCTGGGCAGTTGGAGTGCAAGCTCTTAAACCGCTAACTTTTGCGCCGCGTGAAAGTTTGTGGACTGCGCAGCGCGATGCCAATGGCAAATTAACTTTTATTGAAACCCATCCCGAAATCCCGCCCACGGCGGTTATTGGGGTGCGTGCCTGTGATTTAGCCGCGCTACATTTGCAAGACCAGCATTTTGCGTATAACAGTTACTCGGACACTTATTATAACGCCCGTCGCCGCCAATTATTTCTAGTCTCTGTCGATTGTGCGTTTCCTGCAAGCACTTGTTTTTGTGCGTCCACAGGCGATGGGCCAAGTGCTCAAACGGGCTTTGATATTGCGCTGACCGAGTTTCCCGAAGGCTTTTTAGTGCGCAGTAAAAGCAGTCGCGCCGAGGCAATTTTAGCCACTTTACCGCTCAGTGAAGTTTCTGAAGCCCAACAACAAGCTGCCATCGTACAGAACCAACAAGCGATTGAAAAACAAACCCGTCAATTGCCTTCCCGCAATTTGAAAGCCGCATTTTTTGCGAATTTAGAACATGAACGCTGGCAAGACATAGCAAGCCGTTGTTTAGCTTGTGGCAATTGCACTTCGGTTTGTCCCACTTGTTTTTGTCACAGCGAATCCGCCGAGCCGACTTTAGACGGCAGCAGCAATACGCAATATCGGCAATGGGATTCGTGTTTCACTTTGGGACACAGTTACATGCACAGTTTTGTGTTGCGCGACAATATTTTATTGCGTTATCGGCAATGGCTGACCCATAAACTGGGCAGTTGGCACGATCAATATGGGCGTTCGGGCTGTGTGGGTTGCGGACGTTGTTTGACTTGGTGTCCTGTGGGCATTGATATTACCGTTGAAGCTCAAGCGATTTGTGGAGAAAGTCTATGACCCAGATGAGCGTTGCCAGTGCCCGTGCACAGCATAATGCCTATTTGCCTGTAGAGGCGGAAATTGTTGAATTTGTACAGGAATCGCAAACCATTTTTACGCTGGGTTTGCGGCTGACTGATCCCGCGCTTCATGCGGCGTATCATTACGCGCCGGGACAATTCAATATGTTGTATTTGCATGGCGTGGGCGAAGTCGCGATTTCTATCGTTTCTGACCCCGAGCATGAAGATTTATTAACCCATACCATTAACCGTGTCGGGCGGGTGACGCGCGGTTTTGCACAGTTGCAAGTCGGGCAACGCATTGGGGTGCGGGGACCTTTTGGACGCGGCTGGCCTTTGCGTGAGGCAGAAGGACAGGATGTGATTATCTTGTCGGGCGGCTTGGGTTGTGCGCCTGTGATTTCGGTGATTAATTATATTATGCGTCGCCGCGAGCGTTTTGGGCATTTAACCATTGTGCAAAAGGTGAAACATGTCGATGAATTTATCTGGCCTGAACGCTATGAAAAATTCAAGCAAGTTCCTGATACCACGGTGTTAGTTGCGTCTACGGAAGGCAGTGTGAATTGGCGTTGGGATGTCAGCCCTCGGATTAAAATCTTAGAAGAAGTGCAAGTGCGTTCTGAACGAACGGTGGCGATGATGTGCGGTCCTGAGGGCATGATGCAATCGGCAACGCAATATTTAACCAGTCTGGGAATGCAAGAATCGTCGGTGTATTTGAGTTTAGAGCGCAATATGCAGTGTGCCGTGGGACATTGTGGACATTGCCAGTTTGGTGGGCAGTTTATTTGTAAAGATGGTCCGGTGTTCGCTTACTCTGAAATTAAGCATTTGTTGGGGACACGGGGGATTTAGGTTTGAGTAAAAGGGAGTAACATTTCTAAATGGGATGTTATTCCTATTTTTTAGTGAATACCCGTTTAAGTATTGCGTAATAGTTATTTATTTGTACAATATGGGTTAGTTCACTCATTTTTTCCAAAGGCTAGATGATGCCTAGTTTACAACTCACCCCTAATTTATATAGTCCTAGCATATTCATCGGACGTAAACAAGAAATTGAGGATTTTTGGAATACACTCGAGAATTCCAAGCGGCGTATTTTACACATTCAAGCTCAGGGCGGAATGGGAAAAACGAAACTGTTGATTGAACTCATTGATCAGTTAGAACACCATTTACCTCGGGGCAAGACAGCCATTTACCCTGATGAGTTAATCGATTTATATCATACAAGCTATCAAATTGAGCTAGGCATATTAACCACCATTGCAAATCAGTTTCCAGACTCTTTTAAATCTTTCAGAGAACAAGTTTCCAGATATCATCATGAACCTAGTTCATCTGTTCAAGAAGAACTGAGAGACTGTTTTATTGGATGTTATAGCGAGCTCAAAGCAAATTATATTATTCTATTTTTTGACACTGTAGAGGAGATTAATGAGCCTATTAAGAACTTTTTTGAAATGGTATTTCCGCGCTTACTAGAAGCACAGCCATGCACGTTAATTGTAACGGCAGGACGGAAAGAGTTTCCAGTAAAAAAATTGGATATAGCGACAAAAACATTGTTGTTGAATGGCTTTTCTTTGGAGGATATCACTGATTATTTTAACCACGAAGATATTAAAGCATTACCAGATATAGATCTCAATGATTTTTATGAAGATCAAAAATTACTAACGAACTTGTTTGAATTATCTTTAGGTAAACCTATCCTTATCGGTTTAACTGTTGACTGGATAAGAAATGGAAATCTGTCTCGCCAGTTATTGACTTTAGATCCTCATGAGTTCGAGGAAAATTTGGTTAGACAAGTGGGATTGGGTAGTTTGCCTGAAAATCGAGTTATTTTAGCGATGGCTCATTTTCACAAACGTTTCGATGAAAAAATCTTGGGAGCATTATTTCCAGAAATAGCTCCAACTGAAAAAGAGGCGATTGTATTTATCCACAATATGAATCGATACTCTTTTGTGAAAAGTCATCAGATTAAACAAAAAGTATTTGGCATAGGTGGTACATATAGCTGTTTGTTACATGATGAAATGCGGGATTTAATTAAGAAACATGTTTGGTCTTACTTGGATCAAGGTGAGCTGCTCTTGCAAAAAAGGACAGGGCTTATTCTTGGTTACTATAACGAACTGATTGAACACTCAGAAAATTTGTGGCAGGGCTTATCTGAAGGGCTAGAGCGTGATGAGTTAAGATTAGAACTCAACAGTATAAAGATGGAAAAGTTATATTATCTCTGTTTTTTTAATTTTGATGATGCCTTCCATTATTATATGGTCCTGCGTAAGGAACAGAGAGAAAGTCCATGGGATATTCGTTTGGCTCTTCTAAATATATTAGATAAATATAGCTCTAGGATGAATGATGAACAACATTGTTTGTATAGGCTGCATTGTAGCTATGTTCAATATGATCGTAATAACTACAATGAGTATATCGAACAGGCTGAATTTATTAGAAATATGCCTAATTCAAAATATTTGTCTAGTATAGAGGAATGTAAAGCAAAAACTATAGCTAAGTCTATCCAAGCATGGACAAATATTGGAAAAATAAAAGAAGCAATTCTGTTTGGTGAACAGATTAGTTATTTTTTTGAAAAGCCTGTGTTGGTGGCAGATACTGAAGCGATTAAACGACAATATGGTCATTATTTAAGTGCTATGGGTTATGCATTCAGACGACAGGGGAGTAAAGATAAACCAAAACAGTTTTACGAGATGGCTTTAGATGTTTATTCCTCTTTACCAGAAAGTAATGAGAAATCTAATTTCTACATCGCATCAACGGAAATAAACTTGGGGTTTATATTCCACTTATGTGGAAGAGACCGTACTGCGGAAGCACGCTGCAAACAAGCACTAAGAAAAAGCAATGATAAAAATATTCAATGGAGAGGATACAACGTATTAGGCATGATAAAGGCTGATTCACAATGTGTTTTCGATGCAACTACATATTTCAATTTAGCTCTAGATAATGCTGTGGTAGCAAAAAATAAACGTGGCATTGCCTTAATTCGTATTGCTCAAGGTCGTATGTATCGGCAACAAGGATGGTATAAAGTTTTCGACAGAGTTGTATTTGATGTATCTAAACCTGAGTATGATTCGGCAAGTAATTGCCTGAAAGAAGCGATCAGTTTGCTTTCTGATAAGAAAGATACTCAACATGGCCCCGATTTGGCTGAAGCTTATACAGAAAAAGGTTTATTGCTCCGTGAACAAGCTCATTTTCAAGATGCTTTGGTCTTTTTTGAAAGGAGTAAAGAGCTAGCCATCAGATACGGTAATGCTTATTTGGTAGTTGATAATTTGCAGCGCATGGCTGTCACTTATTATTGTATGCAACGAGTAGCGGAGGCAATAGAGGCTGCAAAAGAAGCTATTGAAAAAGCGGCTGGCATTGATGCCCCTCACGTCATTGCGCGTGCAGAAAAGGTATTAGCAGATATTGCATATCAACATAACGATTATGATGTTGCATTTGATTACGCATTTTCTGCAATGGTAAATATCTTACGCACTGATAATAATAGTCAAGACGACAGTATGCCAAAAAAAGAGCGGCTTTATGACGAGTTTTGCAATCGTTGGATAATTAATATCCTTGAAAATATTCCAGAATATTTAAGCGTGAAGCATCGGAAAGCTATGTGTGATAAATGGGCACAAATTGATTATGATGATATAGATAAAGAAATCTGGGCTTTTGATTTGTTGGTTCATCGTTAAATTCTCAAGAGTTATCCATTACCATGCAAAAAAAAATTATCCGTATTTTCGTGTCTTACTCTACCAGTGATAGAACACTACGAGAAAAGTTGGTAGCTGGTTTAGAAAGTCATTTGGCGCATCGTCCCAATTACCAGTATACCTTCTGGACAGATCAGGAAATTTCTGTTGGAGACGATTGGGAAAAAAATATTCAAAGATCGTCAAAAGAATGTGAAGCGGCACTATTACTGGTAGATGCAGGTTTTGTTGCCTCCTCATTCATTGAAGAACAAGAACTACCCACTCTTCTTGCTCGTGATAGGAATGAATTTCTTCTCATCCCTATCTTGTTGAGGGCGTATGATTTTTCTGGATTCGAACGACTCTCAGGATTGCAATTCTTCAAAACGTATTATAACGAATATGAATTAGAAATAAATCCTCACGAACTGTTACCTTTTGATGAGTTAGGTGAGGGACGAGGTATTTCTGATCGCCAGTTAAATAAATATTACAAAAAATTGTCTGATTACATACAATTAGCGGTGACAAAGAAATTTCCTTTCCCAAAATAGAATCCCCATCAGAGATTATTAAATCCTCTCAAACTCTGGTGGGGGTGAGTGGTCATGCTAGCATATTGACAGGAAAATATCTCAGCGAAGAATCCGATAACAATTTTTTGTATGTTAGTGCTCCTGCGTTGTGTGGTAAAACCAAACTTCTGAAAGACATTCAGTTAAGTGCAAAATGTAATGGTTGGCAAGTCGCATTTGTCACCCTAAGTGAGTTAGTTGAGTGTCAAGTTTGTTCGTTGGATAGTTTTCGTAACTATATTTCTCAACAACTAAATTTGACAGATTATACAGCATTGGTCGATCTCATTTTGGGTGATTCCGATTCTGGCAAGATGGTAAAAATGCTAATATTGATTGATGATATTGATACTAGTCTACTAGCAATGAATAACACATTACGACATGTTTTTATGAAAATGTTGCATTCCTTTCATGGAGACATAGTCTACCGAAACGACAATGTAAAACACATATTTCGTGTAATCATCGGGGGTCGTTACTTGGATAGTCAATTCGCTATGGTTAAGATACCATTGAGTTTTTTTAAAGAGATTGAATTGTATACATTCAGAAAAATAGATATACAGAACACTATACTTGATAGTACAAAATCGAGAGGAGTATCTATCCCAAACAAGAAAACACGTGATACATGGTGTCAACACATACATTCTTTGAGTTGCGAACATCCTCAAGCAGCAATTACGTTAATTAACCACTTGATAAACAAAAGAACCGAAGGGGAGTATCTGCATGATGACTATATCGCAGTAAATAAAAAGCAGTTATTCCGAGAATACGTTAGTCCTTTTTTAGATACCATGCTTGAAGGATTAACTGTTGAAGAGAAGACGACATTGATGGTGCTAAGTATATTTAATGCATTCGATATGTCAACGCTTGAGTATTTAAACACACATCTAAAAGATAATGGTATCCGACAAAGGATTTCCTCTGAAAATGAAGACACGGGGCTTACATCTCATGTATTGGAAAAAATATACCGAAAAAGCAAGGATGGGCATGGTCTTTGCCTCGATACCATATTGGTTAAATTATTGCGAAAAAGATTAGAATTAGATTGTGAGAGATATTATCCCGAAATTAACAGTCAATATCTTCATAATATAGCCGTCAAGTATTTTAACGAGTTGTTTGAAAAAAGGCATGAACACAATAGTAGACGTTATTACAGTCTACAATCTATTTATCACAGCCTACAGGGAGAAACCCCCCTGTCATGTCTGATATATTATTATCATTGCTATTTCATAGAACAAGACCCAACGAGAGATATCGAAGATTTTAAAATTTTTTTGTTGGGTGATAAAGATATCCAAAAGTTAATCAAGGAGACAAATATTCAATTAGATGAACTACTACTACAGGCATTAAATAATGACCCTCCTAACAGATGAAAATCAATTAATATTAACAGGGGAATTCAAGTTCCTTCAATCCGATTGTGACTGCGCCTGTCCACAACCTCCTTTCCCCATTACACATAATCTTAATTCTAATAGTCCATTTATTCGTAATATTAATAGCTATCACAGTCTGTTAACGGATAACTACCATCTTGTTTATAGTGATGATGCACCCATCGGTCCCAGCGTTTTAAATGCGTCTGCATGGCAACGTTATCAGTCATTTTCGCAAGAAAAACTATTATCTGAACCTATAGACTATCAACTGGCTGAACAAGGTTTAATTGTTCCAAGTCAAGTTACATCTACGGCTTGCGCTCATCCACCGCAACAACTCACAGCATGGTTGCATGTTACAAATGCTTGCAATTTAGAATGTCCCTATTGCTATGTTAGAAAGTCATCTGAACATCTTTCTGAAGAAATAGGAATGATTGCGATTAAACGCCTGTTTGAAACGGCACAAGAAGAACAACTTAAAACCGTTAAATTGAAATATGCAGGGGGTGAAGCTTTACTTCACTTTTCGCTGATTCAAAAACTGCATAGCAATGCAATTCAGCTGGCTCAGCAAATGGGCATTGAATTGACGACTGTCATTTTAAGCAACGGTACTGTCATAAATTCGGACATTGTGCACTGGCTGGCAAAGAATCATGTGAAACTGATGCTCTCCGTGGATGGGATTGGTGAAGCACATGACCGACAAAGACCCACCAAAAAAGGCAAACCCACATTTGCGATTTTGGAAAGGCATTTGTTACAAGATTTATTGCCCAATGGCATAAAACCAGATATCAGTATTACGGTGACTCAACAAAATGCCAACAGTGTCGCAGATGTGGTGCAATGGGCAATTCAACATGATTTACCTTTCACGATCAATTTTTACCGCGAAAATCTGTTAAGCCAATCGAAACAAGCGTTAATGCTCGAAGAAATCACGATTATTAGCGGTATTAAAGCTGCCTACCAAGCAATCGAAGCTAATTTACCAACCCATTCAGTTTTAAACAGCTTGCTTGATAAAGTACAAAGCCATGCTCACACGCATACTTGTGGTGTCGGTAAAAACTACGTCGTGATTACGCATAAAGGACAAGTTGCACAGTGTCAAATGCACCTTGATGAAACGCTGGGTTCGATTCAACAAAATAAAATCATCCCTCTCGTGGCACAAGGAAAAATTCAGAATTTGTCTGTGGATGAAAAAGAAGGCTGCAAAACTTGCGAATTCCGCTATCGTTGTACGGGAGGCTGTCCTGTAGAAACCTATCGTGTTACAGGTCGTTGGGATATTAAAAGCCCACACTGTCATATTTACAAAGCGTTATATCCTGAAGCACTGCGTTTGGAAGGCTTACGTTTATTAAAACTACACGGACTACACAGTTAAATCCGCTCCACCTTGAATTCAGCACCGCTCTTTTCAGCATTTCCAACATCACGCCCCTAAACTTTTGCTATCATAGCAACATGACACAGCCCTTATTCCAAGGGTTTGAAACTGAATCGAGATGTTGTAGGTTATAATGCAGAGTATGATGTTGCTTTTAATTCGGAAAATTTTGTGTCAACAGTGGGAAAACTCTTCGTATCCTGATATAGATAAGGATGAATGGGCGTTTGATTTGTTATTTGCTGTGTGCAACATTAGGTAGGAGTATTTATTATGAAAGATGAATTGTTAGAGCTGATGCAACAGAAGTTGCATGCGTTGCAAAGAGCGTTGATCTTGGAAACAGATGCTGGAGTTAAGTTTAAACTGACGCGCCAAATAGATGAATTAAAACAACAGATAATGGAAGCCAGCAATACACAAAGTAGTGAAACTCCTACATTAGCGAACAGAGAAAACGCCACAATGAATTCTAGCGCATTAAAACAAGAAACTGAGAAACGTTCCATTCATATTTTCGTCTCTTACTCTAGTAGAGATAAGGAGTTACGTGAATTACTGGTAGATGGTTTGAGAGCGCATTTAGCAGAACGCAAAGATTACGAGTATGTACAATGGACAGATGAAAAAATTGATGTTGGAGCGAACTGGCAAGAAGAAATTGAAAAAGCCTTAAAATGCAGTGATGTTGCCTTATTGCTGGTGGATGCTAGTTTTGCAGTTTCCAATTTTATTAAAGAGAAGGAATTACCTGCATTTTTTGCGAAAAATAACAAAGAATTTTTGATTATTCCTATTTTGCTAAGAGAATATGCCTTTAGTGAATTTGAGCAAATATCAGGACTACAGTTTTTTAAGACTTATCGCCGTGAGTATGGTTTTAATAAACCGATTGAGCGTAATAACTTATTACCGTTCGATAGTTTAGGTGACAATGAAAGTACGACTGATGAACAATTAAATCTCTATTATAAGAATCTAGCCGATCATATTCACGCGGCAATCTCTCATAAATTCCCAAAAACGATACCCCATCAGTAAGCAATACTACTTCAACACTGGTGGGGACAAATGAAGAATTTAATTTCTGGAACAGAAAGAAAGAACGCCAAGATATTCACAGTGAAATCAACTGTTTTTTGTATATAAGCACCCCGCCTTCCTACGGTAAAACATACTTACTGAAACAGTTAATGCTGGAACGTCAAGAGCGCGGATGGAAACATGTGTTTATGTTTTCTTTACTTGAGTTGCCTATAACAGCAGTTTCTTCTAAAGACGACTTTTTAGACTACATATCTCTACAATTAGGATTTGAGAATCATGTCATTCTTGCTGGCTATATCATGGAAAAAACTAAACAAGTATTAATCTTGATCGATGATATACATGTTTTGGCAGGCAGTAATAACAATCAGTTGAAACAAGTCTTTTTAGAGTCGATGAGATTTTTCATGCAGCGAGCACCCAGAGCCAGTGCTTTTCAATTGATCTTGGCAGGACGTTATATTGACAGTCATTCCTTTAGGATTAAAGTACCGTTAAATCAATTTAAAAAAATTGCAGTAAACCCATTTGAGAAAGATGCTGTTTATCAAATCATTGAAGATTATCTTTTTCCAAGAAAGATATTTTTTAAGGAAATGTTGCCGACTTATGAGGCATGGAGCGTAGATATTCAAACCTTAAGTTGTGGACATCCACTGGCAATTATTAATCTAGTACAACATTTAGTGGAAAAATCCAGTAAGACATTTTTGGACAGTGATTATATTGCAAAAAATCAGGAAGTGCTGTTCGATAATTATGTTAAACCATGTCTTAATCAGATGTTGGTAGAGTTGTCTCCATTTTTACAAAGTACATTAGAAAAGCTAAGTGTTTTTAATGCATTTGATGCCGCAGTTGTTGATTATTTAAAGACTCTTGGATTTATCGAGAACAACATCTCAGGGAATGTTTTGCAAATTTTGAGTGAGTTAGGAACAATATCTTGCAAACGTCCTGATGGCAGAGGGTATTATTCGGATGCTATATTGACTTCTCTACTCAGAAAAAATCTTAAACTGCATAATATTGCACTGTATCAATCGATTAATGAGAGTGCTATAGAGTTTTTTAGAGGCTTGGTTAAAGATAATGCTGCCGTTACTGACGACTTTTATCTTCAACAATATGCTTACCACGCATTACAATCTAAAGATGTCATGACTCGCATATCAGCACTTCAAGAATGGTTTGATTATTTTAGAAAAGACAGTCCCGATTTTAACATGGAAGATTTTAGAAATTACTTGTCCGTTTCAGAGCACAACGAATGTCTCAATAACTTGATTAATGAAGAAAAAATGTCACTGGATTTTATCTTAGATGCGATTCCAACATCACGCCCCTAAACTTTTGCTATCATAGCAACACGACACAGCCCTTATTCCAAGGGCTTGAAACTGAATCGAGATGTTGTAGGTTATACCCCACGATGGCAACCAAAAAAGATAAAAACTCAGAAAGTGGCACGATCACACTGAACAAAAAAGCAGGCTTTGACTA
>Ga0209599_10001542_pt1 | contig 10723 bp, 5 predicted proteins | sample Shrwel_input2_FT_FD_187534 | JGI IMG/M metagenome (GOLD analysis project Ga0209599, IMG submission 187534) | Subsurface microbial communities from deep shales in Ohio, USA - Utica-3 well 1 S input2 FT (SPAdes) (version 2) ... | reverse complement strand
TCTCTCAAAGCTGAAATTAAAATTCCTGAAACAAATAATGCCTTAGTATCACTCAAACAATCGGTGTTATTAACACTAGATGCAGTGCCTAACTTGACTTTAAAAGGTCAGGTTGTTGCTATTGAGCCAAGTTTAGATAGTGTGACACGAGCATTGGTATTACGGGTGTTGATTCCTAAAGGGGATGCACGTGTCCGTGAAGGTATGACAGCGCGCGCGCGTTTATTGTTGGCTTCAAATAATGCGCTGCTTGTACCTGAGCAAGCCTTAGTTGCACAGCGTGGTCAGTTTGTGGTTTTTGTGGTTAAAAATAATATAGCGAAAGCACAAACGGTTAAGTTGGGTAAGCGCGAAGTTGGTCGTGTTGAAGTGCTAGAAGGTTTGCAAGCAGGTGATGTGATTGTGGTATCTGGTCAAAATAAACTCAGTAAACCAGAGATGCCTATTAAGCCTGTGCCGTTACAGGGAGGCTTGTAATGCAATTACCAGCTTTATGTATTCGGCGGCCTGTATTAGCTATTGTGATGAATTTATTTGTGATATTAGCAGGTTTATTGGCTTTTGATCGTTTAACGGTGCGTGAATATCCTAATATTGATATTCCTACGGTGACAGTTGACACTAATTATTTGGGTGCAAGTGCTGCGATTGTAGAAACTACCGTAACTAAAATTTTAGAAGATTCGTTGTCTGGCATTGAAGGCATTGATTATATGGCCTCAACTAGTCGTACAGGCCGTAGCCAAGTAACAGTGGCATTTAAGCAAGGTATCAATTTGGAAAGTGCCACCTCGGATGTGCGCGATAGAGTCTCAAGGGTGCGCGGTAAATTACCTGATACTATTGATGAGCCCATTGTGACAAAAACGGAGGCTGATGCTCAACCGATTATTTGGTTGGCGTTTTCTTCAACCCAGCATTCTCCATTACAAATAAATCAATTTGCTGATAAACAAGTTAAAAGTCGCCTACAAACCTTGGCGGGTGTTGCCGATATTCGTATTTTTGGTGAACGTAAACCTTCGATGCGTATTTGGTTGGATGCCGAAAAATTAGCGCGTTTTTCTTTAACCCCTAAAGATGTAGAGGATGCCTTACGCGCTCAAAATGTTGAAATTCCTTCGGGTCGTATTGAAAGTTTACAGCGTGAGTTTTCGGTATTAGCCGAAACCGATGTAAATACTGTTGAGCAGTTTGCACAGTTAATTGTACGTCAGCAAGAGGGGTTGTTAATTCGTATTGGTGATGTGGCTCGCATAGAAATAGCCCCCGAAGATGTGCGTCGTATTGCACGTTTTAATGGTGAACCTGCGGTAGCCCTAGGTGTCATTAAAACTTCCGTTGCCAATCCTTTAGAAGTCTCTCAAGCGGTACGCGCCGAGTTACCTCGTATCGAAAAAAGCTTACCTACGGGTATGAGAGTGCGGATTGCTTATGACTCTTCAATATTTATTCAAGAGTCGATTAACTCGGTACAAAAAACGATTTTGGAAGCCGTCGCGTTAGTTGTTTTGGTGATATTTTTCTTTTTGCGTAATTTACGCGCCACTTTAATTCCTGTGATTACCATTCCTGTCTCCTTAGTGGGGGCATTGATTTTTATGCAATTGTTTGGTTTTTCGATTAATACTTTAACTTTGTTGGCGATGGTGTTAGCCATTGGTTTGGTGGTTGATGACGCGATTGTGGTATTAGAAAATATTTATCGACACATAGAAGAAGGTCTGCCTCCCAAAGAAGCTGCTCTTAAAGGCGTTAAAGAAATTGGTTTTGCGGTATTAGCCATGACTTTTACCTTAGCAGCGGTGTTTGCTCCGATTGCCTTTACCGAAGGGCGTACAGGCCAATTGTTTGCCGAGTTTGCGTTAACTTTAGCTGCCGCGGTGATTGTGTCAGGGTTTTGTGCGTTGACTTTATCACCGATGATGAGTGCCAATTTGTTGCAAGCACATCAGGGACAAAGTAATGTGGTGTATCGTGCCATTGAAACGGGTTTAGAAGCTGTAACACAGGGTTATCAACGTTTATTAGCATATGTTTTAAAAGGTAAATGGTTGGTTTTGCTGTTAAGTTTGTTATTAATCGCCTATATGTTGTTTTTATTTAAACAATTACCTTCGGAGTTGTCACCAACTGAAGATAGAGGCGTTATCGTGTCTATTGGCATCGGCCCAGAAGGTTCTACACCTACTTATTTTGATAAATACGCCAAGCAAGTTGAAGGTATCTATCGCGATGTGCCTGAACGTGTCTCAACCTTTTTAATTATTGGATTTCCTGATGAAACTAAGTTTATTAGCTTTAATCGCTTTAAGCCTTGGGAAGAAAGAACGCGAAGCACTAAAGACATTGTTCCTACATTAATGCCGCAATTAGGTCAGGTAGCAGGAGTGATGGCTTTGGCTTCTTTACCTCCCTCATTAGGACAAGGAACATCGAGTTCACCAGTTGAGTTTATTTTGCAAACAACAGGTAGTTACAGCGATTTAGGCAAAGCGATTGGGCAATTAATGGATAAATTGGCACAAAATGAAGGTATTGTTAATCCTATTCCTGATTTAAAACTTAATAAACCGCAACTGTCTTTACAGCTAGACCGAGACAAAGCGGCATTGTTGGGCGTAGGTATTTCAGATGTGGGTAAAACTTTAGAAACCCTATTAGGTAGCCGTAAAGTCACCACCTTTAAATTGGATGGTGACCAATACGATGTCATTTTGCAGCTTAATGATGATGCCAGACGTACACCAGAGCAATTACAACAAATTTATGTGCGTAATACTCAAGGCCAAGTTTTGCCTTTATCGAGTGTGCTAACGGCTAAAGAGACTGTCAGTCCTGCGGAATTGACCCATTTTAATAAATTACGCTCGGCCAAAATTACCGCAAGTTTGGCAGAAGGTTATACCATGGGGCAAGCAGTTGCTTTTATGCAACAAGCAATGACGGATATTAATAATCCAGCCTTAAGTTATGATTGGGGCGGGCAAAGCCGCGAGTTTTTAAGCTCTGGTGGGGCATTGGCACAAGCCTTTGTATTAGCTGTATTGTTTATTTATTTGGTGTTAGCTGCACAATTTGAGAGCTTTAGAGACCCGTTTATTATTTTGTTTTCGGTGCCTTTAGCCATGTTTGGGGCAATACTGGCCTTAAAATGGACAGGTGGAACACTGAATGTGTATAGCCAAATTGGCTTGATTACCTTAGTGGGCTTAATTACTAAGCATGGTATTTTGTTGGTGGAGTTTGCCAATCAATTACAAGAACAAGGACTGAGCAAACTTGAAGCGATTAAAGCTTCTACAGCACTACGCTTACGCCCTATTTTGATGACTACCGCTGCCATGGTGCTAGGTGCAATCCCTTTAGCCTTGGCAACGGGTGCAGGGGCAGAAGTACGTCATCCGATTGGTTGGGTGATTGTGGGTGGCATGACATTGGGTACATTATTTACCTTATTTGTCATTCCTTGTGTCTATGTGTTGATGGGCAGGGTACATACGCCTGTAGTGTCCGTTTTAAAAGAGCAATAACATGACCACAAAATCGTATTTTATTGCCACCAAAACCGTCACGAATGAAGTTTGGCAAAAACCTCAAATAAATATAGATGCACCGCATTTTAATGGTCAACGCTTTTTTAATCCTTGGGAACGCGAAGATCGTAATCAGGCGGCACTATTAAAGTGGATTTTGACACGTCAAAGTCAAACGTGGCCGCGTTGGTGTCAAAATGAAAGTTTTAGTGTGCCAACTGCACGTTATAGCAATCATTTGAATGATTGGAAAATGTGGTTTGTGGGTCATGCAACAGTGTTGTTGCAAATAGGTCAGTATAATTTTTTGACTGACCCCGTATGGGCAGAACGCTGTAGCCCATTTAAGTATGCAGGGCCTAAACGTGTGCGTGCGGCGGGTATAGCACTAGAGGATTTACCACCTATTGATGCGATATTATTAAGTCATAATCATTACGACCATTTAGATACCGCTAGTTTATTATGGCTACATCAACATCATCAAACCCCAATTATTACAGGTTTGGGTAATGGCGTGTATTTAAAGCAATATGGTTTTAAGGTGATAGAGCTGGATTGGTGGCAGTCTTATACTTTTGCCGAAGGGGTAGCGATTCATTATTTGCCTGCTAAGCATTTTTCGGGGCGCGGAGTGCGTGATAGAAATGCCGCGTTGTGGGGTAGTTTGTCGGTAGTGACACCTTATGGTCATGCTTATTTTGCAGGTGATACGGGTTATGCACCGCATTTTAAAGAAATCAATCAACGTTTGGGTGCGCCACGCGTGGCTTTATTGCCCATAGGCGCATACGAGCCACGAGAGTTAATGCGCCAAGTGCATATGAATCCTTTAGATGCGGTACATGCTCATCAAGATTTGGCAGCACAAAAAACGATTAGTATTCATTTTAATACCTTTCAATTAACCGATGAGTCTATAGATGCGCCTGCTCAAGCGTTAAAAGAAGCCTTGCTCAAGCAAGGTGTGCCTGAGCATGATTTTTTGGTGATGTTGGAAGGAGAGGGAGTGATAGTGTGAGGGAGATGGAATTTTAAAAAAGCCTCAAATCACACACAGTGGCTTGAGGCTTATATGAGTTACCAAGCAGCCATTAGTGTTGTGGTTAGAGAGTTGTACTCATCCGCAGACAAACTGATTGTGCCAGTATTAGATGGTGCAAATTGAGCCATAGCATCAACTAAAATTTGTACTTCATTAACCAGTAAGGTCTTGCCATCTGCAAGTTGTAGCGTGTCTAAGGTGTTGTTAGCGTTGCTATACCAGTCTTTGATGCTGACTTGATCATTGCTTTTGGTTAAGGTCATATCAATTGTTGTTGTCCCATCATCATGAGTAACGACTTGTTGTGTAGCACTAACAATAGAAACTACTAAATTATTATTGATGCGCTGAAGCCACAATTGCTCGGCAGTTATACCTTGATTAAATAGTAAAATATCATAGCCGTCTGCAGCATTAGTATTATCAACGGTATCTTGTTCGGCACTACGGCCAAAGACATACACATCGTTACCAGCACCGCCTATTAACGTATCATTACCTGCATCGCCTTGTAAAACGTTGTTGCCTTCGTTACCGATGATAATATTTGCTAGGCTATTACCAGCCCCATTAATATTAGATGTACCCAATAGTGTCAGGTTTTCTAGGTTATCACTAAGAGCATAACTACTATAACTTTCGATGGTATCTATGCCTTCGTTAGCTAATTCGACAATCGTGTCTGATACATCATCAGCTGAAATAATATAAGTGTCATTACCCAAGCCACCTCTTAATGTATCTCTGCCTAAGCCACCAATTAAAGTGTTATTACCTGTATTACCTGTAATGTCGTTATTAGCATCGTTTCCTGAGCCTGTTAGTGCAGAGCCTGTTAACACAAGATTTTCGATATTAGTGGTAAGAGTATAAGATACACTGCTATTCACAGTATCTATGCCGCCATTGACATCTTCTTCGATGAGGCTGTTATTGTCGTCTATTAAGTAAGTGTCGTTACCCCAGCCGCCTTGCAGAGTATCTTGGCCACCACCACCCGATAAAATATTATTGCCTGTATTACCAATAATTAAATTATTGAGCGAGTTGCCTGTTCCATTAATATTAGCTGTACCTAATAACACAAGGTTTTCAAAATCAGTGGGTAGGGTATACGAAACAGAACTTTTGATAGTGTCTGTTCCTTCATTGTTGTTTTCTATAACGACATCATTAGTATTATCTACAATGTAGGTGTCGTCACCTAAACCTCCCTGTAGCGTATCCGAACCTACACCACCGTCTAAGGTGTCATTGTTAGTAGTGCCAGTAATAATGTCATTGCTACCAGAGCCTGTATGGCCGTCGTCACTAGACTCGTTAGCATTAGCTTGTGTTTCTATTTCAGCACTGAGTAATACGGAGCCATCACCAAACTGGATGTTATTTATTCGATAGCTGCTGTTTACATACCAGTTTTTAATAATGACTTTGTCAGTGCTATTAATAATCACTACTTCTAGATCGTTAGCTTTTTTGCTCAATGTTAATTGTTGTGCAGTGAGCCCTCCAGTGATTAATAAGCTGTTATTGCCTCCGTTATCAATAATGGTATCAATACCTGCACTGCGTCCAAAGACATATAAGTCGTCACCATCACCACCTTCTAAGGTGTCATCACCACCAAGACCACTGATAATATTACCATTAGAATTACCTATGATGTGATTGTTTAGGCTGTTTCCTGTTGCATTCAAAGTATCATTGCCTAATAGCATTAAGTTTTCGAGGTTATTACCTAAGTTATAGCTTATGGAACTTTTGATGGTATCAGTACCTTCATCAACTAGTTCTAAAATAAAGTCACCTAAATTATCAACAATGTAGGTGTCATCACCTGTGCCACCTACAAGTGTATCGATGCCTAAGCCACCATCAAGTATGTTATTGCCTGTATTGCCGCGCACAACATTATTAACTGCGTTGCCAGTAGCGTTAATATTATTAAAACCAGTCAGGGTAAGATGCTCTAGGTTCGCCGAAAATGTGTAATCGATGCTTGATTTGACAGTATCAATACCTTGATTTTCGAGTTCAACAATTACATCTAACTCGTTATCAATAAGATAGGTATCATTACCTAAACCACCAATGAGTTTGTCACTACCTGCACCACCATCAAGAGTATCATCGCCACGTCCCCCAATGAGTGTGTTGTTGCCAGTATTCCCTGTCATTAGGTTGTTGAGCTCGTTACCATTACCAATTAAATCTTCATTACCTGTAAATGTAAGGTTTTCAATATAAGCACCCAGTGTATAAGCAACACTACTTTGAACAATGTCTGTACCAGTTAATGCAAGTTCTTTAACTACATCATAAATACTGTCAACAATATACAAATCACTGCCAGCACCACCTTCCATTAAGTCATTTCCTGACCCTCCATCAAGAGTGTCATTGCCTGCACCACCTAAGAGGGTATCGTTGCCTGCATTACCAATGAGCTTGTTATCGCTGCTATTACCAATTAGTAAATTATCATTATTATTACCAACGCCATCTATTTTTTGTGTGCCAACGAGCTGTAAGTTTTCTAAGTTAATATTACTAAGAATGTAACTGACGCTACTCATGATGGTATCATTACCGCCATTATCATTTTCGATAATAGCGTCATTGATATTATCAATAACATAGGTGTCGTCGCCTAGACCACCGTTTAAAGTATCAATGCCAGCACCACCATCAAGGGTATTATTGCCATTATTACCTGTGAGTTTGTTAGCTTGGCTATTGCCTATTGCGTTAGTATTATTTGTGCCAGTGAGAATGATATTCTCTAACTCTTTGCTAACTAAAGAGTAGCTAATAGTGCTGTAAACAGTATCATTGCCTTGGCCTGTAAGCTCAGTGACGGTATCGGAGATGGAGTCCACATAATAGATGTCATCACCCAGACCACCGATCATGATATCAGCACCTTCACCACCATCTAAAATGTTGTTGCTGCTGTTACCTGTGAGTTTATTGTTAAGGCTATTACCCATTGCGTTGATGTTTTCTGTACCTGTTAATGTCAAGTTTTCGACATTACTTCCTAAGACAAAGCTGACCGAAGACGATACAGAGTCTATACCTTCATTTTCAGCTTCAATAACAATATCACCAATGTTATCGACAAAGTAGGTGTCATTACCTTTGCCACCTGTGAGTATATTTTTCCCGCTGTTGCCTGTGATGATGTTGTCTGTGTCATTGCCTCGGCCATCAATGTCTGCGCTACCTGTGAGGGTTAAACTCTCAAAACTGGCAGTTAAACTATATGTGACACTGCTTATAACAGTGTCTACACCTTGATTATTGAGTTCCTTTACAACATCTAAGGTACTATCAACATAGTAAGTATCGTCACCCAATCCGCCTTCTAGTGTGTCGTTACCTTCGCCTCCATTTAAAGTGTCATTACCTGCACCACTAACTAAAGAGTTATTTTGATTATTACCAACAATGAGGTTATTGTCAGAGTTACCAATGCCAAATAAATCCCCTAAACCTAATAAATACAGGTTTTCGAGTTTGTTACTTAACGTATAAGAAACATAGCTTTTTACAGTGTCATTTGTGGTGGTGCCATCTTCCACAATGACATCATTGCTATTACGAACAATGTATGTATCGTTACCCTCACCACCAACGAGGGTGTCAATTCCATCACCACCATCTAGGGTGTCAATTCCATCACCACCATATAAAATATTGTTACCGTTATTACCAAGGAGTCGGTTATTTTTAGTGTTACCTGTTCCTGTAAGGTCTTCTGTTCCTGTGAGTGTTAGATGTTCTAAGGTAGAGGCGAGGGTATAGCTGACAGAGCTTTTAACTGTATCTGTGCCTTGACCTTCAGCTTCTTCAATCACATCATCTATGTTGTCAACAAGATAGATGTCATTACCAAAACCACCACTCATGGTGTCAATGCCTGCACCACCATCTAAAATATCGCTGTTATTTAGTCTGACACCTGTTTCACCTGTATCACTGACTGCTACAAGATTGGAGATAAATATCCCTGAGTCGAGTGCTGAGTCTTTGGTATCTGCAATGGCAATACGTATTTTGTGAGTAGTACCAGCAATTAAATTACCTGTAATTTTTAGGGGAGCAGATACGCCATCATATTCAATAGCTAAATCACGATTACCATTGTTATAAAAATTGCCAGGGGTAAGGTTGTCTTGAATTACGCTTAGTGGTTTACCATTTTCAAAGAAAGCATAGTTTACGTCATCAACATAAACTGCAGCAATATCAACAAATTGACCTACATATTCTGGATATTCATCGGAGCCAAATAAAATATCAAAAGTAACTTGAGTGAGTGCTTTACTTGGGTCAGTGGCGGCATCTATTGGTTGCGTAACTGTAAATTCAAATTCTAATACTGCTGCATCAAAACTAGCTGAACCTGGAAAAAGCTCGTTGACGATTTTGGTGAGGTCGGCATCACCAGCAGTACCATTGCCACGCCCAAAGCCTGTTGAGCTATTAGTACTTGGAATGTTAGCATTACCTGATGTTAAGACAATGCCTTTACCTAATGAGAAGTTAACACCTTCGAGTTGACCAAACTCTAATTTGTCAAAAAAGCCAGCTGCACCATCCGCACCAATATATTTGACGCTATTTTCGATGACTTTAACGTTTGAGTTGAGGTCAACGATAGCTTGTGCTAAATCAACAGCAGTATTTTTGCTGGAGTCATACAGGGTAAAAGGGTCTAATGTGGGGGTGATTGGCTCTCCCGCACCTGCTGTGCTTAAACTGTCGTTGCCTGCACCACCATATAATTCATCAGAGCCACCGCCGCCAATTAAAGTGTCATCACCGTCATCACCGTGTAAAGTGTCAGCCGCGCCCGAGCCTGTAATGGCATCATTACCTGCACCACCCGCAATGGTGTCGGCACCACCACCGCCCGACAAAGTATTATTGCCATCATTACCAACAATATTATTTTTAAGCTCGTTACCTGTTCCCGTAATCGCAGCGTTGCCTAATAACGTGAGGTTTTCTAAATGGGCAGGTAGAGTGTAAGTCACAAAGCTGTTAACAGTATCAGTACCCTGATTTTCGAGTTCGACAATGGTATCTATCGTAATTTTGTTATGAGCAATAATATAGGTATCATCGCCTAAGCCACCGACCAGTGTATCTACTCCTGTACCACCTTCTAAGGTGTCATTTCCTTCTAGGCCATTAAGCAAATCATCATCGGCAGTGCCAATTAAGTTGTCATTATTTGAAGTACCGTTAATTGTTGCCATGATGAGCATTCTCCATGTAAGCGGTGCGATAATTTTTGAATTGCACAGTTATTTTTAATAGGGGTTACTATAGTATTTAACACGACAATTGAGAACACCATGCTCTCGATCTGCTTTATTTGTGAACGTGCTAGGTGTACTGTTTATTATTTAAGTTGGTCTATATATTAAACCTTCTTTATCCAAAAATATGCTGTTTTTTAAGAAGGTTCAAGGGACTAGCTCTATTTTAGGGTAATCTTTTGTACCAATGTGAACAACGGCTAGTTTTTCATTGCCGAAAACTGAGTGACGTCATCATCAATCGTCCACCATTCCGCCTTGCTATCACAATAAATATGATAAGACGGAGTGGCGGTAATCGGCGTATCTAGCGTGCCTAAACGTAATCTTAAAACATCCAATTTATCATCACATTGGCTATAGAGAGGACTGCCACAATTAGCACAAAATACCCGCTTTTTTATCGGGCTAGAATAATAGCTTTTGAGAAGTTCATGGCCTTTAAGGAGATGAAATTGCGCACTTAGCAAAGGGGAGTTAGCAGCAAATGCCGAACCCTGTGCTTTGCGACATTGACCACAATGACATAATGAGATTTCGTTAATTTCACCATCATATTGGTATTGAATGCCACCGCATAAACAACTGCCTGTTAACATGATTTTCTCCTGTTGATACGGCAAACATAACACTTCATCGACATCAAAAAAATCTTTGCTCAAAAATGTTGATTATTTATATAAGAAATACTACTATGCGCGCCATTCGTACACACACTAATTTTGGAGGTTCTTGCAAGATGAGTTTTATTCAATCCCTACAATTTGATTAACACACTCTTTCAAGAACACACGCTTGAAGGAGACATAACC
>Ga0209599_10001540_pt1 | contig 10735 bp, 11 predicted proteins | sample Shrwel_input2_FT_FD_187534 | JGI IMG/M metagenome (GOLD analysis project Ga0209599, IMG submission 187534) | Subsurface microbial communities from deep shales in Ohio, USA - Utica-3 well 1 S input2 FT (SPAdes) (version 2) ... | reverse complement strand
GTTCCAACGCATTTCCTTTTTATAATTGATTTCAATTTTGGAAATATTTTTATTTTGGATTGAAGTTGGAGAAAATAAATCGAAACACCATTCTAAATATTTTAAATTGTTAACATGATTTACGGTATCCAAATCAGAAACAACAACTTTTCGAGAGGTTTTTAAAGTTAAATTGTCAGGGAATTTTATTTTTTGAAAAATCTCTTTCTTTTTCTCTTTAAAAAGCGAAAGATCATAATGTTGGTAGGGAAGTTTTAAATCTTCAATTTTTCTTTCTTTGGTATTTACCACTACCCACAGCGTAGAAGCTTCGGCAATGGAAATTCCATTTTTGAACATTTCCATTTTGCGAATCGACTTCTTACCACCTATTTCTTCAACCCACGAAGTAATTAAGACTTCGTCTTCAAGACTAGGCAATTCTTTAATTTCAATTCTCATTTTGTTTAAAATCCAAGCTTGATCTATTTCATTCATTTCTTTGATTCCAACACCACCCAAAACAGAGTGATTGGCACAAACAAGTTGAAACATAGTGCATAAATCGATATACTTTAAAGTGCTATCGAAACGACATTGAGTGTGGTTAATTATGAAAGATTCGGAGTAAATTGTTGAAAAATTTACTGAAACTGGCATATTAAAAAAAGATTATCTTGGGGATTGCGAGGCAAAGATACTTGGAAATAATTGTAAGTGGCAAAAAAAAATTAAAAATTATTCAAGTGATTAATTTTTTCAATAATCTGATTCATTGGTGTTTGAAAATCAAACCAAGTGGCTTTTTCAGTTCGTTTGAACCAAGTCATTTGACGTTTAGCAAAACGCCGGCTATTCTTCTTGATTTCTTCAACGGCAAATTCTAAAGTTATTTTTCCATCAAAATAATCGAATAATTCGCGATATCCCACCGTTTGTAGCGCGTTTAAATGTTTGTTAGCGTGTAAGGTTTTGGCTTCTTCCAACAAACCTTCTGCCATCATAATATCGACACGGCGGTTGATTCTTTCATACATTACTTCTCTATCTGCTTCCAAACCAATGATAATAGGAGTGAAGTTTCTTTGGTTTTTTCGAATTCCGATAAAACTCGAATATGGTTTTCCAGCTCCTAAACAAACTTCTACAAAACGTTTCATTCGTTGCGGATTTTGTAATGTCTGCGGATTTTCAGCAATCAGTTTGTTATAATAGGTACTGTCTAGTTCTAGTAGTGTCTTTTGAAGAAAATCAATTCCTAATTCATCGTATTTGGTATTGATTTCTGCTCTTATTTGGCTCTCAATTTCAGGAAATTCATCAAATCCTTTTAGAACAGCATCAACATATAAACCCGAGCCACCCACCATGATTTGGATGTTATTTTTGGCGAACAATTCATCTAATTTGGTTAACGCTTCGGTTTCAAAATCGCCTACCGAATAGTTTTCAAAAATCGATTTGTTTTGAATAAAATGATGTGTTGCGGAAAGTAATTCTTCTTCGTTGGGGACAGCCGTCCCAATTTTCATTTCCTTAAAAAACTGACGACTATCGCACGAAATAATGTCACAACCAAAATGTCGGGCCAGTTTAATACTCAAGGCTGTTTTTCCTATGGCTGTTGGACCAATGATGGTTATTAAATAATTCATTAATTTATTTTCGGTCTTTGAGTTTAAAACTTTATCAGCTTATGAACCCTTCTTTTGTTGATGTAATTCTGAATAATGTTTCTCGTGTCCCGATTGTTTTGCATTGGGATGATAATCGTTTTCAGAATTTCAAGATTGTTTATTTGATGATTCAAATCGTAAAAGCAGTAGCCTTTATAAATACCATCTTCCAATAAAACAGCACTTCGCTCGTTGGTGGAACGACCTTTATCAATAATCACCATACTTTGATTGTTAAATTGATGATTTTGAATAAAGTTTTCTACACGTGCATTGTATTCTTCCGGATTTTCTTTGCCAATACAAGCTCCAAAACATTGTTTGAGGTCATATTGAAAACACCCTTTCTTGGTGTCGTATAAACCATTTACCTTCTGACACAATTGATGTTTTTCGGTGATTTTGAATAGTGCATTTTTTCCTTCTTGTGGGGTTGAGAAAGAGGTGATTTCTTTTTTGCGACCATCTGCTTTTAAAACTTTTAAGGCTAAATAACCGTTGTCATCTTTCTCGGCATATAAGGCCCATGGAAAAATGGTTTTTCGTTGCGAACGATTGTAAATGGGTTTGTTGATTTTTATTTCTTCGCTTTCTTTTAATAAAGCTACTAATTCGCTACCTGTCTCTTCAAAAGTTACGGCATAAACTTCGTTTTGTATCTTTTTACTTTTGCTGGAAGTCCCAGTAAAATGTTGGTTTACCCGTTTTTTTATGTTTCGGCTTTTACCAATGTAAATGAGATCACCTTTTTCATTATGGATATAGTAAATACCTACTTTACTAGGTAATGCTTCTACAATATCTAATAATTTTGGTGACATGCCCAATTTGATTTCGGTCTTTATAAAAGTTTTGACAATGCTTTTTTCAACATCCTTAGCCAATAACATTTTAAATAATTTCACGGTGGCCAAGGCATCTCCGCTCGCTCTATGCCTGTCGGTTACCGGAATTCCCAAACCGCGAACTAATTTCCCTAAGCTATAAGAAGGTTGCTCTGGAATTAATTTTTTGGATAATTCTACCGTACACAGTGTTGGTCTTTGATAATGAAATCCTAAGCGTCGAAACTCCGTACGTAAAATTCGGTAATCAAATGAAGCGTTGTGAGCAACTACAATACAATCTTCGGTGATTTCAATAATCCGTTTGGCTACTTCATAAAATTTAGGAGCACTACGAAGCATGGCATTGTTGATGCCAGTCAATTTTACAACAAAAGGCTGAATTTCCTTTTCAGGATTGACCAAACTGATAAATTGATCCACAACCTCGTGACCATCAAATTTATAGATGGCGATTTCGGTAATACCTTCTTCGTTGTATTGACCACCAGTGGTTTCTATGTCGAGTATACAGTAAATAATCTATTCTTTTTTGTTTTATCGTCCTCCAAATATACTACTTCCTACGCGAATCATGGTACTGCCACATGCAATGGCCAATTGATAATCGCCACTCATTCCCATGGATAAAGTATTTAGATTGCAATTTTCGGTTTTAAGTTCTTTGTATTTATCAAAAAGTGATTTTAAGTGTAAAAACTCTTTTTTGATTTGCTCTTTATCATCCGTAAAACTAGCCATTCCCATTAAACCTGTGATGGTAATATTGGTCATTTGTGCTACTTCTTCCGATTGAAGAATTTCTTCCAATTCTTTTTCATCCAACCCAAATTTTGTTTCTTCCTCTGCAATATAAACCTGTAATAACACATTTACATGTTTACGCCATTTTACGGCTAAACGATTGATTTCTTTAAGTAATTTCAGACTGTCAACTCCGTGAATAAGCTTCACATACGGAATCATATATTTTACCTTATTGCTTTGTACATGACCAATCATGTGCCATTCAATATCTTTTGGCATAACTTCCCACTTTTCGGTCATTTCCTGGATTTTGTTTTCTCCAAAAATGCGTTGACCGGCAGTATAGGCTTCCATTAAATCACTTACCGGTTTGGTTTTAGAAACCGCAACCAGCGTAACGTGTTCTGGAAGAGTAGATTTTATATTGTTAAGACTTTGTTGGATTGACATTGTGATTTAATTAGATACGATATGTTATAACTCATATACCAAAAGTCCACTTCGAAACTTCGGTTCGATATACGTACTCTTTGGAGGCATAATTAAATTGTTGTCGGCTAAAAGTTTTATTTCGTTAATATCGGAAGGATAGAGGATAAAGCCCACTTTAAATTCTTCTTCATCAATTAACTCTTTCATGTGCAAAATGGATTGTTTACCCGGCAGGTAATCAATACGTTCATCGTTGCGCAAATCTTCTAATCCTAAAATAGGATGTAAAACAGTATCGTATAAAATTTGTGCATCCAGACTCTTTAAAATGTCTTTTGTTTTTTCAATGTGTCTGTATTCTAAGGCATAAAATTTTCCGTCGAGATACATCCCAAATTCGTACTTGTGTTTGGGTTGCCACAATTCACTTTTTTTGTCTTTAATGACAAAATTTTCGGCTAAAAGCCGGATGAAATCTTCTTTGCTATGCCCATTTAAATCTCTAACGACTCGATTGAATTCGTAAATTTTCACATTGCTTTCGGCAATCAGAAAACTCATGAAATAATTCAGATTCGGATTTCTAGAAGCTTTATCCTGTTCGTACAATAATTCGGCTGAAGCAGACCGATGGTGACCATCAGCAATATATAAATTGGGAATTTTATCGAAATGATCTACCAATAAATTGATTTCGGTTTCGGTATCAATTTTCCAAAGTGTGTGTTTTTCTTTATTGGTCGTAGAAAACTCGTAAATGGGTTTGTTTTTTTTGTGAATGGCGATAAAGGTATTGATTTCGGTACTGTCCGGATAGGTTATCAAAACGGGTTCGGTATTGAAACCCGTTTGGTGTAAATAGTCTTTGAACAATTCTACCCGGTATTGCAATGTGTCTTCGTGTTTTTTGATGACATCGTTTTGATAATCTTCAATCGAAGCTCCGGCAATAATACCCGTAAACGTATTGGTTTTGGTCTGAATTTCATAGAGATAAAAAACAGGTTTCTCTTCCTGAACCAAAATCGTATCGTTTTTAAAATCGTTGTATTTTAAAGTGACCGCTTTAAATCGCTTTTCTGTAGAAATGCGCTGTGCATTAGCATAGGCAGGATTAATCACATGTAAAAAAGAGTATGGATTAAAATTCAACCAAGCGGCTAACTCGGCTGGTGAATAATCATCATACATTCTACAGGAAACCAATCCAACTTTATCGGGCGCAGGACGAACAGCTTTAAAAGGGATTATTTTGGCCATTTATTCAATTGTTAATTATGCGAATTGTTTAGCTACTTTCTCAGCTTTTTTACTTTCGCTGTAATCATAAAAACCTTCGCCTGATTTTACGCCTAATTTACCTGCCATTACCATATTCACTAATAACGGACAAGGAGCATATTTCGGGTTTTTGAAGCCATCGTACATTACGTTTAAAATAGATAAACATACGTCTAGTCCAATAAAATCAGCTAATTGTAAAGGTCCCATTGGGTGTGCCATACCTAATTTCATTACCGTATCGATTTCCTGAACTCCGGCTACACCGTTGTATAACGTTTCAATCGATTCGTTAATCATTGGCATTAGAATTCTGTTGGCTACGAAACCAGGATAATCGTTTACTTCGGTTGGGGTTTTACCTAATTTAACTGATAAATCCATGATGATTTTAGTCACTTCGTCAGAAGTATTGTATCCACGGATGATTTCAACCAATTTCATAATAGGCACCGGATTCATAAAGTGCATACCAATTACGCGTTCCGGGTGAACTACCTGAGCCGCGATTTGCGTAATGGAAATCGAAGAGGTATTGGAAGCCAAAATCACATTGTGATCGCAAACCTCGCTTAATTGTTTGAAGATATTTAGTTTTAAACCAACGTTTTCTGTGGCGGCTTCTACCACTAAATCACAACCAACCACACCATCTTTGATATCGGTATACGTGATAATATTTCCTATTGTTTTGTGTTTGTCTTCTTCAGAAATAGTTCCTTTGGTTACCATTCGGTCAAGGTTAGCGGCGATGGTTGCCATTCCTTTTTCTAAAGATTTTTCTGAAATATCGATTAATTTTACCGTAAATCCTGATTGGGCGAAGGTATGGGCAATTCCGTTACCCATGGTTCCTGCTCCAATTACTGCAATGTGTTTCATTTTGTATTATTTGTTGTTCTGTTTTATTTTTTTGTCACGAATTAACGAATGATTAGTGAATTAATATTCGTGCATTTGTGATAAATTTTTATTTCTTCATCGAATCAATAATCTGATACGCCACACGCAATGCTTCTGTGGCTTGTTCCAGAGTCACAACTGGTGTTGTGTTATTGTTGATTGCTTCAGCAAACGATTCCAATTCGTCTAAAATGGCATTATTCGGTTCTACTGATGGATTGTCGTAATAAATTTGTTTTTTAACACCTTCGGCATTTTGAAGTATCATATCAAAATCACCCGGGACTTCCGGTGCGTCTTTCATTTTAACTACTTCGCATACTTTATCCAAATAATCAACTGAGATGTACGCATCCTTTTGAAAAAAACGGGATTTGCGCATGTTTTTCATCGAAATTCTACTCGAGGTGATATTTGCGACGCAACCATTTTCAAACTCAATACGCGCGTTAGATATATCTGGCGAATCACTTAAGACTGATACACCACTGGCATTAACACTTTTCACTTTCGATTTTATCACACTCAAAATCGCATCAATATCGTGAATCATTAAATCTAAAACCACCGGAACATCAGTCCCACGCGGATTGAATTCGGCCAAACGATGTGTTTCAATAAACATTGGGTTTTCAATTTTATCCTTTACGGCTTTAAAAGCAGGATTAAAACGTTCTACATGTCCAACCTGTCCTTTTACGTTGTATTCGTTGGCTAAAGCGATTATTTCTTCCGCTTCTTCAACGGTAGTTGCAATGGGTTTTTCAATAAAAACGTGTTTACCAGATTTAATTGCTACTCGGGCACACTTATAGTGTGAAAGCGTTGGTGTTACTATATCTACTACATCTACTGCATGAATTAATTTGGCAATAGTATCGAAATGTTGGTAACCAAATTCGGCAGCAATTTTTTTTGCATATTCTTGATTTTCATCATAAAAACCGACCAACTCGTATTTTTCGGATTGATTGAGTAATCGTAAATGTATTTTACCCAGGTGACCGGCACCTAAAACGCCTACTTTTAGCATAGAAAACTATTTTGAACAAAAATAGAAATTAATTGATAAATCTTAATTGATAATTGGTAATTTGTTTTCTAATTTTACCAAATAAAATATGCCTGTAAAGTGAGAGATTTAGCCAAACATCAAGGACTTCGAAATCAGTTGGTAAGTATTTTGGAAAAGAAAGGGATTAAGGATAAAAATGTATTGGAAGCCATTCGAAAAATTCCAAGGCATTTATTTTTAAACTCTAGCTTTGAAGATTTTGCGTATCAGGACAAGCCATTTCCTATTGGTGCAGGACAAACCATTTCACAACCCTATACCGTTGCCTTTCAGACCGAATTATTGGAGGTTAAAAAAGACGATAAAGTACTAGAAATTGGTACCGGTTCAGGCTATCAAACCGCCGTTTTGGTTGCAATGGGAGCAAAAGTTTTCTCTGTTGAAAGACAAAATGAATTGTTTAAAACCACTTCGCTCTTATTGCCTAAATTAGGAATTCGTGCCAAGCAATTGGTTTTTGGGGATGGCTATAAAGGCTTACCTAATCACGCACCATTCGATAGTATTATTGTTACTGCTGGGGCTCCATTTATACCGCAGCCACTCATGGCTCAACTAAAAATAGGAGGAAGACTCGTTATTCCTGTAGGAGAAGATGTTCAGGTAATGACTTTGCTGATTCGTAAAACGGAAACCCAGTTTGAAAAACACGAACTAGGCGATTTTCGATTTGTACCTTTATTGGAAGATAAAAACTAGTTTTTTTCTTTTTTGGAAATGATATTTGTCATTTTCTACTCTTTTTTCTGACATTACATTTGCCATACATTTTGTAAAAATCTAAATTATGGGCGAATTAACTTACGATTCTGTAAAAAGACCCATCCCCGTTGATAAAGAAGTTTCTTGGGATAAAACACAAACCATTATGAGTAAAACCGACTTGTATGGAACTATTGAATATGCTAACGAAACCTTTGTGGATGTAAGTGGTTACGAAGACTATGAATTAATGGCGCAGCCTCATAATATTGTCAGACATCCCGATATGCCAAAAGTTGTTTTCAAAGTAATGTGGGATAACATAAAACAAGGAAATAAATTTCACGGAATTGTTAAAAACATGGCTAAATCAGGTAGGTATTATTGGGTGATTACTGATTTTGAATACATGAGTGATGAAGACGGAAACATTAAAAATTATATTGCCAGAAGAAAAGCAGTTCCACAACCAGTCATTACAAATCATATAGAACCTTTGTATAAAAGGTTATTGCAAATAGAGCAAGCTAGTGGTATTGATGCCAGTGAAAAATATTTAATTGGTTTTCTTGAAGAAAAAGGGTTAAATTATGTTGACTTGGTGACCAAATTAATGTTTGAAAATGAAAAAGCACAAAATATTGCAATAAATCAGGTTGCACCCGAAGTTTTTGAAGAAGATGAAAAAAGAGGTTTTTTTAGCCGATTTTTTGGTGGTTAATTTTTTTATATAGTAATGGTTTTTGAAAGTCGGTTTTATACCGACTTTTTTTATTTTTTGTGCCAATAATAAACCAATTTAAACTAGCACTAAAAAGAGCGCAAACAATGATTTTTGTCATTCTTTACGTTTTATTGTAGGGGTAAATTTGAGGTATAATTTAAAAACAAATAAAAATGAAAAAAGTAATTTTTGCTGTAATGGCATTAGCTGTCTTTAACTTTGGATTTGCCCAAGAAAATAGTCAAACAAATTCATCAGATTTTTTACGTTGGAAAATACGCCTTAGAGGAGTTGGGGTTGTTCCGGAAGAGAAATCTACTATTCAAACAATAGGAGGAGAAGTTGATGCTTCGAATACGTTTATACCAGAATTAGATTTCACCTATTTTTTTACTAAAAACATCGCTGCAGAGTTGATCTTAGGTACTTCTAAACATGATATTAAAGCATTACACTCTGATCTTTCAGCGGTAGGGGGACCAACAGATGCTAACGTTAATTTGGGTTCTGTTAGATTGTTACCACCCACTTTAACGGTTCAGTATCATTTTAATCAATCTTGCGATAATGTATTTAAACCATATTTGGGAGCAGGATTAAATTACACGATATTTTATGATGTAAAACAAGGTAATGTTGTTAAAGATGTAAATTATAAAAATGCTTTGGGATATGCTGCTCAGGCTGGTTTCGATTTAATGGTAACTGATAGGTTTTTTATAAATGCAGATGTGAAACGTTTGTTCCTTAAAACAGATGTTACCGTAGATGCTTCAAATTTATCTGCAGGTTTGAGTATTCCGGCAGAGGTAGAATTAAACCCATGGGTTTTAGGAATGGGAGTAGGGATGAAGTTTTAAGCAAATGAAACTCAATAAATAAAAAAGTCTTACCAATTGGTAGGACTTTTTTATTTATAGGCTTTTTTAATTCGGTCTAAATCTCTTTTGCTATCCCTGTCTTTGATGGTTTCACGTTTGTCATAATTTTTCTTTCCGCGACATAAAGCAATGTCCAATTTTGCTAGTCCTTTATCATTGGTAAACAATCGTAACGGTATGATGGTTAACCCTTTGTTTTGAACATCTTTGAGTAACCCTTTCAATTCTTTTTTATTTAACAATAATTTGCGTTCACTCTTGGCCTTGTGATTGAATTGATTTCCAAAATGATATTCTTCAATATTCGAATTGATTACAAAAAGCTCGTTATTATGAAATTCACAGAAACTTTCAGCAATGCCTGCTTTACCCAATCGTATGGATTTTATTTCGGTACCAGTTAATACAATACCAGCGGTGTATCGATCAATAATTTCATAATCGAATTTGGCTCTTTTGTTAAGTATATTGACTGTTTTTTGCATAGAGCGCAAATTTAAAGTAAAAATGTTATTTGCAATTCTTGTTTGTGCTTTTTTTTTAAAGCAGCTGATTTTTAGATATGTAGGTTTTATAGGAGGTTACAGGTTTATTAATAAATTTGTAGGTTTTTTCGACTATTTTTAATAAGTTAGCGGTATAACAAACTAAAAACCAATCAAATGACAAAAAAAATCTTAAAAATTTGCACATTCTCTTTTATTGTACTAACATCTTGTACCAATGATGAAGTAGCCAAACAAGACCAAATTTCAATTCCGGAAGCTCAGGAACAACCCATGAGTGCAGAGAACATCAAATCTAAAATTTTTGCCACCGCCAAACAAAACAAACAGTTTGTCTGGAAATCCGAGTCTGATTATGTGATTTGGAGCGCCATTAAAAATGGTAATAATGTTTGTACCATTGGATTTGGTAATTCTAAGGTTGATTTTGACAGAAGTAAAACTTCTAATCAAGTGTACCTGCAAAACCAACTTTTAAATTTAATCTCGAAATATGAAGGAAAAGCGATTGATAAAATTTTAATGCAAGCCGATCCTTATTTAAATTTGGTCGATGTGATTATCGAAAAACAGGAAACAATTATTGCCTTGAGACGATTGGGTTACGTTCGTTATGTTGAACCTGCTGATTTTCGATTGAACAACGATGAATCAGAACTGACCAGAGATTCTTCCTCTTCTTCAGGATGTGGATTAGAATCGGAAACGGTTAGCAGTGCCGATTATACTGTAATTACGCCTAATGCTAAGGCGCCTTGGGCTTTTTACAAGCATAATATTCCGGCAGCTTGGAATTACACTTCAGGAGGCGGTATTACGTTAGGAGTTGTAGATACTGGGGCTTCTATGAATAATTCATTGTTAAATGGTAGTTTTAATAATGGAGCTTCTTCAGGAAGATCCGTTCAAAAATATGGGGTCTATGTTGATTCTATCTGGCCATGGGTAACCACAACCGACGGAGCTGATGATAAGTGCGGACAC
>Ga0209599_10001538_pt1 | contig 10759 bp, 7 predicted proteins | sample Shrwel_input2_FT_FD_187534 | JGI IMG/M metagenome (GOLD analysis project Ga0209599, IMG submission 187534) | Subsurface microbial communities from deep shales in Ohio, USA - Utica-3 well 1 S input2 FT (SPAdes) (version 2) ... | reverse complement strand
ATCAGCTTTAGCAGCATCAAGCCACTCAGCTTGGCTCTGAACACTAGCAATCACTGCGCTGACAGCGCGTGGCGATAGGTTTTGATTGTATTGATAGTCATCAGACGATAATGTTCTGATTTTGGTTCGGTCTTTTGAAACGATCTCGCACAGCATTTGTACGGGCTGGTCGTCTGCCAAAACTTCCTTGGATCTCTCCAAAAAATACAGCATTAGATTAAGGCCAACCGAGGTCATCAGATATTGAATCGCGTCATACGCGGGCATGTCCTGCTTGAGAATGTGAATCCAATCATCACAAATCTGATCAAACCGAGGATGAGACTCTGAAGGTAAGTACTTAGAGTAGACTATTTTTTCTTGGGCAGAAAACTCTGTATCGCCTTGAATGGTTTTGACCAAACGATTAAGCGGCGCTTTACCATCTAACAAGCGACTCAATAATAATTTTTTGAGTTCATCTTTTCGAGTTGCCCGACAGAGCATCAAATACAGTAGCTCACCCGTCCTTGCAAAAAAACGACGGTCGTTTGATGCCGATCCCGTGGCATCGACTCTTAAATCTTCGTACAGCGCATCAGGACCGAATGGAAAAACAAATTTGGAACTCCAACGTTTATTGCTATTCACTTCAAATGCAGAGGACTGCAACAATTCAACAACACGCGCAAAGTCATCAAACGAACTAAAAACCGTTTTGAGATAAGACATGTCATCCCCACCTGCTGCTCCTTCGGTGTATTTACTTAACCACTGCTCCCACTTAGCAGTATCTGACTTGTTCTTTGAGGCAGCAATACTGGCAATATAAGGGTTATTGAACAGAACGCCGCGTAGCCGTAGTTGTTGCTGTGGCTTATAGCTCACCTGACCCATGGCTTCAGTCAAAGCATTCCAACGCTGGGAAGCTAGTATGCCTAAAAACTCTAAGAAGGTTAGGTGTGGCAGCTGTTCGTCGTATAAGCGATGACCCCAAATTAGTTCATCTACAACAAAATCAACCCCTTCAACTAGCTTACTCATGGTTGAAGTCTCACTGTAATATGTCTTGGTCTATTCAGCTCGCCATCATTTACAAAATCGAGTAACACCTGACTGTCGTCAATCGCATAATCGTCGAGTTCGGCAAGCTCTTGATTGAGGCGTTCGACACGGCGTAGTAGACGTGATTTGAGTGCGAGCAAATCCTCGGCACATTCGCTTGAGAAACTATTCGGCAAAGCACCGGACGCGACCCTAACCAAAAATTCGAAGCGAATCGGTGTCAGCTCAAACGTCACGCCCTCGCCAGTATCAGCACTCATGCGAAACTCAAGGTATGGCTTGCTACTGCCATTCAGCCGAATCGCCATCCCTTCTTTGCCTCTGCTTCGCAGAGTGTTAGATGGAATTTCCTCTTTGCACAAGATACTGACTTTAGACTGGGTAAACCCGCCAGATGTGGCAACAAAAATACTATTGGTGTCGTCGATCAGCATACCGGTCATGATTCGGTTAATACCCTTCACGATTAGCTGACGAGTTGCGTCGGCGACAGCTGCCTTTTGTTGCAGAGATTGCAGTAACGCCAGATACAGCCCTGCATAACGGTAGGAACTGAGATTCCAGAAATAATCCTGACTAAAATCTTCAGCAGGCAGCGTAAAGAACAAACGGCGTCTTTGACTTTGTAACAACTGCATAAACACAGCACTCGCCTGTTCACGCCGCTGTTCATCACCCTCTAAGTAAGCATCTTGAGCCATTTTAAAGTGATGATTTGCACCATAAAACGCATCATCGGCAATCAAGCGTTGATAGCTGAACGATAACCCCTGATCGTGCTGACCATAAATCAGCAACCCGTCAATTTGATTGGTCGTCTCGTGACCGATCTGAAAAGATGATAACGCTTTAAAAATAGGTCGCTCAGTTACGCGCCGATTTAACAGGTTTGCTCCAACAATGTTGTCATATAGGCTCGCCTTGAATGCCGCCCCCGAAGCCAGCATTTTCTCAACGTCATCGCAACGCATTAAGCCATCTTTGGCTTCAGGATGACCCAGCAGGATGTTGGCACACAACGCCAATAAATCTCGTATCGGCAGATGCGAGCCATTGAGTCTTGCCAACTCAATCAGATCCGCCATACGTGAGCGCATCTGTTGAGCGGCTTCACCTTGATCAGTCAAACGCCGCCTGTTTTCAAAAATAGGGCAACCTGCTTCGGCTTTTTGGAACTGGCAACTGTCGCACTTTTCCCACTCAGGATGGTTAGTCAATACGTCCAAGACATCGGTCAGCGACTTGCGGTGGGTACTGCGACTGAGATCAAAAACCTGTAAGCGTGGATGTCCTTCCACTGCTTGTAAGAACACGGCTTCTAAGTGCAGTTTTAGTGGGTGAACTCGATGCTCTTGATAGCGGCGCTTGCGCAGACACTCTAAGATTTGTCAGTGATTTGCGGCGATCACCAGTACGATGCTGCGATCATTTTTAAAAATCGCATGCTCTAGCAGACTAAAGGTAAAGTTGTTATCTGGCTCGTTTAGCTCACTTAGATCTTTGATAAAATAGCTATCACGACCGTCCTTTAGTTTGAGGTGTTTGACAGCACCGCCTTCATCCCATATTGCTTCACTGCCACCGAGCTCGCGCCAGAGCGACCGGCAATGATAGGTTTTACCATCGCCTGCTGTTCCTGCAATCAATAACGCGCCACAAGTTTGCTGCTCAATTGATTCGAGCATTTTGGGAAGCAAAGGCAAAGGCAGCTCAATAGGAACTACTTTGGCCTGACGAGCAGCCTTCGCAACATGCTCATCAAACATTGCTGCGCCGTTTGGCGTCGGACCATATGTGCGCAAGAAGCGCACCCATGCTTTAGCAGGTATATTTTTGGTTTGTGCTGATTCCAGCGCTTGACTCATTGTAACGTCCTGTATTTGGTCACATCGAAGCACTAGCAGAATACTATATTTTTTTAGCACAGATACACAAATGATAAATTGGTTTTAAATTACAGCTTATGGCATCGTCGGATGCCCCTATAAAACGCCATGTTGATGCTGTAAATACCGACAGTGGTCACCTGTATGACAGTGTCAAACTGTATCAGGCTAACCTGCCATCTGATAGCGCAAGTAATCCTCTAGGTACAACTTTTCACACACTTCGTCATGTGGAATCAAAACGTAATACCACGGCTTACTGGCGACTGTTGATGCATTTTTACACCACTCCGCTGCGGCAGAAGCTTTCGCCTTAACCTCCGGCGTACTCATCTCGTTACGGGCTTTGATCTCGGCCATCAAGTAAAAACCAGTGGTTTCTACAACAAAATTTGGCACATACTCTGGTTGATTCGTGCCAAGCCTATAGTACAGCGCAAACTGGCCTTCGGCAGGCTTGAACCATTTTTCACTGTCACGCTCCAAGATTTTAGCAAAGCAAAGTTCAGTATCCGATTCAAACTTCTGCACATCAAACAAACATTTATCAAAAGCCCCAAATAACAACTGCTTAATCGAGACACCCGTCATCGGTGTATTGCAAATGGATTGAATAGGCACATCAGCGGCAGTGGTATAATTTGGTGCCTTGAGTGGTACAAAAGCGCGGCTAATTTCGACGTGATAGCTAGATGCCTCTTCCCAAAAATGCTTCTGCATTTGGCTATGAATGTTATTGGCGATCAGGCGATAGTGCTGTTCAACCGTCAGAGCAACAGCACACTCATCTTGAGAGATACGCAAGAATCGGGTCATCTGTTGGGCAAGGTTATACAACAACTCAGACTGACTAAAATAATCAATATCATCAAAGTCAATCAGTGCAAATACGATAAGATCCTCTGGGCTTTGCTTTTGTTGCACCAAGTCGGCCTTAATACTAAAGACCTGATGATCACGTAGGTTTTGCCCCATCAAATCCTGTTCAGTCGGGTTTATGCTCAAACCTTCCGTATCCAAGCGGAAAGGGTGATACCCCGTTTTTACATCATCAGACGGTGTTACCACAACCCTTGGAATATCAATGGTTTTTTGAATGTATAGCGCCGTGACTTGATCAACGATCCTCGCCACATCTACAGCAGGCTTAGGTGTGTCCAAATTCAGCGCACCCTGCACGGATGCGTCGGCGCGTAATACCTGCTCAACTTTGTTGACGAGTTGCTGACGCACTTCGGGCTTTTGTAAGTCTTTACTTTGCTTGACCTCAGTAGTGCGCGTCGCATAGCGTACAATTTCAGCTTGTACCAATTGGGCGGTACTGCGCTCCATCGGCTGGTCATAAAGCGGTTTCTGGTGCAGTGGCTCTGTTGGTGCTATCGTAGTGCCTGCTGGCTTGCTGTGGCCTAACAACTGATCCAGCATCGAGGTTGCTGCCACAGTTTTAATAGGGTGACTACCCTGCTCTGGCTCTAGCACCACTTGCTTGAGCTTAATGATCGAGTCAGCGCGATTGGCCTCATCAATAATCTCTTGAAAGCGATCATGCGCCACAATACTCAGGCGATCCACTTCTTCGATCCCTGTGCGCTTACCATAGGGCAAGCGCAAACCACGCCCAATACTCTGCTCAATCAGCGTCCGTGCGTTGGCGGCGCGTAGCGGAACAATCGTATACAGGTTGGTCACGTCCCAACCTTCTTTGAGCATATTGACGTGAATCACAATCTCGGTCGGCTCATCCGGATCTTCGACTGCGAGTAATCGCTGTGTGGTTTCCTCTTCGGCTTTGCCAGTTTTACTACTGTCTACCTGAATCACTTTATCGCGATATTGACCCGAAAAAAATGCGTCAGATTCGATACGCTGCTTGAGTGCAGCGGCGTGTGTGGTGTCTCGTGCAATCACGAGCACAAACGGCTTGACTCTTTTTTGTCCGCTGTTTTGCGCGAACGTGTGCAGATGCACCTTAGTGTATTCGTGCAAGCGCATACCATCTTTGAGCTTAATATCTTCAATCTGTTCGGTGGTTAAACCATCTTTGCTAAAGCCACGCTGGGTCACCACCGCAGGTTCTTTAACAAAACCGTCTTCCATCGCTCGTGCTAGGGGATAATCCATCACCACGTTTTTAAACAGAATTGGCCCTTTATTACTTTCGACAAATGGGGTGGCAGTGACCTCTAGGCCAAACAAAGGATTAAGTTCGTTAATAGCTTTGATACCTGCACTGGCACGATAACGGTGCGACTCATCCATCACCATGACCAAATCAGGCAAGTTAGTGAGATGCTCGAAATAGCTTTCACCCAATACTTCGCGCATCCGCTTAATCCGTGGCTCTTTACCGCCACGGACTTCGCTGTTGATTTTGGAGATGTTGAAAACGTTAATCCGAATCTGCCCAAGCAAACTGGCCGTGGCAGTGTCGCGGCTGTCGTAGTTGTCACCGGTGATAATCATCGGGGACTGAAAATTAAACTCCATTAGATTGGCAAACACGTACTTGGGCGTATTGGGGGTAAAATCGGCAATCAACTTGTTATAAATTGTTAGGTTAGGTGCTAGCACAAAAAAATTATTAATCCCGTAAGCCAAATGCAAATAGGCAATAAATGCCCCCATCAGGCGGGTTTTACCCACACCTGTGGCAAGGCTAAAACATAAGCTGGGGAACTCACGCTCAAAGTCAGTCAGCGTCTTAAACTCAAGCGCCAGCTTATCAAGCAGTGCTTTAACGTCATCTGGTTGCCGACTGATTTTTGTCAGCATCTCTGGCGCAACTTTGAGCGCTTGTGCCAATTTATCGAGACTTTCGGTTTGTGGCGCACGTAGGGACAGACGGGCTTTGAGTTCACGCAGGGTTTGTACGGGAAGATTACGCTCACTAAAACGAGAGGCTGGTTCCATTATGCGTCCCCTTCAAACAGTTCATCCATGTGGTCATCTATCGGTTTAGCTCTGACCTTACTTGGGCTGTCTTTGCTGTTACTGTTGTTGCTATGAGTTTTAGCTTTGGCGACAGGTTGTGACATAGGCAGGTTTTCAACATTGAGGCTATAGTCATCACGCCCCCATTCGCAGGCTTTGGCGATGCTATTGGGGATTTTTTTCAGAGTCAGATTAGGGTATTTATCAAGATTGGGGCAACGCCATGCACTCGCAACAATTAGCAAGCTACGCCCATCACCTACGGCTTCAGACAACGCATTAAGCTGTGCATCTGATAGGTTTTGTATGGTCACATGGATAAAATCTGTTTCACTGCCTTGGCCGTGTTGCCAGTGATAGGTGTCTGATGGTTCGTAGCGGTAGCCCTCAATTTTACACAGCGCTTCACGCAGCATTTCTTTGTTGTATTGGCGGTTGATGATCCAGTTGCCCCATTGGTCTTTCTGCATCAGGCTAGGCGCGATTTTGTAGTATTGGAACCCACCACCGCCTGTCCAGCCAGTGACTTTGCTCGCTCCGCCTTGGTCTGCGCCATTAATGACTTTGTGTAGGCGAGGTATGACATGAGTGTGGCAGTGCTCGGAGAGCTCAACCATGATCCAACGGCGACGCATTTTGTGTGCCACTGCGCCAGTTGTCCCCGATCCTGCAAATGAATCTAAGACAATATCCCCTTCGTTGGTGGCAATATCAAGTACGCGCTTTATCAGGGATTCGGGCTTTGGAGTTGGGAATATCGCCTCCGAGTTAAATTGAGTGACTTCTTTTTTGGCATCTTGTGTATGTCCTACCTCTTCAAAAAACCAAAGAGTCTGGGGCACACGCCCGTCCTTAGTTTCAGATAAAAAGCGTTTTAGGGCTGGACTATGATCGCCATCTTTACCCCACCACACCCTCTTATCGGCATCAAGCTCTAGGAATTTTGCTTGAGGTACTCGCCAACTGTTTCCAACGGGTGGAGAAAAAACCTTTCCTGTAGGCCCAACAACCTCATAAACATCCTTTGAGTAAAATGACTGGTCAAACTGACCACCACTATTCCGGCTTGTTAAGCTCACTGACAAGTTATCAGCTCTCCACAAACCACGAGGATCGTTATCGATATTTTTATAACTGCTGTTTTGTTTTTCAGTTCTTGGCATGAGATTGGGTGTCCAAACTTCAATTTTTTTTGCAAAAACTAAAACGCTATCGTGATCCACCGAAAAATATCGAGCTGCATTTTTTGGCGCGTACACCTTCTGCCATACCACATTTGCAACAAAATTCCCTCGCCCAAAAATCTCATCACACATCACTTTTAAATAATGCGCTTCGTTGTCATCAATAGTCATCCACAAGCTACCATCGTCAGACAGCAGAGTATGGATAATTTCCAATCGGTCGCGCATCAAGCCCAGCCAGATAGAGTGCTCTAGCCCGTCATCGTAGTGAGTAAATGCACTGCCGGTACTGTACGGCGGATCAATAAACACACACTTCACCTTGCCCGCATAATCACGCTCAAGGGCTTTGAGTGCCAGCAAGTTATCACCAAAGATTAGGGTCTGTTGACGTTTCAACTTATTGGTTGCAAATTGGAGGCAGACTCGGAGAATTAAAGCTCTCACACAACAACCCACCGAGTCTGCCATGCCTCGCTTGATGCTCAACGACCAACACTGGGCAAAGCTGAAACCTATCTTCGTTGAGCAAGCCATTTATGACAAGCCAAATTTACGATTAACGATAGAGGCCATGCTATATCGAATGCGGGTTGGATGTCCGTGGAGAGATATTCCCTCTGAGTTTGGACGCTGGAACACCCTGTACAAAAGATATAATGAGTGGTCAGCCAAAGGTATTTTCCAAAATATATTCAGCATCTTATCTGATGATCCTGATACAGAGTGGGTTTTTATTGATGGAAGTTACATCAAAGCACATCAGCACAGTGCTGGTGCTGCAAGCCTCGACCAAGAAGCGATTGGATTAAGTCGCGGTGGTCAGACCACTAAAATTCATTTGGCTGTGGATGCCTATGGTTTGCCTGTTGCGTTTGAGGTAACCAGCGGGACAGTACATGATGCTCAAATAGCGTTACCCTTGCTAGCTCAAGTCGAAGACGCGCAATGGGTGATTGCTGACAAGGGTTACGACAGTCAGCTTATTCGTGATCACATTGAGTCAACAGGTCGAGTTTCCGTGATTCCACGTCGCAAAAACTCCAAAACAGGTCATGCAGGACTCGATAAGTATATGTATAAGCTTAGACATTTGGTTGAGAACATGTTTGCACGGCTGAAGCAGTTTAGAGCCATCGCTACAAGATACGACAAATTGAAACGTAATTTCGTCAGTCTGGTGGCATTAGCATGTGCCTTCATCTGGTTGCCAATGTGAAACGTCAACAGACCCTAGTTTATTATCAAAAATATCGTGATCAGTGACTTTGCAATCGGCATGGTATGACTTGGCGGGATCTGCCAACAAAATACGCGGCTCTAAGCGGGGGCGTTGTTCTTTACCGATCCACGTCAATTCGAGTCTGGGCTTGCTCACTGCGGTGATCCAAAGTTTACTAAAGAAATGGATTAGCTGAGGGAGGCTTGTTTGCCTTAACTAAGACGTTGTTCCAACAGTCTCAACCAGCCATCAAAATGCGGGCAACTCGCCCGCAAACGATCTAAGCCAATATCCGCTGCGATACATGTCCCCTGCACCACCTTATCGTAACTCGGCATCAACCCGAGAATACGCTTTGAGGGGGTAGTCTGTGGACTGTCATTAATCAACTCAGGCGAGTCATAGGACTGGCTGATTTGAGTGATGGTTTGAACTATGGATGCAGCGTCTGTCCAGTCTGCAAACCGCTGTGGCTCAACAAATAGCAACGCCTCAAACTCATGCAGCATGATAAACGGCACAAAGTGAGGTTGTGCAATATCCGCCGATAACTGCTGCTCTAGGTACTGTACTTTTGCATAAGGGTCATTGAGCGCTAGATAGGTCGGGTGTTGCTTGTGTGGAAAATCAACTGGCAGCGCATACAGGTCAAAAAATGTAGTGACATATGCCCCAGCCCGATGATGCTCTTTACACACACGCTCAATCTGTGGCTTGACCTTGGCATAACTGACCAAACCACCTTTATGGCCGCGACGGGTCTCCACTAAAATCGCACTAAAATAGACGCTTCGCGGCGCATAGCGTGGGGCAATCACTTCATTGATAAATGATTCTTCCGTCTGGCCTTCTACTAACACATACACATGGATCATCGGTGAGGTCTCCCACCGAGGACATTTTTCTTCCAAAGCTCACCCAAGCTGTACTCTTCAAGCCACTCTGTCAGTGAAGCAGACTCCAATCGCTTAAATCGTGATGAACCACCTATCTTATCAACGATAATCAGATCTTTCGGCTCGAACTCGTTGACTAACTCTACAGACTGTGTGGAGATGATCAACTGCTGCTCCAGAGAGGCTGAACGCATCAACGCGCCCAACACCGTAATCGCATAGGGGTGTAGACCCAACTCAGGCTCATCAATCAGCAGAGTGGAAGGCATCAAATCCTGTGGTTGTAACAACACGGTCGCCAGACAGATAAACCGTAGCGTACCATCCGACAAAGCACTGGCTGTAAATGGCTCATCCTGCCCTGTCTCTGTCCACTCCAATTGGATTTTTTCTGGATTAGCAATCGTAGGACGCAGGCAGAAATCACCAAAAAACGGTGCAACCAACTGAATCGTTTTGACAATTCGCCGATAACTAGATTCATGCTGAATTTTTAAACGGTATAAAAAAGCAGCTAAATTACGCGCATCATCACGCAAATACTGGTTATCGTTAATGTTGTGAATTTGCTTCACTGTGGCAGAGGCACTGGTGTCATGGAAATGATAGAGCCGCCACATTTGCATGGCAGGAATCACATAGTCGTACACACTACTACTGCTTCTTTTACTTGAAAAATAGGTTTCAAAATGCCCCGAATGAAATTGTGAGTCACCACTCATATTCCACCACAAGCACTCGCGACTAAACATCATGCGATTGTCTTGAGTCGGCTCAAGGCTAAATTTATAGCCGTTGTTACCAAAGAAGAACTCCCCTTTCAGAGCTTCTGTTTTTTTACGCCCAAAGTGTAGCAGGGCATCTGGCCCGCCTGCCTTGCCCACTGCTTCTTGTAGGCGTAGCTCCAGTATCCGGTTAATTAAACTAAAAAAACCAATAAAATTAGATTTGCCTGCACCATTTGCACCAATCAATACATTGAGACCTGATAGAGACAATTCGCATTGCTCAATCGACTTATAGCCATTGATCAGTAATCTAGTAATCTGTGCTTGCCGTGGGTGATCAACCATATCAACGTTTCATCTCAAATCATGGATACACTAGGCGAGTCGCCATTCTAGCGCAAATAAATCACGCTCAGTGACCTGCTGCCCTAACTGAATTTCAAGCTGTGCGATCAACTGATTGCGCTCGGATTCAATCTCGTCCTGTCGATCAAACAACGCTCGACGCATCTTATTACGTTTGCTCTCAAGATCGAGTATCTCTTTTTGCCACTTGAGCTTTTCAGGTAGCGTTGCGGCAACCGTCGCTGTACGCCGTGCCTCTTTAATATCACGATCAATCTGCTTAATTTCAGCCTCCAAACCAGACTTCAAGTCGCCCATCCAATCATCTAGCTTAACCACTTCCTGTTCAAAAAACGACAGATTGCGGATATTGACGGACTCTAAAATACGCTGTTTTCGCTGCTCAATATCCTGTAACAGCATCGGTTGCAGCGTAAGATCAATTCTGGAAGCCAATACCTTGGCAGGGATATTCAACAGTGTTTCAGGGTCACCTTCTGGCAGTACAACACCACTATCAGTC
>Ga0209599_10001537_pt1 | contig 10768 bp, 13 predicted proteins | sample Shrwel_input2_FT_FD_187534 | JGI IMG/M metagenome (GOLD analysis project Ga0209599, IMG submission 187534) | Subsurface microbial communities from deep shales in Ohio, USA - Utica-3 well 1 S input2 FT (SPAdes) (version 2) ... | reverse complement strand
CCAATACCCCGATACCCCAACAAGTAACTACTGTGTGTTGAATCCACTAACCTTTCAAGGTAACGGGGGTATTTTAGCCAAAGGTAATTTGAAACTTACAGCAGGGGCAGCTCACGCAAGAGCAAATGGAACACTCCCTATAAACGCAGGTAAGTTGTATTGGGCTACAACAGTAATACAGGCTCCGTATTCACCGCGTGGAACTAGCACTCAGTATTACGCAATGGGACTCGGGCTGGCTAGTGTAACAGGCTCAACTGTTTCCCCTAGTGTACAAACAGACGCACTTACTATTATGGATAGTGGTTATTACAAGAACTTCTCAGGTGCAATAACCGATCTTGGAGTAACTATTGTAAATGGTGACGAGCTTATTCTCGCTGCTGATTTAGATGCCAATACCTTCACTATATATGTGAACGGTACGTCTCGTGCATCTGGAACTATAGGGATGACGCAAGGAACTCTTGTGACTCCTATTGGTACAGCTTACGGAAGCACTTACGGAATCATGGTTCATAACTATGGGCAGAAGCCTTTAGTCAGCACGGCACTTGAAACAATGCTAAAAGCCTCGGGATTCAAGTCTCTCTGCACCGCGAACCTACCAACACCAGCAATCCCCGATCCGACCAAGCATCATTATGTTGTCACGGTAGCGAAGTCAGGTAATACGAACTTCACGCTGCCTTGGGATGCTAGTGTCTATGACACCCGCTTCAAGATCAAAATCAGGAATACCACAGGTAGTCACGCATGGATTGACGGGCTACGTGGTTACGATAAGGTTCTGTTCTCTGATACGACTGCGGCTGAGATTACGAATGCAAATTACCTGACTGTCTCTGGTACAACTTGCACTCTCGGAAGCGCACTGGCTGATGGTAGTTATGTGATCGTAGCGGATAAAGCTGGCTTGGTTTCTGCTCGGCAGACTAATACGAATGGGACGATCACCAGTACGGTATCTGCGAATCAGTTGTCAGGGTTCTCGATTGTCACTTTCCCTGAATCTGCTAGCGGTGTTCATACTATTGGGCATGGGCTAACTAAAGCCCTTGGTTTTATGATTACTAAGCGCAAGGAAGCTGTTGGAGGTTGGGACGTATACTCCCCATTCATTGGGGCAGGAAATTACCTTAACCTAAACACAGCTGGCGCAGCCGCATCAGGGGCCACTTACTGGAATAACACTGAGTCAACTAACACTGTGTTTACAATGGGTACAGCATTTAACGGTTCTCAATTACGCGTTGCCTACTGCCACCACTCTGTCGACGGGTATAGCAAGTTCTTCGGATCAACTCACAATGCGGCAGCAGACGGAACATTTGATAACTGTGGAATCAAACCAACTGACATAACTACCAAGTGCTACAGCACAACGGGCAACTGGTTCTCACTCGATGATAAGCGTGATCCTAACAATGTTGGTTCAGGCCAGCTTTACTTGAATACCAATGGTGCAGAGGTAATCACAGCTACGCTGGATAGAACTGCAACAGGTGTCAAGTACAGAACAGCCAGCGATCCTAATGCCGCACAAAGTTATATTAATTGTGTTTATGGTTATCCAACTAAATACTCTACAGCCGTATAAAGGAATTACATGTTTATAGATACAGTAACAAAATTACGAGTCAATATTAATCAACCATATAAAGGATTTTCTAAATTAGATACACCAGCAATCAGAGTGAAAGCTGGTGTTGAAGAGATCGCAGAGAATTATCCAGAATATGATTCTTATGAATTTATCTTTAATGAATTAGATCATTATCCTTATTATGTTTTAACTGCTCGTGATCCTGAACAAGTTGCTAAAAGTAAATTAGCACGAACGTTAGAATCACGTAAGTCTGCATATATGAATGAATCTGATCCTCTGATGTATGACTATCTACAAGATAAGATTGATAAACAAGTTTGGTTAGATAAGATTGTAGAAATTAAAGAAAGATTTCCTAAATGAAAGTTATTTGCCATTATAAAAATGATGACCAACCATTAGTTTGTGCATATCCAGCGAAGACGGGAGTTCTTTTCCGTCTTTGTTCTGGTGATGTCCTTGATCCTTATCTAGGAAACTGGTTCAAAGAGCCATATTTTAAGGTTATTATTAGGTTCTTCACCGAAAAGAAACTCCCATATTTTGCTTGGCGTGTTGGTAAATATGGCGGTTATATGGGTTTTCAGACGTATGGGGTAGATTCCCCACAATATAAGAACTTTCTACCTGATAAAGATGTATATGATGGGTCGCAAGCTATGAGTTTAACAGTCAGATTTACTACGAATGTAGATTAATATGATTAATGACCCTATTAAGAATTTAGATGATGCTGTTAGTTCACATATTACAGAGGAAAAAATCAGAGATGCACAAATGGCAGATAAGATAAAAGAACTATCTGATAAAGTTGATATTCTTACGAAGAATGTCGAACTTCTCCTATCTATGTGGCAACAAGCAAAAGGTGTAGTCTCTTTTATTAAATGGCTTGCTGTTATTGCAGGTGGTTTGACGACATTTTTAGTTTATATGAAAGATCACTGGAAATGGTAGAAATTGACAAAGCAAGATTACTTGATATAAACGGAAGACCTCTGACACAAAGTCTTTTTCTTGAAATTGGATATACAGATTATGCCGTATATACCTTTAAAGATCAAGATCACATCTGGAACGGTAAAGTGTATCCTTCAATTAAGGCACTTTATCTAGAACTTAATGATCCTACAGAGTATGTGTTTACTAACCAATATCTTTTAGGTTGGTCACATTGGAAGAGGCTTTTAGAAAATAAACTAATCCGCAAAGAAATTGAAGAATGGCGTGAGGAATTAGAAGTCAAATTACGTTGCTCAGGAGTGCAGAATGCCATCACTTCAGCTAAATCTGGTAGCTTTCAAGCTGCTAAATGGCTTGCAGATAGGGGTTGGGATACGAGGGGTGCAGGTCGCCCCTCTAAAGCTGAAGTAGAACGAGAGAAACAGTTCCAAGTAACTGTAGATAAAGAATACAGTGCAGATATTATTAGGTTACAAGGTGTAAAATGAATGAGAAATCAATATCTCGATTAAAAGGGGTTAATCCCATCTTAATTAGTGCTGTACAACGTGCAGCCGAGCTTTCTGACGTTGTATTTGAAATCACTGAGGGATTACGTACAGTAGAGAGGCAGAAAGAGCTTTACGACGCTGGAAAGAGCCATACAATGAATTCTTATCATCTAGTTGGTAATGCTGTTGATGTTGTCGCGTATCTTGATGGTAAGGTATCTTGGGATTTGAAACTCTACTCTAAAATTAATGAAGCTTTCCAAGAAGCTGCTAAAGATATGGGTATTAAGATCACTTGGGGTGGGACGTTTAAGAAATTAGTAGATGGCCCACATTTTCAATTGGAGAAATAATGTTACTTGAAACTATTATCGCCTCTCTAGTACCTGTTGGTATTGAGGGGATTAAACATATTATCACTAAATTTACAGGTGGAGTTCAGCCTCAAACTGTAGAAGATAAGATCAAACTACAAGACTCTGAAAATAACACTCTTGAAGTACTGGCTAAACTAGATAATCCTTATGGAACACCTAGTCAATGGGTGGTAGATTTACGTGCATCTAGTCGTTATCTAGCTGCTTTATCTGTTATTATTGCGGGTATTGCAACTTTATATGTATCTACGGATGCTGCTATAATTACTATCGCAATGGAAGCTGTTAGTGTTGTGTTTGGTTTCTTATTTGGACAACGTATTGTTACTAACTTAGGTAAGAAGTAATGGACGATTGGATTACACAAGCTAGAAAAAAGATAGATAAGATGCCCGAAGATGCAAAGCAGATTCGTGAGACTGCTAAAGAGGATTTATTTTTCTTTGCAAAGCTTGTGAATCCGGGCTACATGTATGGAAGTATTCATAAGTCTATTTTCAAATGGATGCAAGAGTATAATCTATTTGGCACAGAGGAATCATTTACTAGCAACAAGCTAATTATGCTTCCTCGTGCTCACTTGAAAAGTCATATGGTTGCTACATGGTGTGCATGGGTTATCACTCGTCATCCTGAAGTAACCATGTTATATGTATCAGCTACCGCAGAACTCGCAGAAACACAACTCTACGCCATTCAAAACATATTAGGTTCATCTGTGTATCAACGATACTTTCCTGAGTACATACACCCACAGGAAGGGCTTCGTGAGCGTTGGAGTGTTAAGAAGCTTAGTATCGACCATGAGCAACGTAAATTAGAAGGTATTCGGGATGCTACAATTGCTACCGCAGGTCTTACTACTAATACTACTGGCTGGCATGCTGATATCATTGTCGCGGATGACTTGGTAGTTCCAGAGAATGCGTATACAGAAGATGGTCGTGAAGGGGTAAGTAAAAAAGCTTCTCAATTTACTTCTATTCGTAATGCAGGTGGTTTCACTCTTGCTTGTGGCACTCGTTACCATCCAAAAGATGTCTATGCAACTTGGAAAGAACAAGAGTATGATATTTACAATGATGAAGAAGAGGTTGTAAAGAAACAACCAGTTTGGGAGATTGTAGAGTATGCTGTAGAAACTGATGGTGTATTCATCTGGCCTCGTATGGTTCGTAGTGATAATAAAGCATTTGGATTTAATGCTCAGACACTAGCTCGAATTAGGGCAGAATATACAGATACAGTACAGTTCCATGCACAGTATTATAATAATCCAAATGATACAGGATCAGCACGAATCAATAGTAATAAGTTCCAATATTATGATAAGAAGTTTCTAAAGCCTAGAGATGGTTACTGGTGCTTTAAGAATAAGCGTCTTAACGTATATGCCTCTATTGACTTTGCATTCTCACTATCTAAGAAGGCTGACTTCTCAGCTATTGTGGTTATTGGTGTAGATGAAGATGGATATATTTACATTCTTGATATTGACCGATTTAAAACTGATAAGATTGGTGTTTATTTTGAGCATATCAAGCTTCTCCATTCTAAATGGGGATTCCGTAAGTTACGTGCCGAAGTATCAGTTGCTCAATCAATTATTGTGGGTGACTTGAGGGATAGTATGAGAGAGGAAGGATTATCTCTTTCTATTGATGCTCATAGACCTACTAGGCATGAAGGATCGAAAGAAGAACGTATTGCAGCAGCACTTGAATATCGTTATGATAATCAAACAATTTGGCATTTTGAAGGGGGCTATATAGATATTCTAGAAGAAGAACTTGTTCTCTCTAGACCTCCACATGATGACGTTAAGGACGCGTTAGCTTCTGCTGTAGAAATAGCAATTAAGCCTAAACGATCCAGACGTGATAATGAATTCGGTTTTAACAATATAATCTCTATTAATAATAGATTTGGAGGGGTTGCCTTTAAATGACACGCAAAGCTCTTGAAGTAAAAGATAAGATGAATCGGGATGAACTAGCTAAGTTTATCTCACAAACATGGTTTAACTATGATTCACAACGACATGCTAAGAAAGAAGAATGGAAAGAATTACGAAATTATATCTTTGCTACAGATACCTCAACCACATCTAATGCAAAGCTTCCTTGGAAGAATTCAACCACCCTCCCTAAATTATGTCAAATTCGAGACAATCTACACTCTAATTATATCTCTGCATTGTTTCCTAACGATGATTGGCTGAAATGGGAAGGTTATGCCCATGCTGATTCAATTAAGAAGAAGGCTAATGCCATTGAAGCATATATGTCTAATAAGACTCGTGAAAGTCATTTTAGGACAGAGATTAGTAAATTAGTATATGATTATATAGATTACGGTAATTCCTTTATTACCTATAATTTTGAAACATCCTATCGTAAGGATGTGGATGGGAACAAAATTATTGATTATATTGGCCCTCGTGCCTATCGTATTTCTCCAATGGATATTGTGTTTAATCCTGTAGCAAATACATTTAAAGATTCATTTAAGATTGTTCGTTCTATTAAGACAATCGGTGAATTAAAGCAGATGGCTGAATCTGAACCTGATAATGATTATCTGAAGAAGGCTTTGGAGAATCGTGATAAGTTCAGTAAGAACCTAAGTGGGTATGGTGTTAATGATTTTGATAAGTCAGAAGGATTCCAAGTAGATGGTTTTGGTAATTATTTTGAATATCTTCAAAGTGGTTATGTAGAAATTCTTGAATTCTATGGTGATCTTCATTCACAAGGTGATGGTACATATGAATCAGGACAAGTTGTTACAGTTATTGATCGTGCTTGGGTAGTCCGTAAAGAACCCTTCCCCTCGTGGCTAGGAGGCGCTCCAATTCATCACGTAGGTTGGCGTATGCGTCCTGATAACTTGTGGGCTATGGGGCCGCTGGATAACCTTGTAGGACTACAATATCGTATTGACCACCTAGAGAATCTTAAAGCTGATGCAATGGATTTAGGTGTTCTTCCCCCTTTAGTTATTAAGGGTGAAGTTGAAGAGTTCAAATATGGGCCGGGTGAAGAGATTCACATTGATGAAAATGGTGATGTAACTGAACTCGCTAAGAATGTACAGTGGGTTATCTCTGCTAATAATGAGATTCAGAATATTCTTAATCTAATGGAACAACTAGCTGGTGCTCCTCGTGAAGCTATGGGTATTCGTACTCCCGGTGAGAAGACGATGTATGAAGTTCAGCAATTACAGAATGCTGCTGGTCGTATCTTCCAAGAGAAAGCTAACAATTTTGAAATTGAATTGCTAGAACCTGCTTTGAATGGTATGTTAGAGGCATCTAAACGTAATCTAGATCAAGAAGATATTGTTCGTATTATGAATGATGATCTAGGTGTTCAAGACTTCTTAACAATCACTAAAGATGATATTTGTGCATCTGGTAAATTACGTCCAATTGGTGCGAGACACTTTGCTGCTCAATCCCAATTGTTACAGAATATTACTGGACTATTTAGTTCTCCAGTTGGTCAGATGATTGCACCACATACAAGTTCTAAACAGCTTTCTAAACTTGTTGAGGATGTTATGGGATTACAACGCTATTCGGTATTCTCCCCTAATATTGCTGTATTTGAACAACAAGAAACTCAACGTACTCTATCCCAAGCACAAGAAGATTTAGAAGTGGAACAGAGTGTTGCACCTGATGGACAGATTATTCAATGAAAACAGTTTGGACTAAAGGCCTAGATGAAGAGCACTCCTCAGAAATGAGGACTGCTTTTCTTCAAGGAACGCTTGTAAGAGAGCGTATTATTGAAATTATTAATGAAAAAATAAATACTTCACGCAAAGAAAGAATAACTAAAGATGCATATGAAACCCCTAATTGGGGATTTAAACAAGCTGATGCATGTGGTTATGAACGAGCTATGCAGGAATTAATTAGTATATTTACTGTGTAATGCAGGAAAAACACTAAATTTCTAGTAATATAGTATATTAGAAATAATTAAGTTTATTTTATTGTTGTTTAAATATATAATTATATAGATTAAGGAATAGACATACCAATGTCAAATGAAACAATTTTTAGTCAATCTCAGACCACTGAGAATAGTAACAACGATGCAGCAGCTAATGCATCAAACGTTCAAGTAAATGATCCTTATGCAAACCTGCTTGGTTCCATTAAAAATGAACGTGGAGAGCCTAAGTACAAAGATGTTCAAACAGCTTTAGATGCGTTAAAACATTCACAAGAGTTCATTCCTCAAGTTAAAACTGAAAATGAAAAATTGAAACAGGAAATGGAAACTCTGAGAGCACAATTAACGCAGATTGAAGAATTAAAGAACACGGTACAGCAGCTCACTTCTGAAAGAAATATCACGCAGCCAACCTCTGCACCTGCTATTTCACCGGAAGCGATAGCTAGTCTTATCGACCAAGCTCTAACTCAGAAAGAGTCATTGGCTATTCAAAAAGCCAATACAACCTTAGTTGTAGATCAGATTGCACAAGCTTTCGGTAAAGAAGCAGAAACAGTCTTCTATACTAAAGCTAAAGAGCTTGGAATTAGTCCGACTGATATTAACGCATTAGCAGCCAAAGCCCCTGAAGCTGTATTACAATTATTTGGTTTAAAACAAAAACAAAACCAATCAGCTAATACTGGTGCTAATACACAATCTAGTATCAATACGACAGGTTATCAACCACAGAATAATTCGTTCATTGGTCGTAATAACAAACCAGTTTCAATTGGAGCAACTACTCAAGACCTTCTCTCTGAACAAGAGAATGCTCGTAATCTCGTTAATGAACTCCATGAACAAGGTTTAACCACTTACGATCTAACTGATCCGAAGAAATATTTTAAACACTTTGCATAAGGATTTTTAAATGGCTCAAAATCGTGCTAATAGCACCGCTTTTATTGAAAGCGAACAATATTCGGCATTCATCTTGCGTAATCTGCATGATGGTCTATTGCCGGGTAATTTTTTCCGCAATGTATCAGACTTCGGTTCTGGTAATACGTTGCATATTAAGACAATTGGTACTGTTACTATTCAAGATGGTGCTGAAGATGTACCGTTCGATTACAGTCCTATCGAATCGGGTGAAGTTACTCTGACTATTACCGACTATGTTGGTGATGCTTGGTACGTGACTGATGAACTCCGTGAAGATGGTGCTCAAGTTGAAGCTCTGATGGCAGGTCGTTCGCAAGAATCTACACGTGCTATCCAAGAAGTCTTTGAAACCCGTTTCTTAGCTAAATGTAATAGTCTTCAAACTAATGCTAATGCTAATTTGATTAATGGTTTTGCTCACCGTCTTGCTTCTGCTGAAGGCTCTAACCGTATGCAATTGGCTGATCTGATTAAGATGAAGCTTGCATTTGATAAGGCTAACATCCCGATGGCTGGTCGTGTTGCTCTTGTTGATCCTGTAACTGCTGCTACTTTAGATGGTCTTACCTCCATCGGTCGTGATGTTACTCCGTTCGGTGAGAAGATTCTTCAGAATGGCTTTGATCGTGACCATACGTTCTTGATGAACTTGTATGGCTGGAATATTATCACCTCGAATCGTTTGGCTAAGGGCACTTTCAGTGATGGCACTACGTCGGTCACTAATGGTGTAGCTAACGTCTTCATGAGCGTTGCTGATGACAACACTAAGCCTATTATGGCTGCATGGCGTCGTATGCCTCGTGTAGAGGGTGAGCGTAATAAAGATAAACGTCGTGATGAATTTGTTACCTCTGCTCGTTGGGGCTTGGGTGGTCAGCGTGTTGATACTCTTGGTATCTACATCACTTCTGCTGTTAACGTTTAATAGGGGAAACATATGGGTTTTGAAAATACTGCTGGTTTGAGTGTAAATAACCAATACGGTGCTCGTAATACTGGTGGTTCTGTGGGGGTTGAGACTAGTTCTCAATCCACGCAGTTCTTACGAATTGATCTTACTGGTCAAAGTATTGCTGATGCAATCGCAGGTTATATTCCTCCGTTTGTAATGCCGAAAGGTGCTAATGTTAATTCATATCGCTTGCGAGTGGATGAAGCATTTATTGTAACCGGTACTACTCCTGCATTGACTATCGGTCTTGCCGGTTCAGTTGGTACTAATTATGTGAGTATGTCTGAAGCTGAATTGGAAGCTGTTGGTACTAAGGAATTGGCTTCGGCTGGTGCTGGTACTATGGCTCTAACTTCTGCTACTGGTGTAGCTGCTGCTGCGAAGCTGGCTTTTGCATTGACCGGCACTACTCCAGTAATTGATAAGACTGTTGGTAAAGCATCTCTTATCATCGAATATACTTTCGTTACTAAAGTTTAATTCCTAAAGGGGAGGGGCAATCGCCTCTCCCTTTTTTTATTTAAGGCAAGATAATGACGATAGAACATAAAGATATTCCTGACACTGATCGGCATGAACCTAAAGGTGTCTCTATTGCTGTAGCAAATTCAGTATATGTTGCTAATGGTGCAGCAGCAGGTATATGGAAAAAGATTGGATCACCTCAATTACAAGGTATTTCAGGAGATAGTGGTGAAGCAGGTAAATCTATAGTATCTGATGGTGCTGATGGATTTACATTTAAGAAAGAAGCAATTTATGGAACAATGGCAATAACTAACAATGCTGTTACTTATTCTATGACCGCAGTAGCAGATACCACTTTCAATACAGCTTCGCAATTTACATTACTTACTGGTTCGAGTTTCCCTTGGGCATCTGAGAATCTACAAGATATTACATTCAGTACAAACAGATTAACAGTCAATACCGCAGGTATATACCAATTCACAACGTATCTAAACATTGGTGCATTCCCTTCTATTTCTTCTAAGATTGCATTGCGTTATCTGATTAATGGTGCAACATATAGTGCTCGTAAGCCCACTATCAAATCAAGTGGTACAGGTGCAGAGGGTCAGTTAGTTGGAACAGGACTTGTGTCCTTAGCTGCTAATGATTATTTACAGATTGTACTGGCTAGCGATGCCACAGGATCAATTCTAATTCGAGATGCAAACGTAACATTACATCGTGTAGGTTAAAATGGCTAAGAAAACATTACTAGAAATCGTACAGGATATTCTCAACGATTTAGATTCAGATGAAGTAAATAGTATTGACGATACGATTGAGGCACAACAAGTTGCACAAATAGTGCGTTCATGTTTTGAAGAACTAACTAGTAATCGTAACTGGCCTCATTTGAAGAAGCTTGTACAGATGGAGAGTGCTAATAGTCTTGCATATCCTAATTATCTGAAGATACCTGACACTGTTAAAGAACTTTTATCTTTACAGTATGATTGTGCTAC